>R06__coassemble_104_pt1 | contig 32975 bp, 22 predicted proteins | sample R06__metabat2_low_PE_028 | metagenome-assembled genome bin R06 | reverse complement strand
TGGGGGAGAGGGCCAGGCGAAGAGCCTGGCGAGGGGGGTTCTCAAAGCTCAAATTCTGGACGAAGCTCCCCAGCCGTCCGCACGCCCCCTGAAAGGGGGAGAGGGCCGCCATGGATTGAGGCGGCGAGGGGGTCGGAAAAAGAAAATAGGAAATAGGAAATTGCAAGGAATTTGATTATAGCGGCCGCTCTGTGGGTTTTATTCCAAATTCGAACGAAGAACCCCCCTCGCCAAGCAAAGCTTGGCCCTCTCCCCCAAGGGGGCGTGCGTTATTCCGCTCCGCCAGTTTATTTAGGGCGTGCGGTTGGTTACGGGAGTTTATTCAAAAATTCGAACGAAGAACGCCCCACGCCAAGCTAAAGCTTGGCCCTCTCCCCCAAGGGGCGTGCGAGATGTTCGCTACGGGACTTAGCGTAAGCAAGAATAAATATTAACTAAGGAAGTATATGTAATGATTAACATTGCAATTGATGGACCTGCAGGTGCAGGCAAAAGTACAGTCGCAAGAATGGCGGCTTCGAAGCTGGGATTCATCTATGTTGACACCGGCGCACTTTACAGAACAATCGGCATAAATGTCCTGCGTAAAGGTCTGAAAACCGAAAACACCCAGGATGTAATTTCCACACTTGAGGGCGTAAAAATTGAGCTTCAGTTTGTGGATGGCGTTCAGCATGTTCTCCTCAACGGCGAGGATGTGTCCCGTGAAATTCGTCTTCCCGAGGCATCCATGGCAGCCTCCAATGTTGCGAAAATTCCCGAGGTACGCAAGTTCCTCTTCGGTCTTCAGCGTGACATCGCCGCCGCCAACAACTGCATCATGGACGGCAGAGACATCGGCTCCGTGGTGCTTCCCGACGCACAGGTGAAAATCTTCCTCACCGCATCCGCCGAGGTCAGAGCAAAGAGAAGATACGATGAGCTTATCGAAAAGGGTACGCCGGTGGAATTCAACACTCTCCTTGAGGAAATTAAGCAGCGTGACTACAACGATTCCCACCGTGAAATCGCTCCTTTGAAGCCCTGCGAGGACGGCGTAATTCTCGATACCTCCGATATGAACATCGACGAGGTTGTTGCCGCCATCGTGAAGCTGGGTACAATTTGATGGTAATTCTTGCGAAAACAGCCGGATTTTGCTTCGGCGTTGGCAGAGCGGTAAAGCTCCTGTCTGATATGCTTGATGAGGGCAAAGAGGTGGCAACTCTCGGACCCATTATCCACAATCCCGTTTTTGTGGATGAACTGAAAAACCGGGGCGTAATCGTTACGGAAAATCCCTCGGAGGTCCCGGATGGCTACACTCTCGTTCTACGGACTCACGGCGTTTGCCGGGATGTGAAGGAGGAGCTTGACAAAAACGGTACCGCCTACACCGACGCCACCTGTCCCTTTGTGTCCAAAATTCAGAATATCGTCTCCGAAAACACAGACCAAGCCACCGTAACCCTCATCGCAGGAGACTCCGTTCATCCTGAGGTCAGAGGTATAATGAGCTACTGCCGTGGCGAAATTTTCGTATTCAACTCCGACTATGAGCTTGAGGAAATTCTCCAGAGCAATAATTTTTTCCCGGGGAAAACAGTCATCGTTGTATCTCAGACCACTTTCAACATCGCAGTTTTCGAGAAATGTGAATCTATCATAAATGAAAAACTGCCGGATGCCAAAATCTTCCACACCATTTGCCGTGCCACCTCCGAAAGACAGGAGGAAGCCCGCAGACTGTCAAAGAAGTGCGACCTGATGATTGTTGCAGGCGGTCGAAACAGCTCCAACACAAAAAAACTGGGTGATGTCTGTCGTGAGAATTGCCCGACAATGGTGGTTGAAACCGCCGGGGAGCTGAATGGGGTTGACTTTGCCAAATATTCATGCATCGGTATTACCGCAGGCGCATCCACTCCGGCGAATATTATTGAGAAAATTGTGGAATTTGTTAAAAATTCACAAAAATCTGAGTGAAAATTCTACATATTTTTCGAGAAAAAGTTGTGTACAAATTAAGAATTTTGTGATATAATACTCGTTGTGTATACTATACACAATGTAGGCAGCATCGTTCTGTTGCTTTGGCATTGCGGTGCGTATTTAAGGAGGTTCGTGACGATATGTCCGACATAATCAAAGAAAACGAAAACGAAACAAACGAGTTCCTTGCGGCTATTGACAGCCTTGACAATGAGCCCCACGACAAAAAGGTTGAAGGAACCGTTCTGCACATCATGCCTAACGAGATTCAGGTAGATGTCGGCAGAAAGCAGACAGGTATCATTCCCATCGAGGAATACAGCAACGATCCCACAGCCGATCCCTCGGCAGAGCTTCAGCCCGGCGATAAGATCACCTGCATTATTATGAAGACCAATGATGCAGAGGGTACTATTCTGCTTTCAAAGCGTCTTTACGACTCCGCTAAGAATTGGGACATCATCGCTGACGCAAGCGAGAACAACACAGTACTCACCGGTAAGGTGAAGGAAATCGTCAAGGGTGGCGTAGTTGTTTATGTAAGTGGTGTTCGCATTTTCGTTCCCGCATCACAGGCAACTCTTTACAAGCCTGAGGATGTTGATGCTGCTCTCGAGGAGCTCCGTGGTCAGGATGTAAACCTCAAGATTATCGACATCAAGGAGAGAGGCCACAGAAAGGAAGCTGTCGGCTCAATCCGTGCCGTCCTTCGTGAAGAGAAGAACGCTCTCAAGGATCAGTTCTGGAGTGAAATCGAGGTTGGCAAAAAGTACACAGGTACCGTTAAGTCCGTTACAGATTTCGGCTGCTTCGTAGACCTTGGCGCAACAGACGGTCTTGTTCACCGTTCAGAGCTCAGCTGGCAGAGATTTAAGCATCCCTCAGATGTTGTCTCCGTAGGCGATGTTCTCGATGTATATGTTAAGTCCTATGATCCTGAGAAGAAGAAGGTTTCTCTCGGCTACAAGAAGATTGAGGACAATCCCTGGGAGATTCTCAAGAGAGATTATCCCGTTGGCACAGTTTGTGATGTTACAATCGCAAATCTCGCTACCTTCGGCGCATTCGCACGCATCATTCCCGGCATCGACGGCCTCATCTACATCGGTGAGATTACCGACCATCGCATCAATGAGCCTGCTGAGGTTCTCGCAGTTGGTGACGTTGTTAAGGCTATGATTACTGAGATTGACTTCGACAAGAAGAGAATCAGCCTTTCCTGCCGTAAGCTTATGGAAACAGAAGCTCCCGCAGAGCCTGAGTACGATGAGCCCGAGGAGTATGATGACACTCCCAAGGCTATTCCGATTGACGAGTTCGTTGTAAGTGACGAGGACTAATATTTTGACAATGCCAAGTAGCCGGATTTAATTGCCGGTTATTTGGTGTTGCCCACAAACGGGGCTGTATATTCAGTCCCAATTTTTATTAGGTAGGGCATTAGGTACTAGATGGTTACCGGGGATTTGTTGCGAAGCGAAAGGATTATTCGTTCAGTTGCAAGGCAGGGCAATAGTGCTAAGGAAATCGCAAGCGATTTGATTATAGCGACCGCTCCGTAAGTCTATTGGGATGCAATCTATAATCAGCAATCCACATTTCCTATTTTCTATCTCCTATTTCCTATTTATAGCGTCTTGCCAATGCAATATCCATTATAAATTTTACTTATTGATAATATTATGACAAAATATGAACAGAAGGCGGTGGAGCTCTTCCGTGAGGGCTTCAACTGCTCACAGGCGGTTTTTGCCGCTTTTGCCGATGAAATGAACATAGACAGGGATGTGGCGCTTAGAATGACCGGTCCCAACGGCGGTGGCGTAGCAAGACTTCGTGAGGTCTGCGGTGCTGTCACATCCATGCTCATGGTGTATGGCTATTTTCACGGAAATTCCGATGGCGCAAATCAGGATGCCAAGGCAAGAGTTTATGAGGAATCAAGAGGCCTTGTGGATGAATTTAAGGCGGAGCACGGAACCATAATCTGCCGTGAGCTGCTGGGCATTCCGATGGATGTAAATTCACCTGTGAAGCCTGCCGCAAGAACTGCGGAGTACTACCAGACAAGACCCTGCGAAAGATGTATCGCCACCGCCGCCCGAATTGCAGAAAAACATATGACAAAATAAATCATAAATCGGAAGTGCGCCAATGAAAAGCTACTGATAAATGCAAATCATGAATTGAAAAGCATGTTGATTATCAAAATAAAGGTGTAATCCAAAGTGCAAATACCACCGTTTCAAAGTGCAATAATTGCACTTTAGACGAACTGGCAATTATCAATGAATTGATTAAAAATCCCAGGATTACTCAAAAAAAATTTGGCAGGTGCATAGGAGATATTCCGAATAGGACTTTATTTATGAAGGTAAAAGGGCTGAGGAAATCACAAGCGATTTCCTTAGCACTAATGCCTAATGCCTAGTGCCTAGTGCCCTGCCTTCTAACTGAACGGTCAAATTTGTCTTCCGAAAAAATTCCTGATAACCGACTAATGCCTACTACAAGGTTTTTTTATTTTATACTTGCATTTTTCATTCCGATGTGTTATAATATTTATAATGTGGTAGTTTATAACTGTTCGAGTCGAAAGGAGTAAGATTATGGCTTTTATTTACAGTGAACCGTCCCACACCTTCAGCGAATATCTCCTCATTCCGGGATATACGGGTCCCGATTGCATTCCGGCTAATGTGGTACTCAAAACGCCTCTGTGTAAGTACAGAAAAGGCGAAGAGGAGTCCCCGATTACGCTTAACATACCTATGGTATCAGCGGTTATGCAGTCAGTATCCGACGACGGAATGGCGGTGGCATTGGCTCGTGAAGGCGGACTTTCATTCATTTATGGCTCACAAAGCATTGAATCCGAGGCGGCAATGGTCTCAAAGGTCAAAAACTACAAGGCAGGCTTCGTAGTCAGCGACTCCAATCTTACTCCCGACGCAACTCTGGCAGACGTCCTTGAACTTTTCGAAAAGACAGGACATTCCACCGTCGCAGTCACCGATGACGGTACAGCTCATGGTCATCTTCTGGGTATTGTCACCGGAAGAGATTACCGTGTCAGCAGAATGGCTACAGACCTTCCGGTATCCCAGTTTATGACTCCCCGGGAGAAGCTCATCACAGCCACGGCGGACACCTCTCTCAAGGTGGCGAACGACATCATTTGGGAGAATAAGCTCAATCAGCTCCCTATAGTCGACAGCGACGACAAACTTCTCTACCTTGTATTCCGCAAGGACTACGCACAGCACAAGGAAAATCCCGACGAGCTTCTTGACAATGACAAGAGATACATGGTGGGCGCAGGTATCAATACCCGTGACTTCGCAGAGCGTGTACCGGCTCTTGTTGAGGCAGGTGCAGATGTGCTCTGCATCGACTCCTCCGAGGGCTACACCGTGTGGCAGAAGAACACCATCGACTTCATCCGTGAAAAATACGGCGACTCAGTTAAGGTTGGCGCTGGCAATGTGGTGGATGCGGACGGTTTTCTCTTCCTTGCCGAGGCAGGCGCAGATTTTGTAAAGGTTGGAATCGGCGGCGGCTCAATCTGTATTACCCGTGAAACAAAGGGCATAGGCAGAGGTCAGGCGACGGCTCTGATTGAGGTTACAAAGGCGAGAGACGAATATTTCGAGAAAACGGGCATTTATGTACCCGTTTGCTCCGACGGCGGAATTGTGCATGACTACCACATGACTCTTGCACTTGCCATGGGCGCAGACTTTATGATGCTGGGCAGATATTTCGCCCGCTTCGATGAGAGTCCCACACCTAAGCTCAACATTAACGGCACCTTCGTCAAGGAATACTGGGGCGAGGGTAGTAACAGAGCGAGAAACTGGCAGCGTTACGATTTGGGCGGTAAGACAGGTCTTTCCTTCGAGGAAGGCGTTGACTCCTATGTAACCTATGCAGGTCCGCTTCACGATAACGTGGCAAAGAGTCTTTATAAGGTAAAATCCACCATGTGCAATGTGGGTGTTACAAACATCCCGGATTTGCAGAAAAATGCAAAGCTCACTCTTGTGTCCGCCACAAGCATAGTAGAGGGCGGATACCACGATGTAACACTTCGAAATCAAGACAGAAAGAACTAATTTTAATACATAACCGGGACTGCCTGCATCTCGGTTTGTTTGACTATTTATTTATGTACAAATCATTCCACACAAAGACTGCGGAGGCAAAAGAATGAGAGAACCTCTGCAAAATCAAACCATCGTTAAGCTCTATATGCTTAACACCGACGGCAAAAAAACAGGCGACGAAAAGCATTTTACCGTCGAATCCCTCATAGACGACAACGAAATGGGCTATGTTTACTGCGCACAATGCGACGGAATAAAGGGCGCTCTCGTTGAACTCTATCCAAACGATGAAAATCTTAATCTTTCAAGAGATCGCTACAACACCGTCAAGGCAAACAAGGCAAATACCGATGAATTCAACGCCCTGTGCGACGGCTTTACCCAAAGTGTTTTCACATTCCAAAGGGCGGACAAATACAACTCCTCCTGCGGATTTTTCGCCAACAGAATTTACAAGGGCTTCACCAAAAAGGGCGACCCAAAGGGCACGGTTTATATGTTCTCACCTGAGATGCCGGATGCCTCACCCTTTTCATCGGCTGTACACGACATAGCAAGCTCGGATGCTCATATTCAACTTCGCCTGTCCGCAGTTGTGACCCTCTACATCTCTCTTGCAAAGCAGTTCATCTGCCTGCATAATGCGGGCTTCTGCTCCGAAAATCCGGATTTTGCCAGTGACTTCGCCGTCACCGAGGATGGTACCGTATTCATAAATCCATCCACAGAGCATATCACTATGCCAGATGACTTAAAGTCCGGCATAGCCTCTGACATCTCCGCCTTTGCATTTTCATTCATTAAAGCAATAGCTTCTCTGACGGAGAAAAACCCAAGTACCGCTATATTGGAGGGCGACACATCCCTCATCGAGGCGTGTATTCCCAGGAATGAATTTGCCTACAACAGACTGTGGAACAAGTCAAATATCGGCAAGAGCCTTCTGGATATTTTCACAAAAAGCTTCTCTGGTGGCTACGAAAGTCTTGACGATTTGTGCCTTGACCTAAACAAAATCAGACTCGCCTTTGCACCCTCGGAGTTCAAAAAATGCACCTTTGAGGATGGCATTTCCATGGAGAGCTTCATGGAGACAATACCTCTGGAAAAGTCGGAAAATCCCACCCAGAGCGTGGAAAATCTTCTTTTCACCCAGCCACTTTACGACTACACAAGAGACGGCAAGCTGGTAATCTCCGTCATCGGCTCCTTTGCCTCGGCGTATAAGTTTATATGGTACTCCGAAATCCTCTGCGAACTTTTGAATAAGGACATCGAAATCCGCCACTATATCGACACGGATGAGTCTACAACCAATGGAATTGTTACCACTCTTCCAGAGGTTGAATTTTCACTTAAAGCCAACGCAAAGAACAAGAAATCCGCCGCAAAAATCTGCAATGATTCCGACTATATCTTCATCGACTACGGCACGGACGAAATGAACGCCCTCATCGCCGATGTGATTTTGAAGCAGACTGGCGACAGAAAGGTGCTTGTAGCATTTGCCTCCTGCGAGGAGAAGGAATACACAAAGGGTACGCCTGTGTTCGTCAACAAAACCAGCTTTACCTACACCGATGATGAACTCTGTGGCAGACTGGTGCGTATGACTGCCTACGACAACGCCGACAGAAACGCATTATTTAAGAAGTACAAAACACCCAAATGCGGTGGTGAATATTCAAAGCTCATCTGGAGCTATATGAAGCTCTGCTACCTTCTTCACAGTGTATCCGACGGTGACGATAAGGCGTGCTGTGATGCAATTGGCGATATTATTTCCCGTGGCGAGACCGCAAGACTAATCTCTGCTCTTCACAATACCGCAGTACTTGACGGCTCGGCTGATGAAAAATACAATGTATCCTGCTCCACCACCGGCATACTTGCCTCTCTTCCGGCAGTCAGATGGCCGAAAAATGTTGAAACCGGCATGGACGAGCTGGACGAACTTTGCATTGACGAATGTGGCAAGGCATACGAGGAATACAGAGCAATAAAAAATTCTCCTGTATTTGACTCCGACGAGGGCAAAAAATCACTTCTTCGTGACTGCGTAAAGACGGAAAGACTCTTCCGTATGCTTGACAAGGCAGACATTCGTATTATACGGCTCTTCAACGACTACATCGGCTGTCTTGACAGAATTTTGGAGCTGTCCGGCACGGCGTTGGCATCCAGAGACAAGCTTCGTTCCTCACTTTTAGGAGCAATTGGCAACTGCGAGGAGCTGACCGCTGACCAAAAGAAGTATATCAAATCCGGTCTTTCCGGTCTTGAGGAAGTAATCGCTCCGGCAATCCGCTATATGACGCTGGAAAGTCCGAAAAAGAAGTACCTTGCCAGCATTTCTAAGCTGGGCTACATCTTCGACTTCCGTGAATGTGACAATCTTCTCATCCCGTTCTGGGTCGGCGCAAACAACAATATGCTTGCCAATATGGCATCCGTTATGGTTCTCAAGCCGAAAAAAGTCACCTTCGTATCTCTTTCCCAGAGTGAACAGTGCTTCGACAAAGCCATCGACACCCTCCGATTTGTGGGTCGTGTAATCAAAAATCACAATATCGGCTGTGTAATTCACATCGAGCAATACTGCGCCTTCGAAACAATTCTTAGACTTGGCGAATTTAAGCTGGCGGCAAATTCCATCGGAGCTACCTGCAATATTCACACCTGCGACTCCCTGTTTGAGGGTATCGATAAAATCGCAGCCTACTGCAAAAAACATAAATTCTCACTCATCGAGAGAAATCACAGCGAGCTTTCCAATATGCTTATGGGCGCCGGAATCTACAAGAGCATTCCGTCCTTCGAGTTTGACTCCTCGGCACTTCGTTTCACTAAAACAAACCGTTGCACATACCTTCACGGCATCCCGGTGAACTGTTCCCTCAAAATTGAGGATATGTTCGAGGTCACCACGGAGGACACGGACAATATGGCGGATATGATATTCGACAGAGCCAGAATGTTCGAGTTCTATTCGGATAATCCGGTTGGCTGGAAAAAGCTTGCAGAACAGCTTGACCTCTACCATCAGCGCAGGGATTTAATGTTGATGCTCAGTCGCAAGGATGGCAAAAATCCCACATATAAGCCCAGGAGCTACATCATCGACGATATTACCGCCACCACGGTGCGTGAAATTCTCGATGTCCTCATCAAGAGCGGATATGCATCCGAGGAAAGCTATGTTCGTTATCGCTCGGAGAACTCCTGCCTGTTCCACATAGAGACCGAGTATCAGACGGTGGCAGAATTTTTCGCAAAGGCGCTCACTGGCGACAGGAACATCCTTGCAGAGGCAGGCAAGCTTCACACGGATTATGACGCCACTACCAACACGGTGAGAATTTTCTCAAATACCCTGTTTGTGGAAAATCTTCCCATTCCAATGCAGGACATCCGCCTTGTGGAGCCACTTCTCCACAGCCTTGAAAAGGAGCTTTACATCACCGGACTCAGACTCTCCGGCAGCGACGGTTACAGGAACATCTCCTTCACCTACGCAACATCCGCCATTAAGCCTCTTCTCACTCAGGCGGGCAAGGTTCTGGAGCTTCACACCTACAATTCCCTCAAGGACTGCGGTGAATTTGACGAAGTACTTTGTAACTGCCGTATAAAATGGGCAGGCTCAGATGTGTCCAATGAATTTGACTGCATCGCCGTCAAGGGCTTCACCACCGTGTTTGTGGAGTGCAAGGCGCAGAACAGAATTGACCAGAACTTCTACTACAAGCTGGGCGCTCTCGTCAACAAATTCGGAATAAATCCCACGGGAATTATCATTGCGGACACAAATTCCGACTACTTCAATGGCAACAATCGTATGCAGATTGACCGTGGAAACGGCCTAAACATACGCACAATTACAGATAAAACACAAATCAGACATGTTGGCAATACCATAGCCAAGCTGATTATCGGGTAAGCGTAATGAAATACACATCCACAAGAAATAATAAAATTCATGTAGAGTCCTCCGTTGCCATCGTCAAGGGTATTTCGGAGGACGGTGGTCTCTTCGTACCGGAGGAAATCCCACAGGTAGGTCTTGACTATATCCAGTCACTCTGCGGTATGAACTACAAGCAGAGAGCTGCGGAAATTCTCTCCCTCTGGCTCACCGACTTTACGAAGGACGAGCTTGCCACCTTCACTGAAGGCGCTTACGGCGGCGGAAAATTCTCCGACGACAAGACCTGTCCCGTGGTAAATTTGGGCGACGGCAAAAACATCCTTGAACTGTGGAAAGGTCCTACCTGCGCATTCAAGGATATGGCTCTCCAGATTTTGCCCTATCTTCTCACATCCGCCTCGAAAAAGACTGGCAATGACAAGAGAATTGTCATACTCGTTGCAACCAGTGGCGATACCGGAAAAGCTGCCCTGGAGGGCTTCAGCGATGTGGAAGGCACAAGCATTTTGGTGTTCTATCCCGTTGACGGCGTAAGCCCGATGCAGAAGCTTCAGATGACCACTCAAAGGGGCGAAAATGTGGGAGTTGCCGCAATTAAAGGCAATTTTGACGATGCCCAGAGCGGTGTGAAGGCTATATTCACCGATGAGACCATCAAGCGGAAATTCGACGAAAATGGTTGTACATTCTCCTCCGCAAACTCCATCAACTGGGGCAGACTCGTGCCACAGATTGTATACTATTTCTCCGCATACTGCGACTGCGTGAATGACGGTGAAATTAAGAACGGCGACAAAATCAACATCGTGGTACCCACAGGCAATTTCGGCAACATCCTGGCTGCCTACTTCGCCATGAAAATGGGACTTCCGGTGAACAAGCTCATCTGCGCATCCAACGCCAACAATGTCCTCACCGATTTTATCAAAACAGGCGTCTACGACCGCAACAGGCAGTTCTTCACCACCTGCTCACCTTCAATGGACATCCTCATTTCCTCAAATCTTGAAAGACTTCTGTTCCTCCTTTCAGATTGCGACGACGCCGTGATTAACGATTGGTTCGGAAAGCTTAAAACAGAGGGAAAATACACCGTTTCTGCCGATGTTTTGGCAAAGCTCCAGGATGTTTTCGTAGCCGGATGCTGTGATGACAAGGACACGAAGGATACCATTGCGAAGTATTTCTCCGAGAAAAATTATCTCTGTGACACCCATACAGCCGTTGCCGTGAAGGTTTACGACGATTATCGCAAAGAAACCGGCGACAGTACTCCCACGGTAATTGCCTCCACCGCAAGCCCGTTCAAGTTCTCCAAGGCTGTTCTGGATGCCGTGAAGAGCGGAAATATCGACTCCGCCGACGAGTTCGGTATGGTTGACGAGCTGGAAGACTTCACCGGGTTAAAGGCTCCGAAACAGCTCTCATCACTCAAGGGCAAGCAGCCTCGCTTCACCACCGTCTGCGACAAGGATGAGATGGTAGCTCAGGTTCTGGGAATGCTGGGTCTGTAATGGCTCTTTTCACCATCGCCGACCTGCACCTGTCACTGGGTGCGGACAAGCCAATGGATATTTTCTCCGGCTGGGACAACTACACCGAAAGGCTCGAAAACAACTGGAATCGGGTTGTGGGCAAGGAGGATACAGTAATTGTCCCCGGGGATGTTTCCTGGGCAATGCATATCTCCGAGGCGCTTGCGGATTTTGAATTCATCAACGCTCTCAACGGACGGAAGATAATTCTCAAAGGCAATCACGACCTGTGGTGGGATACAATGAACAAGAACAATGTTTTCAAAGCCGTCAACAAGCTTGAAAGCATTGATTTTCTATTCAATAATGCCTATCTGGTTGAGGGAATTTCTGTCTGCGGAACAAGAGGCTGGTTTTATGACGACGAGTCCGACAATGTGGAAAAGGTACTGGCGAGAGAGTCAGGCAGACTTAGAACATCCATCGAAAAGGGAATTGCCCTGGGCGGAGAGCCTGTTGTGTTTCTTCACTATCCGCCATTTTCTCCCGAAAGACGGTGTGAGGAGATTTTAGGTGTACTGCGTGAATACGAAATCAAACGGTGCTATTTCGGACATCTCCACAACGAAAAAACTGGACGCTATGCTGATGTGACCGTGGACGGAATACGATTTTCCCTGATTTCCGCCGACTTCCTTGGATTCACACCGAAAGCCGTGTTTGTGTGATATAGGCGACAGTCTGGTACCGAGGGTTTTTGCGGACGGTTCCAATAGACCTTCGGAACCGATTCTATAATCAAATCGCTTGCGATTTCCTTAGCCATAGTGCCTAATTCCTTTCCAAATGACTTTGCGCCAGCAAGACTTTGCGAAGCAAGACTTAAACAAAAACATCGGACGAAATTCCATCCGATGATATTTTTTGTAATAAAACTTAATACGGACTTGGCAGACTCCAGTCCCAGGTACTTGTTGAGTTATAATTTTGTCTGAAATAATTATGTCTGCCGTCGCCGTTGAAGAAACAATATCCGGCTGGAAGAGTTCTTCCCACATCCGTATATCCGTCCTTTTCCATATACCATCTTGTCAGCACGTCACATGCCAGGTCATAAAGCTCATCGGTACAAGGGTGTGACTCCCTGTAATAGAACTGATACGCCTGGGTGACCACCGCCTTGATTGTATTCGGGAAGCCATCTTTGTCAACTCGGTTAAGAATGCACCATGCAACGGCAGCCTGCTCTGTCTTTGGAAGTCCCTGAGCCTCACCCCACATGGTCTTGGCGATCATCGTCGCCTCCTCTTCATTGATTGTATATCCGTCACAGCTAATCGTCTGAGCCTCGGTTGAGGTCTCCTCCACGATGTCGGTAACTTGTATTTCGAAAGTCTGTTCGATATCGGCGGATACACGCAGTATTCGTCTTGCGTCATCGGCTCGGACGTTGCCGTCTCCGTTGAAATCCGCCAGGGTTAGGTCAATATCCCAGCCAGCGTCAATCATTGCCGCATAACGAAGCACGCTTCTTGCATCATTTGCTCTGACAAATCCGTCGTGATCCACATCTCCTTTGAGATATGTATTTCCAGCGAAAACGCACATCACGCCGACCGTCAAAAGCACAGCAAGAAATACCGCTGTTCTTCTAATATGTCGCATAAATTTCTCCTGTAAAATCTCTGTAATTTTTTCACAGCCCTTTTATTATACCACAAAATTATACAAAATGCAAGCTTTTTTTTAGTGCCGATTTTTCCGTTGTAATATATGTAATTTCATCAGGCTATTTTCGTACAAGAAAATCACTTATTTTGATAAATCCTCCAGCTGTTTTATGCTTTCCAGATAGTCCTGTTCCACATCACTAAGCGTTTTTGCTTTGTATTTTTTATACTCCATCTCCACCTTTTTCATAGCGTTTTCGTGACTGACAGCGCCTGCTCCGATTAAAAGTTTTTCGCCGGTGGAGGTAAGAATACCGTCCAGATGTTTTGCCCAATCCGCCATGGTCATCGCCTGTTCCCGTTCGGCTTGTCGCTCTGCGAAGTCAAGATACCCGGAAACAAGCTGTCCCATGGAGCGTAATTCTTTTTCGTTCAAATAATTTTTTGCGATTTTTGCCTCTCTCAGAGTGGGCTGATTTCCAGCGAAGGTGGTCAGTCCCATAAATTCCTTCTCCGCATCCGCACGATGATAAATCACCTCGGAGACAGTTTCACCAGAAATCGCATAGTGAATTTTATTCTGAACCTTTTTGAAGAAATCAATGGAGATTTCCGCCTTCGGGTCATAGTCAATGCTGGTGGCATAAATTTCAAGCACCTGACGATAAAAGACTTTTTCCGACGCCCGAATATCACGGATGCGTTCCAGCAGTTCCTTGAAATAACCGCCTCCGCCCAGGTTTTTCAGCCGTTCATCATCCATGGCAAAGCCTTTTTTCATATATTCCTTCAGTATATTGGTCGCCCAAATGCGGAATTGCACGCCTCGTTGGGATTTCACACGATAACCGACGGAAATAATGACATCGAGATTGTAATACTCAATCATTCTTTCTACTTGACGGGTGCCCTCCGTTTGAACTGTTGCAAAATTTACAACGGTTGCCATCCGTGGTAGTTCGCCTTCATCGAATATCTTTTTAATATGCCGTGAAATTGTGGATTTGTCTCTTTGAAAAAGGGATGCCATCTGCTCCAAGGACAGCCATACCGTGTCATTATCAAAGGTCACATCCACCTTTGTTGTGCCGTCCTCTGTCGTATATATAATAAGTTCAGAATTGTTGTCCATAATTATTCTTTCGCGTATTGTTACGATTGATTTAGCAAAATTAAAAAAACGATTGAAATGTTAGAAAAAAGAGGTATCAAAAATCCAACAAAAGCAACTCAACCGCAATGGAGAGTATACCACAAAATTATACAAAATGCAAGCTTTTTTTTGTTTTGTTCTTTATATTCTTGAAATTTAATGAAATTTTTTGACAAATATACAGAAAATCATTACAACAAGTACTCTATTTTGATGAATTCCACAATCGTTTTATGCCTTCAATGTAATCACAACCTGCCCCGAGCGTCAATTTGAGTAGGTGTAAAATTCGCAACAGTTGAAATTTTGTCCTGAATTATCCTATAAAAAACCTTGACAAAATGGGTGAAGGTGTGTATAATGGATAGGATGAAATAATGTGACATAAGGCGTTTCGTCTTCGCCACAGGGTATAAAGGAGAAATAATATGGCTCTTACTGAAAACAAGTATATCCTTGACTGGATTCAAGAAAAGGTCGAGCTGGTAAAGCCTGCGGAAATCGTATGGATTGACGGCTCAAAGGAGCAGATTGAGGCTCTCAGAACAGAGGCTGTCAAGACTGGCGAAATGATTAAGCTCAATCAGGAAACTCTTCCCGATTGCTATTATCACAGAACAAAGCCCAACGATGTGGCAAGAGTTGAGGCTCGTACTCTCATTTGCACTCCCACGAAAGAGGAGGCAGGTCCCACAAACAACTGGATGGAGCCCGGCGAGTGCTACAAGATGCTCTATGATATTGCCCGTGATTCCTACAAGGGCAGAACTATGTATGTCATTCCCTATTCAATGGGTCCCGTGGGTTCACCGTTCTCAAAGGCTGGCATCGAGCTTACCGATTCCATCTATGTTGTACTCAATATGTGCATCATGACAAGAGTTGGCAAGTCCGTTATGGATGCTCTCGGTGATTCCAACGACTGGGTCAGAGGCCTTCACTGCAAGTGCGATGTGGACGAGGAGAAGAGATACATCTGCCAGTTCCCTCAGGACAACACCATCATCTCCGTCAACTCCGCATACGGCGGAAATGTCCTTCTTGGCAAGAAGTGCTTCGCTCTTCGTATAGCCTCCTATCAGGGCTGGAAAGAGGGCTGGCAGGCAGAGCATATGCTCATCCTGGGTATCGAAAATCCCAAGGGCGAGGTCAAGTACATCTGCGCCGCATTCCCCAGCGCCTGCGGTAAGACAAATCTCGCCATGCTCATTCCGCCTAAGTTTTATAAGGATCAGGGCTACAAGGTTTGGACAGTTGGCGACGACATCGCCTGGATTCGTAAAGGTGAGGACGGCAGACTTTATGCCATCAATCCCGAGAACGGCTTCTTCGGCGTAGCTCCCGGCACAAACGATAAGTCCAATCCCAATGCTCTTGCTTCCACAAAGAAAGGCACTATCTTCACAAATGTTGCCAGAAATCTTGACACAGATGAAGTTTGGTGGGAAGGCCTTGACAAGAATCCGCCCGAGAACGCAGAGGAATGGACCGGCATCAAGACAAACGGCAAGGAGTGGACCGCCGAGGGTAAGAAGCTGGCTCATCCCAATTCACGCTTCACAGCTCCCGCTGTAAACTGTCCCTGCATCTCCGACCAGTTCGAGAACGGCCAGGGCGTGCCGATTTCCGCATTCGTATTCGGCGGCAGAAGAGCAAAGCTTGCTCCACTGGTGTATCAGTCCAAGGACTGGGATAACGGCGTATTCGTAGGCTCAATTATGGCATCCGAAACAACCGCAGCTGCCGCTGGTGCAGTAGGTGTTGTCCGTCGTGACCCAATGGCTATGCTTCCGTTCTGTGGATACAATATGGCTGACTACTGGCAGCACTGGATTGACATCGGTAAGACCCTTGACCCGGATAAGGCTCCCAAGGTGTTTAATGTCAACTGGTTCCGCAAGGACGAGGACGGCAACTTTATGTGGCCCGGCTTCGGCGACAATCTGAGAGTCCTTGAATGGATTATCAACCGTTGCGAAGGCAAGGTCGACGCCCAGGAAACTGCCATCGGTTACCTTCCCTATGCAAAAGACATCAACCTCACAGGTATCGAGGATGAGGTCACTCCAGAATCCCTGGAGGCTATCCTTGATGTGGACAAGGAGCTTTGGAAAGAGGATGCAAAGGGCATCGAGGAGTTCTACGCAAAGTTCGGCGACAAGCTTCCATCAGCCCTTAGAAAACAGCTCGACAACCTCGAAGCAGCCCTCAACGCATAATCAATTTGATATTTTAAGATTCCCGGTGGTTGGTTGCCGGGAATCGTTTTTTATGGAAGTCCTGCATTGTACAAAAATACCGATAGATTTTCGGAATCGTCTGCACGCCCATTGATAAACCAGCGTAGCGAATTAATCGCACGCCCCCTTGGGGAGAGGGCCAAGCTTTAGCTTGGCGTGGGGGGTTCTTCGTCCGAATCATTGAATAAACTCCCGTAACCCATCGCACGCCCCCTGAAAGGGGGAGAGGGCCGCCATGGACTGAGGCGGCGAGGGGGTCAGAAAGAAATAGGAAATAGGGAATCGCAAGCGATTTGATTATAAAGTCCGTTCTGTAGGTTTTATTTCGAATCGCACGAAAGAACCCCCCTCGCCAGGCTCTTCGCCTGGCCCTCTCCCCCAAGGGGGCGTGCGACATAGACTTTGCGAAGCATGACTTTGCGACAGCATGACTTTGCGACAGCAAGACTTTGCGCAAGCAAGACGCTTAACTATTTGAACGGGTAAATTCACCTTCCTTGACCAATCCCCGGTAACCGACTAATGCCCTCTTCCAAAAATAATTCTTGACACCGTGGGATAAAAGTAGTATAATAGTGTGTGAATAATTTAAGTTGGGATAAAATTTTTGAAAGGATAGCTATGACTGATAATTTTTACAGTAACACAGGTGTATACGGGAAAATTCGTTTCGGGCAATATGAAGAGGAGCCGGATAATGATTACTCTGAGATGCCGGTAAAGGTCACTTTTTTGGGTGGTCTGAACGAAGTGGGCAAGAATATGACTGTGTTCGAGTACAACGAGGATATGATTGTGCTGGACTGCGGACTTGCCTTTCCTGACAGCACACTTCCAGGGGTTGACCTGGTACTGCCTGACTTCACCTATGTACTTGAAAACGCTGACAGAGTCAAGGGAATATTCATCACCCACGGTCACGAGGATCACATTGGCGGACTTGCCTATCTTCTCCGAGAGCTAGATGTTCCGGTTTATGCAACGAAGCTGACGATAGGTCTCATTGAATGCAAGTTAGAGGAGCATGATCTTCTTCGTTCCTGTGAACTTCACGCCATCGAGCCCGGGGATGTTGTGGCATGTGGCGAATTCACCGTTGAGGCAATTCATGTAAATCACAGCATTCCCGATGCGGTATCCTACGCAATTCGCAGCGGAGCAGGAACTATAATTCACACAGGCGACTTCAAAATCGACTCCACACCCATTGACGGCGACGTAATCAACATTGCCAGATTTGCGGAAATCAGCAAGGAAAATGTTCTTCTTCTTATGCAGGACTCCACCAATGCGGAGCGTCCGGGCTATACAGAGAGTGAGCGCAAGGTTGGCGAATCCCTGTACGGCTTCTTCGAAAAGGCAGGCAAACGGCGAGTCATCGTGGCAACTTTTGCATCGAATGTACACCGTGTTCAGCAGATAATCAACATCTCCCAGCAGGTGGGTCGCAAGGTTGTACTCTCTGGCAGAAGCATAGAAAATGTGGTGAGAATCGGCGAATCCCTGGGGTATATGGACATTAAGCCCGGCACGATTATTGACATTTCCCAAATTTCCGAATACACCGACGACAAGCTGACCATCATCACAACAGGCAGCCAGGGCGAAACTATGTCGGCTCTGACCAGAATGTCCGCCGGTATGCACAAAAAAATCAAAATCGGCTCCAACGACCTCATCATCATCTCCGCAACGCCAATTCCCGGCAACGAAAAGACCGTAGGTAATGTCATCGACGATTTGATGAAGCTGGGCGCAGAGGTGTTGTACAGCAAGATGTACGATGTTCATGTCTCAGGACACGCCTGTCAGGAGGAGCTGAAGCTCATGATGAACATCATCAGACCCAAGTATTTCATTCCCGTTCACGGCGAGCAGAAGCATCTCATTTCCCATAAGATGATAGCCCAGTCGGTGGGCATTCCGGATGAGAACATATTCATTCTCGACAACGGGTCAAGCATCGAAATATCCGAGGATGGCGCCTATGAGGCAGAACCGGTTTCCGCCGGACGAGTCATCGTGGACGGCTACGGCGTAGGCGATATTGGCAATACTGTCCTTCGTGACAGGAACAAGCTTGGCGCAGACGGTGTATTCATCATCGGATTCACAATCGATGTTGCCACATTTGAGCTTATGAGCGAGGTCATCATCGAATCAAAGGGCTTCACCTATGTCACCGACGAGGACGGCTCCGACAGCATCTACAACGAGGCGAGAGAGCTGGTTGAAATGCTCATTTACAAACAAAGCTTTACAGGAATAAGCAATTTACGAAATAAAATCCGGGACGAGGTCGGTCATCTTCTTTACAGCAGAATCAAGAGAAGTCCGATTATCATTCCCATCATCAATGAAATTTAGCACAGGAGCAATATTATGGATGTTGTACTTATGCAGGATGTAAAAACCCTGGGCAAAAAAGGCGAAAAGGTTTCCGTCAGTGACGGCTACGCAAGGAATTTTCTCTTTCCACGCAAGCTTGCCAAGGAGTTTAATGCAGAGGCTCTCAATGAGCTGAAAAACCGTGAGGCAGCCGAGGCATATCGCAAGGCTCAGGAGCTTAAAAAGGCTCAGGATGAAGGCGCTATCCTGAACGGCAAGACACTTAAAATTAAGACAAACGTGGGCGCAAACGGCAAGCTCTTCGGCTCCGTCACAACAAAGGATGTGGCAAAGGCAATCGAGGAGGAGTTCGGTATTGTAATCGACAAACGCAAGCTCACTATGGAGGACATCAAGGCCTTCGGTACCTATGAATGTGACATCAAGCTGCACGCAAAGGTCAGCGTCAAGGTATTCGTTGTAATAGGAGAATAATGGCTGACAATATCACAACCTACAACAGAGATGTGACCGACAATATGCCCTATTCCCTGGAGGCGGAGCAGGCTGTTCTGGGCGCAATATTAAAAGAGCCCACGGTTCTGTCCCAGGTGGCGATGATACTCAAAACCGAGTATTTCTTCCTGCCTCAGCATAGGGAAATTTACAGTCACATTCTGGCTCTCGATGCGGCAAAAAGTGGCAGTATCGACCCTCTGACCGTTCTTGATTCACTCAAGGGCGACAATATCTACGACGATGCCACCGGCAGAAATTACCTTGCCCAGCTTGCGGCGGCGGTACCTTCCGTTGCAAATGTGGAATCCTACTGTCACATCGTCAAAGAGAAATACTACCTTCGCAGTCTTATGACCGTTGCCAGGGAAATTCTGGATGACGCAAAGAGCGAAAGTGACACGGCGGATATGCTTCTTGACTCTGCGGAGCAGAAGATTTACGACATCCGACAGGGAAATTCAGTAAAGGGTCCCTCAAGGCTCAACGACATCATTCCCGAAATCTACGAAAAGCTCTACGAGTTGAACTCCGAGGAGCGTGAACAGTACATGGGACTTCGTACCGGCTTTGAGGATTTGGATCGTGTCATTACCGGACTTAACAAATCCGACCTGATTCTCATCGGCGCTCGTCCTGCAATGGGTAAGACCAGCTTTGCCCTGAATCTTGCGAGAAATGTCGCCGTCAGAGGCCACAGAAAGGTGGTTTTCTTCTCTCTTGAAATGGGCAAGGAACAGCTTGCTCAGAGAATGCTTGCCACCGAGGCACGAATTGAAAGCACAAAAATGCGTACCGGAAACTTCCAGGGAGATGAGTGGGATAAGCTCACTGCGGCAGCGGTATTTCTGTCGGAATTCGACATATATTTTGACGATACCTCCAATATCACCGTACCCGAAATGAAGGCGAGAATACGCAGACTTAAAAATGTGGACTGTGTTATGATTGACTACCTCCAGCTAATGAGTGGCGCAAAGCATACCGACAACCGTGTACAGGAAGTCTCCGAAATCACCAGAAGCCTTAAACTTATGGCAAAGGATTTGAAAATCCCGGTGGTGACACTGTCCCAGCTTGCCAGAGCCACAGATTCCCGTACCGCTAAATCCCACAAGCCCCAGCTTTCCGATTTGCGTGAATCCGGTTCCATCGAGCAGGATGCCGACATAGTTATGATGCTCTATCGTGAGGACTACTACAAGGAGGCTGACAAGGAGAATGAGGGCGCTCCTGTAAACCTGAACACTGCCCAACTTCTTGTTCAGAAAAACCGCCACGGTCCTACGGAAAACATCGACCTGAACTGGAGCCCGGAATTTACACTCTTCACCACAAAGGACAAACGAAGCGATGTTGAAGAAGGTTGAAGCCGTCATAGCCTCCACCGGTGCCAAAAGGGTGACTGTGGCATTGTCCGGAGGAGCAGACTCCATGTGCCTGTTGCATATTCTCATTCGCCTGCGTGAAGCCAATGGTCCTGAGGTTCGTGCAGTTCATATCAATCATATGATACGAGGTCTTGAGGCGGACAGAGATGAGAATTTCGTGAAGGACTACTGCGAGAAATACGCCGTCCCGATTGAGATTTACCATATAAATATTCCGGAAATTTCCAAAAGGGAAAATATAAGCCTGGAGCTTTGCGGCAGGAACGAGAGATACAAGCTATTCGCCAAATTTCTCAATGATGGTATTGTCGCCACCGCCCATAATCTGACGGATTGCGAAGAGACCTTCCTGTTCAACCTGTCAAGAGGCACCGGACTTCGTGGTCTTACAGGCATTCCGGAGTTCAAGGCTGGATATGTTCGTCCTTTGCTTTCATTCACGAAAGCTGAAATTCTTGAATACTGCGAGGAAAATGGGGTACCTTTCGTCTCCGACAGCACTAATCTCTCCGAGGAATACAGCCGGAATTATCTCAGGCTCAAGGTTCTTCCTCTTCTTCGTCAGGCAAATCCCGCCTTTGACCGAAATTTCCTTCGTGCAATGACGCTCCTCAATGATGACTGCGACTATATCGACTCCATTGTCACTTCCCTGCTGGATGAACGCAGAGCCGAGGGCTATTTTTACACAGCTGGTCTTTCAGCGGAAAATCCCGCAATTCGCTCCCGTTTCGTCCATTCTGCGGTGTCGGAGCTTTCCTGCGGTGATGCGGAGTATGTCCACATAAATTACATCACGGAACATCTTGATGAGGGCTGTACAGTCACTCTTCCAAAGGGCGACATAATCGAAGTACAGAACGGAAAACTATACAAAAGACAACATTCTTGTATAGATATATATCCAACAAATCCAATAAACGCCGAGTTTTTCAGCGAGAATTTATTCGGTGAATATAAAATAAAGCTATCCGTCACGGCAGACCGTCCCACTTTTCCACTGCCACACGGAGTCTATGCCCTGGATTGCGATAAAATCCAGAGTCTCACCATACGGAAAAGACAGTCCGGAGACCAAATCCGTGTTGCCGGTCGCAATGGAACAAAGACAGTTCGAAAGCTAATGAACGAGTTGAAAATTCCTGCGTCTCACCGGGAAATTTATCCCGTATTGGCAACGGATGATGGCGTTGTGCTTCTACATGGCGCAGGTCCGGAGGAAAAATACAAAATCACATCGGATACAAAAAAATTTCTGATGATTGAATTTACGGAGGTCCACAATGTTTGACATGATTAACGATGTTGAAAGAGTTCTCATTACAGAGGATGAGCTTAGGGAGAGAGTCCGTGAGCTGGGCGAACAAATCAGCCAGGACTACAAGGATAAAAATCTTGTTCTCATAAGCGTCCTCAAGGGCTCTGTGGTCTTTATGGCGGATCTCATGAGAGCCATAACAGTGCCCTGCAAAATCGACTTTCTTGCCACATCACTTTACAAGGATGAAACCGTTCCCACAGGCGAGGTTCGTTTCACAAAGGATTTGGACAAGCCCATTGCCGGCTGCGATGTTCTCATCGTGGAGGACATTCTGGACAGTGGCAAGACTCTTTCCTTCGTTGAAGATACTCTCCTGGTTAGAAATCCCGAGAGTATCCGCATCTGCACACTTTTGGACAAGCCGGACAGACGCCAGGTGGACATCACCGCTGAATATGTGGGCTTTACCGTACCGGATGAATTCGTAATCGGCTACGGACTTGACTTCGCACAGCTCTACCGCAACCTGCCGTACATCGGAATTATCAAGCCCGAGGCAGTGGAAAGAATTAAGTCCGGAAAATAAAAGGTAATAAAAAAACAAAGGATAACCGAAGTGAAAAACAAACCAAGTAAAATAGTCCAGATTCTGCCCTATATTCTTATTCCCTTGGCGGCGGTGCTGGCTATATCCTATTTCCAAACAAAAACTCCCACAGAAAAGCCCAAGTACTACGAGATAATCGAGCTTTTCGAGAATGAGGAAATCACAGAATGTACCCTCAATCTCAGTAGTGGCGCTCTGGAATACAAGACCAAGGACGCTCCGAAAACCGTCAAAACCTACACCGTACCGGATGTGGAGCTCTTCATTCAGGACACCCACGAGGCAATCGTAAAGTACAATGCCGAACACCCGGATAATCCGATTATCCTGGACTACAAGGCTGGTTCTGCCTCAAGCTGGATAATGAGTCTCCTGCCCACCATGATTATGATGGCGCTTATGGCAGTGGCTTTTTTCATTCTAATGGGCAGAATGGACAGGACAATGAACGGCGAGAGCAACCGTGCCTTCAATTTTGGCAAGGCTAAGTTCAAGGATCAGCGTGACGAACACCGCAAGACCACCTTCGGAGATGTTGCCGGCGCAGACGAGGAAAAAGAGGAACTGCGTGAAATCGTGGACTTCCTGAAAAATCCCAAGGACTTCACCGATTTGGGTGCAAGAATACCCAGAGGCGTACTGCTTGTGGGACCTCCCGGCACAGGTAAAACTCTCATTGCAAGAGCCGTGGCAGGCGAGGCGGATGTACCGTTCTTCTCCATCTCCGGTTCAGACTTCGTTGAAATGTATGTGGGTGTGGGCGCATCCAGAGTCAGAGACCTCTTTGATAAGGCAAAGAAAGAGGCTCCTTCTATCATTTTCATCGACGAAATCGACGCTGTGGGCAGACACAGAGGCGCTGGTATGGGCGGTGGTCACGATGAGCGTGAGCAGACTCTCAACCAAATGCTTGTGGAAATGGATGGCTTCGGCGCAAACGACGGAGTAATCGTCATGGCGGCAACTAACCGTCCCGACATCCTTGACCCGGCTCTTCTTCGTCCCGGTCGTTTCGACAGACAGGTCACCGTACAGGCTCCCGATGTCAAGGGCAGACAGGACATATTGAAGGTTCATTCAAAGGGCAAACCTCTGGGACCGGATGTTGAACTGGGTGAAATCGCAAAATCCACCGTGGGCTTCACAGGCGCCGATTTGGAAAATCTTATGAACGAGGCAGCTCTCCTTGCAGCAAGACGGAAAAAGAGAGCCATCACCATGACCGAAATCGAGGAAGCTACCATGAAGGTCATCGTGGGTACGGAGAAAAAGTCCCACAAGGTCACCATGGAGGACAAGCGTATCACCGCCCATCACGAGGCAGGTCACGCAATCGCAACATACTTCCTGCCAGGTCAGGACCCGGTTACACATATCTCCATCGTACAAAGAGGCATGGCAGCCGGCTTCACTCTTTCTCGTCCTCAAAACGACAAGATGCATATGTCCAGGCAGTATATGCTTGACACTCTCTGCGTACTTCTGGGCGGCAGAGTTGCCGAGGCTCTCACCATCGGTGACATCTGTACAGGCGCCTCCAACGACATCGAGCGTGCCACAAAAATCGCAAGAGATATGGTCACCCGTTACGGTATGAGCGAAAAGCTGGGTCCCATTAACTACGCCGGAGAGGAACAGGAGGTGTTCCTTGGGCGTGACTACGGAAATGTGCGGAATTTCAGCGAGAACATCGCAGGAATTATCGACAACGAGGTGGAGGAAATCATCAACAACGCCTACAAGCGTACCGAAGAAATCCTCTCTGCCCATCTTGACAAGCTCAAAATCCTGGCTGAATACCTCATTGAGCACGAGAAAATCGATGCAAATGGCTTCAACGCAATAATGGAAAACCTCCCCGAAGAGACCGTTTCTGATGAGACCGTTTCTGATGACGTGGTAGAAATCCCAGGCATCCCGGAGGAACAGTAGTTAAAAAGGAGCACACATGAAAATTATCTTATCCGGTATAAAGGGCGCAATGGGACAAAATGTCATCAGATGTGCCTCAGGCAAGGCTGAAATTGTGGGCGGTGTGGACACTGTAGCCGACGGCACGGAAGTAATTCCCACCGTAACCAGCTTCCAGGATTCCACAACGGATGCGGATGTTATTATCGACTTTTCCCACCATTCTGCCACCAAAAATCTCCTGGACTTCGCCGTCAAAAGCGGACTTCCGGTAGTTCTTGCAACTACTGGTCAGACTCCCGAAGAGCTGGATATGATAAAAAATGCCAGTAGTCGTATCCCGATTTTCTTCGCAGCCAACTACTCCGTAGGCGTTGCAACCCTCATCAAGGTGGCAAAGCTGACTGCGGCGGCACTTCCCGATGCTCAAATCGAAATTGTGGAAACTCATCACAACCGCAAAATTGATGCTCCCAGCGGTACAGCTCTGGCAATCGCAAATGCTCTGACTCAGGTTCGTCCCGACTCAAACATAGTCTGCGGTCGCAGTGGATACGGCAAGCGTGAACCCAATGACATCGGAATAAATTCCGTCAGAATTGGCAATATTGTTGGTATTCACGAAGTAATAATTGGTACAAATACACAAACAATCACACTCAAACACGAAGCACACGACAGAGCTGTCTTTGCTGACGGCGCCATTGATGCGGCAAAATTCATCATCGGCAAGCCTGCCGGACTCTACGATATGGACAGCCTTTTGGGACAGGAGGACATATGAAATTTCTCGTAATAAGTGATTTACACTATATTTCACCCAAGGTGATTATAGACGACAAGAATGCCACAATCAGCTCCGCCTGCTCTCTCCAGGCACTGAAGGACGCCCAGGATAGAGATGACATCGACACAATCCTCCTCACAGGCGACCTGACCGACAGAGGCGACAAGCCCAGCCACGACGAGCTTTTGGGAATGCTCCGTGAGATGAAGGCAAAGGGAAAGAAGATTTTCGTCCTCACCGCTACCCACGACTTCAACCATCACAGAGCCTGCACTCGTATGAGAGGCGACACTAAGGCGAATTTCACCGCCAAGCCCTGGGAACTGCCCTATTTTGTGCCCGAAGAAACAGATTTTCGTGCCATTCTGAAGCCTGAATTTGCGGAGTTATCCGACGAGGAAATCACTCCGAAATTCCTGGATGTTTACACTCCTCTTGAGCTCTGGGATTTGTACCGTGAATTTGGCAGAGATGAGGCATATTCCGTGGATAACGAGGGCTATTCCTACTGCATCGACCTGGATGATGACACCCGTTGCCTTATGCTCCACGACAGCTTCCGCAACGAGGAGGCTCTCTCCGACAACAGTCCCACTTATCCCCCGGCAACTCTTCGCTGGATTCGTCAAATGAAAAAAGAGGCTGACCGTGACGGTAAATTCCTCTTTATCTGTACTCATCATCCTCTTGTTCCGCCATCACCTGCCTACAGAATCGGCGCCGGCAACCGCAATATGCGCTCCGAATACAGCGTTCACACTCTTGCGGATATGGGAATAAATCTCGCCATAACCGGCCACACACATTTCGCCGATGTGGGCTTCGGCAAGTCACCCGAGGGCAACACCCTCTGCGACATCACAACTCCGTCGGTACGAGCCTATCCGCCCAGATACAGGATTATCGACCTTGATGGCAAAAATGGCAAAATCAAATACGAATGCATCACCATTTCCCAGCCAGATGTGGATACGGATGGTCTGCCCATAGAGGAGTATCTTCGTACCCAGCTCAAAAATGAATATTTGGGCAAGATGCTCAAGCTCCAGAAACCGCTCAACAAAATCGTCACAGAAATGCGTGTCAAGGACTTCTACTTCATCTGCAAAAACGCCGCAAAGCTGACAAATGAGGAGTTCGACAGCGTCAAGGACATCAAATTCTTCGACCTCATCATCGACACAGTATTCAATATGCTCTCCGGCGACGGCAAATTCACCCCGGAAACTCCCGAATACAAGCTCCTTATGGGACTTGCCGCAACCCTGGATAGCATCATCGACGCCCAGCCTTTCGTAAATCTTCGGAAGAAACTCCTCAAGGGCTACAGTGTCAGGGATGTCATCGAGCCACTTTGCTATAACGCATCCGTGCCGGACAATAACGGCGAAATCGACTTCACCAAAATGCCCGAATTTGACCAGTCTGCCAGGATTTCCTCCAACGCAGGCGACCTTGTGATGCTGATTGTCTGCATTCTCGCTATTCCGATTTCCAAAATTCTTCCCTATGTTGCAGTTGTTGGACTTCCAGCTATGACCCTTGCGAAAAAAATCAAGCTTAAAAAAAATCCACCAAAGGATGGATATAAGTATTGAAGCATTTGTCGGTTTCCGTGAATTTTTGCGGAAACCTGCTTTTTTGTTTTTCGGTACAAGGCAGGGCATTAGTCTGTTACCGGAAATTAGTCAAGAAAGGCAAAATTACCCGTTCCGTTAGAAAGAGTCTTGCTGCGCAAAGTCTTGCGTTGCAAAGTCATGCTAACGCAAAGTCATCCTTCGGAAAGACTATTCGCACGCCTCCAAATTTTGGACGCAGTCGCCCAGCCGTTCGCACGCCGATTTATTCTGGGGCGTGCAGTCGGTCAGTGAGTTTATCGAAAAAAGTAAATTTCGTCAGCGTCCAAACATCAAGTTCTCCACAAACTCCTCCTGGAAGTCCTCCTCTTCTGCCAAATTCACATATTCGGCTGTGTTCAAATCGAAGCCGAGTATGTTTTCTTTAGCGAATTTCACCGTTCCAAGAAGTGCAGAATTATTTATGGGACGGAATTTTCCTGCGAGCTCCTTCGGGAAAAGTCCCACCTTCACGGCAGAATTTACATCCAGCGAGGCAGAAAATCCACCTGCCACAAAAAAGCTTTCCACTTTATCAAAATTGATTCCAGCCTTCCTCATCATTAACGAAATGCCGGTATACACTGCGGACTTCGCCAGCTGAAAATTGCGAATATCCTCTTTTTTCAGCACAATTTCATCCTCAATCTGAAAATCATTCTCAATAAAGCCGGTGTTGTCCAGGATATTTTTCTCCAAAAGCCAGGCGATAAGGTCTATGAGACCCGTGGCGCAAAGTCCTTCAGGCGGTACGTCCCCGATTACACAATAGGTTCTGTCCCGATTAAACCGATAAATTCCGCCATCCGTGGCACTCATTCCGCAGGATATATTCCCACCTTCGAAGCAAGGTCCTGCAGCGGCGGAGGTGCAATAAATTTTCTCGTCATTCCACAGGGCAATTTCAGAATTTGTACCCAAATCCAGGAGAATATTGAATTTGCCAGCCTCTGGCTTTCCGCAGTAATTTATACCAGCCACAATATCAGCGCCCACAAATGCAGAAATTCCCGGCAGAAGTCTCACTTTTTTAACGCCCACAATTCCCAAATCTGCGGAATTTTTTTCAAGGGAATCCAGAAAAATCGGACGGTATGGACTCACGCCAATTGAAGAACAATCCACGCCCAAAAAAGTGTGAAGCATAGTGGTATTTCCGGCAACATACATATTCTCCGCAGAAATTCCCAGCTCTGAAATCATTCGATTGACCGATGCCAACAGCACATTTCTAAGCTCATCCACGCCATTTTTCATACAGTATTCAATTCTGGTTATGACATCTGCACCGAATTTTCGTTGGGGATTATTCGCCGAAATCGTCCTTATTATATTGCCATTTTCCGTTGAAACCGCCGCCAAAACAAGGGTAGTGGAGCCAATATCCAGTACAAAGCAGACATTTTCAGACAATTCTGTCCTATTTTTCTCATCACCCACTGCGAAAATTTTCTTTTCAGCAGGAAGCGTCACACTAATATTGGAATGAATAACATAACGGCAGGACAGCTCCTCATTGCCATCCACCCTCACAATGCATTTTCCGCATTTTCCGTGACCGCCACAGACATTCTCGATATAAACTCCCGCCCGGGCAAGCACATCCGAAAGAATTTCGCCCTCGTCAGCATCTATGGAAAATTCCTCCGCACCGGTATATATTTTTATTTTATACATATATGTCTGTGTAAGTATTCCATAAAACCTCCGACAAATCTGGGATGCCATCCCGAATTAGTCGTATTTTAGCATATATTTTTATTTTTGTCAATGGATTTTACGAAAAAATAACGGAAAACTCCCCGATGCAGAGGAGTTTTCAGCTTAAATTAAATCAATGTCCCAAGTGATTTTGCAGACTAACTTAGCTTAGTGGAACAAATCCAGCTCGGTAGTAGTCACTTCCATGGGAGTTTTGTACTCGCCAGCGTATTTTTCCTCGTCGTAGACTCTGTACTTCTCAGGGAATTCCTCAAGCTCGGCGGAGACACGGAGAATTTTTCTGGCATCGGATGCGGAAACAAATCCGTCACCGTTTACATCGGCAGCACAACGGCTTTCGTCAACAATTCTTTCAAGTCCAGCGGCGGCACGAAGAGCCTCTCGGGCATCAGCTGCAGTCACACGACCATTGAGATTTGTATCGCCCACAAGAATCATATTGTCCATCTTCTCGATACCGAAGGAGTCGATTTCTGTGGTATTGCCGTTTTCATCCACGGTATAGGCCTTGAAGAAGAGGTTGTTACCGTCGATTGTGATTGCGGAGTAGATTGGATTATCCACAGCCGAGGTCTTGACAGCTCTCGGGAAGTACTCGTCCGTAACGGTCTCATCGTTCTGAACATAGGACTTAACACCGGATGCGCCACTGATTACATAGACTGTGCCGTCGGGATTGACCATTGCATCAACCGTGAGATTGTCGTGGAAGATAACGTCCTTGTCATAGGAGAAAATCTGATTGTTGTTAAGGGCATCAGTGCGAAGGTACACATGGTCGTGACCCTGGAACACCATATCTATGTCAAGCTCGGGCATAAGAGTGCTGAGCTGGTCACGAAGAGCGCACACGTCATCATCGGCGTAGTGGTCACCGTTGGAGTAGACCGCCTTATGGATAGCCACGAATTTCCAGGTGGCATCGCTGTTTTCCATATCCTCCTTTAACCAGTTATACTGGGCAATGGAGAGTGTACCGTCCTGGCAGAGGTCGTTGGTGTTAAGCACCGCTATGTGAGCCGAATCATAATCGAATGAGTAGTAAACGCCGTTATAGGTATCGTACTCTTCATCTGCAAGCTCCACATTGAAGTTGTCGCTAATTGCGTAGTCGCCGTAGCCCTCGTGGTTGCCGGATGCAGGCATAATGGCGGACTGCATGGCGTACTCCTCGCTTGCGTTGGTGCAATATGTCCACTGATGAACATTGTCGCCGTGGTCAACGAAGTCACCGGTATGAAGGATGAATGCGGTTTCGGGATAGAGATTGAATGCAGATTCAAGTACCTTGCCGTAGGAACGGTCGTATTGTGCCTGAGTCTGGCTCTGGCTGTCCGTCACATGGATGAAGGTGAAGGTGCCGGTTGTGGTGGATGTATTTATTGTGCCTACTTCGCTCCACCAATTCCGCTCTGCGTTACCTATTCTATAATAGTATGTAGTATTGGGCTTGAGATTGGAGAGGCTTACAGTGTGATGCTGAAGGTCAAATTCATAGGCAAGAAGTCCGAACACGCCGAAATCCACACCGTAGAAGCTCCTGGTGACTGTCTGGGAATCCTTATCTATTGTAAGGTCGGAGGTGCTGAGGGTATTTTCGCCTGTGAAAATTGGTGCGGTTTCATAGCGACTGGATTCGTAAATCTCGAAATCCGTTGCCTCAAGAGTGGTCTTTGAGTACCAGCTGATGTTGTATTCACTGGATGCGTCACTGCCAAAGGTGGTAGTGATGATGGATGGCAGTCTGTAATCCTCTTTTGTAGGCACAACCTCAACGGGACCGTCATAAACATATGTCACATCGAAGTCGCCCAGGAATTGCGGGTCGCTATCGTTAATCAGTGAGCCCAGAATTGTGGCGACCTGATAGCCAACGCCTTCAAGCTCCTCGTCCGTCACATATTTGTCAATAGCCCAGTCCACAATTTCGTCCACGCTGTTGCCCCAGTCAAGAATACCGAAGGACAGCACAAGATTTGCAATGCCCAGAATACTGCGGTCCACTGTGAGATTGTCAACCATACCTTCGATACCCGTGGCATCTATAAGCATTTCGAATATTGAGTTGAGCTGTTCGGGAGTGAGCATTTCAACCAACATATAGTAGTATGAACTAATGCCCTCCTGACCCAGCAAATCCATAATTATGTCAAGGTTCTCAACGATTTTCTGAAGGTTTTCAGGGATGACACTCACATCGTGGTTGTTCTTCTCCATGACGGTGATGAAGGTGGCTTTGAGCTGATCCCAAAGGCTGACACCGTCAAGCTTGCCCTCGATTTCCAGAAGCAGAGCTGCCAAATCCTCAGCACTTTCACCGATGAAGAAGCTGGACAGATTGAGATTTATGCTGGAAAGAAGCTCATCCTCAAGGAAGCCCTTAATGAAGTACTCCTCAACCCATTCAACGATGAGTCTGCAAAGTTCGCCTGACTCGAAGCGTTCAAGCACATCCTGCATAAACAGGTCATTGGAAGCATCCTCATTGCCCTGATACATATAGAGCATTGCGCTCATAACCGCATCCGCCAATGTGCCGGGACGATTGTTTGAGCCCAGACCGTAGGTGTTGTACCAGTGATTACAGGGATAGGTGGACACCTGCAAATCCGCAAGTGAACGGATAAGCTCGGTGAGAATGTCAATTGTGTAATCCGGATTGTCGATGTATTTCATCTCAATCTGGGTGCCGATGTCATTGATAACACCCATTACATTATAGGCTGTGACGATGTTCTGATTGTCAAGCACAAGTCCGCCGTGAAGAAGCTCGTCAAAATAGCTTGTGAGGTCAAAGCCAATTAAGCCCTCGATATAGGACACAAGTCCCACCTGGGAAATTTCTGAGAGAAGGTTGCGAATAGTGGGCTCAATCATCTGCAATGCCATATCCGTACCGCTGCCGTTGGCGTACATATGGTTGTAGGACCAGACACGATAGGGTCTTGAATAGGTCTTGCCGTTGGCGTCCACAACCTGCATATCACGGTCGGCATCAACTACCTGGAAGTCTGCGGTAATCTTGCCGTTGTCATTTGTAAAAGTGTTAAGTCTGTATTGATTCGGGAAGCACACAAGGGAGTCGGTTTCGATTGTGTAGAGCACTTCTCCGTTGTCACTCGTAACGGATGAAATGTCGTTGAGGTGAGAATGTCCAGTGAATACAAAGTGCATTCCGGCATCAGCAAGCTGTTCTGCAACCTGCTCCCAGCTGTCCATAACGAAGCCCTTCATGACATAGCCCTGGAAATAGTTCACAGGAGAGAGATTCCAGTGAGTCATACCGATGACCTCTCGTCCGTCAGCCTTTGCCTCGGCGATTTCATTGAGAACCCATTCGAGAGTATCCTCGGTGATGTTACCGCCAGTCTCCTGAACATTGAGACCGCTGTCGGTGTTGTCGGCGGTGTACTTTGCCGCATCAATTACGATAAGACGGAAGGAATCGCCAAGATTTACGGAATAGGAGAGATTGCCTGCCCAGCCGTATTCAGACTCATATTTATGGTAGGCTATATCATAGCCGAGATTTTGATAAATCTCAAGCCAGTCCTCTGTTGTGGCGGAATCACAGTAATCCCAATAATTTTCGCCCGTTTCCTCATCGGTGTAATATTTCATTGCACGGTCGTTGTTGAGGTCGTGGTTACCGTTAGTGACAATTACCGGTATACCAGTTTCAGCCTCGAACTGTTCAAGTCGGGCAGCGATTGCCTTGTGACCGCTGAGCTCACCGTTGAAGGTCAAATCGCCGGAAACAAGAAGATAGTCCACGCCGTCATTCTTGATAGCCTCCAATGCTGAATCAAGAAGTCCTGGAGCCTGAACAACCTGCTCTGTGGAGGCATCCGTCTTTGCAGTGAAGCCATCATCAATAACGGTATCATCGGTAATATCATACCAGTGAACATCCGAAATTGTGGCAAATTTTACGGTCTCGGACTCCGCCGAGGTTGAAATAACCGTGACGGGTAGCATTGCGACAACCATAATGAGTGACATGATTACCGCTAAGCTTTTTATGTGAAGCCTGTTTTTAATCATCCGTGACATCCTTTCGTGTGGAAACCGATTCCCACTATTACATAATACACTAAATATATTATAACACACTTTTCTTAAAAAGTAAAGTAGAAAAACAAAATATTTTAAATTATTTAATATTTGGGAGTCTGGCTGGCGTAATAGGCATTAGGCATTAGGCATTAGTAAAGCGGAAATCACAAGCGATTTGATTTTAGATTGCGTTCCGAAAGTCTATCGGTCAGAATATTTCCTATTTCCTATTTCCAA
>R06__coassemble_98_pt1 | contig 33645 bp, 29 predicted proteins | sample R06__metabat2_low_PE_028 | metagenome-assembled genome bin R06 | reverse complement strand
GCGGTCGCTATAATCAAATCGCAAAGCGATTTCCACAGCCCTAGTGCCTAATGCCCTGCCTTTTGAATGAGATAGAAGATAGGAGATAGGAGATAGAAGATGTGGATTGCTGATTATAGATTGCGTTCCAATAGACTTACGGAGCGGTCGCTATAATCAAATCGCAAAGCGATTTCCACAGCCCTAGTGCCTAATGCCTAGTGCCTTTCTTACGACTTTACGAAGCAAGACTCATAATACCACATCTCTCCGCATTTTGCAAGATATTTTTCTTGACAATTCCATTTCCTGGATGTAAAATAGACCTTGGAGGTAGGTTATGAAGCTTGCAGTTTTGTCCGATATACATTATTATTCGCCGTCCCTGGGAACAAGCGGTTCTGCGTTCCAGAAACGGGAACGGATGTGTCAGTATTTCCTTCGTGAAAGCGGAGCCATTGTGAATTCCGCTATTGATGAAATTCTTTCGTCGGATGCAGATGCGGTGCTGATTGCCGGCGACCTGACGAATAACGGCGAGAAGGTCTGTCATGAGGAGCTGGCGACAATGCTTTCCAGACTTTCCGAAAAAAAGCCGGTGTATGTGATTTACGCCACTCACGATTGGTGTAGTGACGGCTGTCCCAGGCGTTTTGATGGTGACAATGTGTATCACGATGTTGAAACTATGACCCCTGATGAACTGGCTGAATTTTATTTTACGTTCGGTCGAAACCGGTCGCAATCTGAATTCGTTCACGAAAATGGTTCTGTGTCATATTTTGTGAAGCTTTCGGACAAAATTGGACTTTTGTGTCTGAATGACGACAAAAACGGCAAGGGCAAGGCTGGTTTAACGGCAGAACAAAGGTGCTGGATTCGTGAAATCTGTCGGGATTGTGAACAGGTCATCGCCATGCAACATCACCTGATTATGCCGGGAATGTCCTGCCTTGTGAACGGTGGTCAAATCATCGGTGACGCCGCCGAAATTCGGGATTTTTATCGTGAATGCGGAATAAAATTTGTGATTGTCGGGCACTCTCATATGCAGAGAATTTCCGAAGAAAAGGGACTTTATCAAATCAACATCGGAGCTCTTACTGGGCATCCTTGCTCGGTGACATATCTTACTGTTGAGGACGGCAAAATTCTTGCGGATATGACCAATCGTCTTGAATTTGATTTTGAGGGCAAGCATTATCGGAGCGATGATGTGAAGTCCAAAACCACGAGACAGGTTCGTGACATCCTGCGTGATATGAGCGATAGCAAGGAAAAATTCATAACGAGCCTTGACGAGCTGGGTATTCACATAAAAAAATTACCGGTGCCGAATAAAATAGTCACCGCAATCGGGAAAAGGCTGTATAACGGCAACGTGAAGGATGTGTTGGGCGTCATCAACCGACTACTGCGGTTCACGGACAAAAAGGATATTCGTGAGCTGGCGGATGACAGGTTTCTTGATTATGTGGAAACCCTGTATTTGTCGGTGTTCGACGGCTCTGTGACAGTATTTCCAGAGGACAGCGCCGTGTATAACATCGTGACTGGAATTGGCAAGCTTCCAGTGAGACTGAAACGACTTCCCGTGAAGATGTTTCGGACGGAAAAATTTGACGAAATTTGTAAAGGAATAAGTGAGGCTGCGGAGAAAATCTGCCTGCCGGAGTTCGATGCGGAAAAGAGTCTTGTTGACACAAAGTCTTGCTACGCACAGAAAATGACGGATAAACTATCGGAGCGGACGCTATAATCAAATCACACAGTGATTTCCCTAGCCCTAGTGCCTAATGCCTATAAATATGGAACTAATAAATAAAATAATCAAAAACACAATACGGGATACGAGCCCGTACAACACAGTATACAACCGACTTTGTGAAAAAAATTTTCCGGGGCGGATTTTTGTCTGCGCCGTTGGTAAGGCGGCATCTCCAATGGCAAAGGCATCCTATGATGCTTTGGGTGACAAAATCTCCGGCGGAGTTGTGGTGACGAAATACGGCCATTCCCGTGATATTCCGTCCTTGTTTTCCGTTGTGGAGGCAGGTCACCCGGTGCCGGACGAAAATTCCGTCCTGGGCGCTGTGAAATGTATTGAGCTTGTGACTAATCTTCGTTCGGATGACACAGTAATTCTGCTACTTTCGGGTGGTGGCTCGGCACTATTTGAAAAGCCTCGTGTGAGCCTTGAAAAGATGGCGGAAATCACCGACAAGCTTCTCAAAAGTGGATGTACGATTAATGAGCTAAACTGCGCGAGGAAGCATATCTCCTTCGTCAAGGGCGGTGGCTTTGGAGAGCTTTGCAAGCCTGCATCGGTGTATTCACTCGTGTTGTCGGATGTTATCGGGGACCCGCTTGATGTGATTGCCTCCGGACCTGCGTACCCGGATTCCACAACCCGTGACGAGGCGGCGGCGATACTGAATAAATACGGCATAGAAGTACCCTTTGAGCTTGCGGAAACTCCGAAAATTCTTGATAATGTTGAAACGGAGCTTATTGGCAATTTGACTATACTTTGCAATTCAGCAAAAAAGACAGCAGAGGATGAGGGCTACCGTGGAGTTATTCTGGATACGGCAAAAGAGGGCGAGGCTTCAGTGGTGGCAAAGGAATTTGTGGAGCTTGCGAAAAAATCTGAGCCCGGGACGGTGCTGATTATGGGCGGAGAGACTACCGTCACCGTGAGAGGCAAAGGACTTGGCGGACGAAATCAGGAGTTGGCTCTTTCGGCGGCAATCCAGCTTGACGGCGACGAGGACATAACCCTGTTTGCCTTCGGAAGTGACGGCACGGACGGACCTACCGATGCGGCTGGCGGAATTGCTGATGGTGAAACTGCGGAAAAAATGCGAAAGGCAGGCGTAAATCCAGAGGAATATCTCGCTGACAATAATTCATATTATGCATTAAAATCGGCGGATGCCTTGATTATCACCGGTCCTACCGGGACAAATGTCAACGATTTGTATTGTGCAATACGAAAATATAGAACTTGAAAATGTATTATTTGGGGTGATTTCTTAAATGAAAAATGAAATTGTGGACAAGTCATTTTATTTGCAAATTAAGGACATTCTTGACGCAGCTCGTAGAAAGGCTTATGTAACCACAAATTTTGCTATGGTTGAGGCATATTGGCAAATTGGAAAAAATATTGTTGAAAAATAGGGTGGTAATTCAAGTGCGGAATATGGAGCTAACCTGATAAATGAGCTTTCAAAACAACTGACCGAGGATTTTGGAAAAGGATTTACACCTGCAAATCTACGTAATATGCGTCAATTTTATTTGTCTTTTCCAAATTGCTACACACTGTGTAGCGAATTAAGTTGAAGCCATTACCGTCTTATCATGCGTGTTGAAAACATTGAGGCACGGAATTTTTATCTTAACGAATGTAAAAAATCCAAATGGAGTGTCCGTCAACTTGAAAGGCAGATAAACACCTTTTCATATGAACGACTATTGGCAAGTCACAATGATATGGATGTTGTAACAGATACAACCAAGCGTGAGCGGGGTATGGAGGCACTGGATGTTATCCGCGATCCGTATGTTCTTGAATTCCTTGGCATTAAGCAGGATTCAAGCTTCTATGAATCAGAGCTTGAACAGGCGTTGATTACACATCTTCAGTCTTTTTTACTTGAACTTGGTCGAGGATTTTGTTTTGTTGCAAGACAAAAACATATCAATTTTGATGACAGACACTTTTATATTGACCTTGTTTTTTACAATTATATTCTGAAATGCTTCGTATTGATTGATTTGAAAACGGGTGATTTAACTCATCAAGATATAGGACAGATGCAGATGTATGTGAATTATTACACAAGGGAAATGATGAACGAGGGCGATAATCCACCAATAGGCATAGTGCTTTGTTCGGATAAAAGTGATACACTTGTCAAGTATACACTTCCTGATGATAATAATCAGATTTTTGCATCAAGGTATAAACTGTATATTCCTACCGAAGAAGAGCTCAGAAGAGAAATAAATGCTGAAAGAGAAACGCTTGAGCTTGATTAAAATATAGCATATCTTGTTGTATTGATTGCGCTAAAATAAAAGGGTTTTGCATTGTATTGAATAATCAAAACGGGAGAACTTTTCGCTCTCCCGCATTTTTTATGTAGATGTGCCGTTTGAACCAGCATCTGGCATACCGCCCTGTTCGCCGCCTGGCATTTTCCCTTGACCATCGCTGGGCATTTCAGGCATTTCACCATTTTCACCATTTGGCATTTCGGGCATTTCACCGTCCTCAACGCTTGGCATTTCACCGGGCATTTCCTTTTGATTGTCAGATTGAGTTTCCGATTGTTCTTCTGTTGGCTTTTCGTCGGGAATGTTTGAACCATTCTCCTCGTTAGCAGTATTTGTTACACCTTCTTCGGTTGCCTTATCACGGTTACCACCGAAGCTCATATCGCCCTTTTCACCGCCCATGGACATACCACCCATGGTATTATTCATACTTCCCATATCGGATAGTGTGATTCCGCTGGAATCCACCTGTTCGTCAATTCCTGCAAGCTGATTTTCAACTGCAAGAGTACGCAGACTGCAGAACTCCTTGAGAGTTTCAACACCTGTTACAAATTCATCGTATGTGCAGAATTTTGTAGGATCCTTTTCCACATATTCAGCAATCAATGAATAGGCGTTGTCAATGATAGATTCTATGTCAATTTGAGCGAGAAATTCGGAAAAATACTCGTGGTAAGCTTCAGTATATTCATCGGATGATGTGACCCAGTCCCACATAGGTCTTGAATCGTTACCAGTGGAAAGCGGAGAGTCGATGTCGTCGTTCACTGTGGAGCTTGCATTACCACCCTGGAAGCCACCGAAGGCAAGGTTGTAATCCCAGGGAATCATGGAGAGCTTGCCCTCATTTTCGTAGAGATAGTAGTTGTGAATCATGGAACCGGTGTAGCTGTCGCCGTTCACAACATAATTATGCACTACCCAGTACCGCAGGACCTCATCGATGTCCACAACATTCTCTAAATCCTCGCAGTCGGAGAGCTTTTTGAGGGATGCAATCAAAGTGTCCTTGTCGGAGTCAGTGATGTCTGTTTTGGCGTTGTCGAATATATTGGAGTAGCTGTCGTAGTCGTCGTCGATGTATTGAAGTTTTACATCGCTGGAACCTCTGCCGGTGTCCATTCCGCCACCCTGGTTGCCACCTTTTCCGTCGCCACCCATATCGGGTTGCATATCGCCCTCTGGTTTTTCGGGAGGATTTTCACCGTTTTCACCCTCTGGCATTTCAGGAGCTTCGCCGTCTTCACCAGTCGGCATTTCGGGCATTTCATCGTCTTCACCAGTCGGCATTTCGGGCATTTCATCGTCTTCACCCTCTGGCATTTCGGGCATTTCACCGTCTTCACCATCTGGCATTTCGGGAGCTTCGCCGTCACCACGGGACATTCCGCCCATATCTGGCATTCCGCCCATTTCGGGCATATTTTCTAAATCCGAAATATCGAAGTTATCGGGGATTTCAATACCATTTTCCTCGGCGAATTGCTGAATATCGTCACTTGTGATATCGTCAAAGGAATCTATATCGTTTTCCTCCAAGAAGTCCTCAACATCACCAAAGTCGAAGTCATCCATATTGAAGTCCTTGCCCATACCTTTGCCGCCGCCCATGGACATGGAATCCGGCTTGTAGAGATTGCCCTCGGAGTTGAAATAGCGGGTCATAAAGGAGTCCTCAATGCCTTCCACCGCAAGGTAAAGTCCGAAGTCCTCGCCGTTTATGGTGATGTAGGCAAAAGAGCAGAGAGGAGCGTCCACGCCGAACTGCAACATCATATTATAGACAAGGTAGTCCTTCATATAGGTGTTGTCCTGGATGATGTTGTTGAGACAGAGCTTGTCAAGACCGTGATAGGTGGAGGATTTGTCGTAGTGGTCGAACTCGATTTTAAGGCTGTAACGGTTGTTGCCGTAGTCTGCAACATTGGAAAGTGAGGTGTTGCCTTTAGCCCTAAGAGCGATATTTTTATAGCTTTCTCCGTCGATGACCACCGCCGCCGTAACATATTCCTCGCTCATTGCGTCCTCGAAAAATCCGTCAACATCGTCCATCACAATGTCCACCGTGTGAACCTTATCCGTGGAGAACAGACGGTTTTCATAGCCCATTGTCCGTGCGATTGCGGTTATACCGAGGTTTTCGCCATACATCATCAGAATTGCGATCACAAGCGCAATGGCAGTGGCGGCAATGCAGATTTTGTCAATAGCTTTGCTTGTAGACATAGCTTTTACCTGTTAACCAGCGTATTCGCCGTTGTAGCTGACGAGTACTGCGGAGGATACACCGTTTATGGCGGCTACGGCGTTGATGAAGTCGGTGTTGTCATCCTTAAGACAAACCTCCAGGTTCAGCTCAACATAGCCCTGACCTGCGGATTTGCTCTTTACAACAAGCTTTTCTGTGTTGCTCTTGATGAACTCCTTAGCCTGCTGTTCGGAGGCGTTTCCGTCACAGCGTACGACTACTATATAAGGATGTCTGTGGGATTTCTTGTTCACGAATATGAGGAGGATTACGCCGATTACGATGCTGCCGATTATGGCGAGAGGAAGCATACCAGCGGCAATGATGATACCGGCTGCTATTGACCAGAACAGAAATGCGATGTCAAGTGGCTCTTTGATTGCGGTGCGGAATCTGACGATTGACAGAGCGCCTACCATACCGAGCGAGAGAACTACATTGCTGGTAACTGCCAGTATTGTGACGGCGGTAATCATTGTCATTGCAACCAGCGTTACGGCGAAGGATGAGGAGTACATAACGCCTGTGTAGGTCTTTTTGTAAACGAAGAAGATGAACATACCAACGCCGAATGCCAAAGCGATGGCTACCACCATATCGAGTATGCTTACGCTTGTAATGTTCTCGAGAAAGCTTGATTTGAAAATGTCACTGAATGTTGTCATAATATTACTCCTAAAATTGATAGTCTCGCTATGAAAAGGCATCAGGCACTAGGCAGGGCATTAGTGCTGAGGAAATCGCAAGCGATTTGATTGTAGATTGCCCGATGTGAGATAATTTGATGCGTGCGTTATTCCGTTCCGCTGGTTTTTCATGGGCGTGCGGTCGGTTTCGAAAATCTCTCGGTCGGGATGAGCCATTACCTTTTACTTTTTACCTTTCTTCTGACTTTGCGTCCGCCGGGCTGCCGCTCAGTCATACATCCTGCAGGCGGCGTATTTTGAGAAAGCCTCGGCTCGTCTGCCCTTGAGGTTTACGGCGTCACGGATAATTCCCGGCAGAAATTCATCCCATTTGACTTCCAATATAATCGGGTTATCCGGTACTGAAATTGTAGCAATATCCGGATTGAGGAAGTCCGTCGTGCGCAGGGCAGTATGTATGTCGTAGTCGATGGTCACCCGGACATTCCCCGGTGCATAGACAAAGGGGATTCTCCGGTAATCCACCACGGTCATAGCTTTAAGCCCCTGGGAACGCATCTTGGAATATAGCTCATTCACAAGCTCTCGTCCGTCGCTTGCCATCCATTCGATGTTGCCGTCAACGATGCTTTGAGCCTCAGCCTTTGTAATATTTACGCTGTCCTTCCGGCAAAGTCCGTTTATCTTGGACTTCTTTTCCAGAACGATGAATGAGTAATCATTATTATAATAGCGAATGCGGAACTTCTCACGGATATTCACGCCGTCCAGCTTTTCAAGTAGAGCCTTGTCCTTGATATTGTCAAAATACAGCGAGCGAATAAAATATGTACCGCCGATACAGTGCGGGTCGCTCTGCATCACAGCAGACAGTCGCTGGCGTATAGTAATCATATCAGAATAGTTGATATTTATTTTCCACTCGTGTCTGAAATCCATATTATCGCCTCCTTTTTGCAAGAGTATATATCGCAATACTTAACCATAACTTAAAATCACAAACAATTCGGAATAAAGTTTTTTATGGTTGACAAAAAAAATTGTTTGTGGTATAATGAGTTAATTCTTTGGAATTACCTATGAATGAAAATAACTCAACGGAGGATATATAATGGATACAAGATTCGCAATCACCGAGTACAACGATGCGGCTGCGGTCACAGCTCAGCTTGACAATCTCATCAAGCAGCCCATCTATTCCGTAAAGCCCGAAGCCCTCAAGGCTTATGAGGAGGACTATTTCGAGGCAAAGTGCAAGAAGAGTAAGGAGATGATTTCCGAGGCTAAGACTGCCATTCCCGGTGGCGTTCAGCACAACCTCGCCTTCAACTATCCTTTCCCGCTGGTTTTCACAAAGGCAAGCGGAATGAAGCTCTATGACATCGACGGCAACGAGTACTTCGACTTCCTTCAGGCAGGCGGTCCTACAGTTCTCGGTTCAAATCCTCCTGCAGTCCGTGAGCAGGTAATCGACCTTCTCAACACCTGCGGTCCATCCACTGGACTTTTCCACGAGTTCGAATACAAGCTGGCAAAGAAGGTTATCGATTCTGTTGAATCCGTGGATATGTTCCGTATGCTTGGCTCGGGTACTGAGGCTTGTATGGCGGCTATCCGTGTAGCAAGACTTGCAACCGGCAAGAAGAACATCCTTAAAATGGGTGGTGCATATCATGGCTGGTCAGATCAGCTGGGCTACGGCATCCGTGTTCCCGGAACAAAGTTCACCCAGGCTCACGGCGTTCCGCTCTATCTCTTTGCTCACACTCAGGAATTCTTCCCCAATGACTTGAACGACCTGGAAAAGAAGCTTCGTCTTAATCAGCTCTACGGTGGCACAGCTGCTGTATTCATCGAGCCAGTAGGTCCGGAAAGCGGTACTCGTCCTCTGGATTATGATTTCAACAAGGGCGTTGAAAGACTTTGCAGAAAGTATGGCGCACTCCTTATCTTCGATGAGGTTGTTACAGGCTTCCGTATCGGTATGGCAGGTGCACAGGGCTACTACGGAGTCAGCCCCGATCTCACAATCTTCGGCAAGGTCATCGCAGGCGGTTATCCGGGCGCTGGCGGACTTGGCGGTAAGAAGGAATATATGAAGTATATGGGCGCTGGTCTTGACGGCTCTCAGAAGATTCACAAGGCATTCTGCGGCGGCACAATGGCTGCTACTCCCATATCCTGCGTTGCCGGTTATTATACTCTGGAAGAAATCGACAGAACAAACGCTTGCCAGTACGCTGGTCAAATGGGCGACAGACTCACAAAGGGTCTTCAGGCACTCATCAAGAAGTACAACCTTCCGTTCGTTGCCTTCAATCAGGGCTCGATTTGCCACCTGGACTCCGTGGGCACAATGCATTTCAGCATCAACTGGTCCAAGCCCTGGCAGATTCCGAATGTCCTCAACGAGACAAATGTCCGCAAGAAGGAAATGGAGCACATCGGCGCCGCTTATATGGCAGAGGGACTTGTAACACTTGCAGGCTCCAGACTCTACACAAGCGCTGCTTATACTCCCGAGCTTATTGATGAGGCTCTCGTTAAGTTCGACAGAGTTTTCGCAAACTGCGGTAAGCTTTAATTGAAGAAGGCATTAGGCGATTTTCGTGAATTTTTGCGGAAATTCGCCTCTTGCCGTTTCGATAGATTGAGTTTTGCGTTGAATATTTCCTACCTACTATTTCCTATCTATCAAAGAGTCACAGGTGACAACAATGAAGATACTATACAAGCTTTCAACCGCCATACTTGCTCTGGCAATTTTCCCGGCAGTGATTTTTTTGCCGTTCTTCAAGCTGGTTGTCACATCAAGCGTTCTCTCGCTGTTCTCCTCATCCTCCGGCGAGACATTGATAAACGACACCTACTCATTGAAGAATCTCTATGACCTCTGGCAGCCATACAAGGGCAATATGGAGGGCATCAGCATAAACTCCATTCCGGAGAGTATCCGTTCGGCTCTTGGGCTTCCAGCAACATTTTTCATTGGATTTTTCATCCTTGCACTTTTGTGCGCTCTGGTTATTGCCTTTTTTGGACTGTTTACAAAGCAGAAGAAGGCAGTTGTGGCATTTTCCGGACTGGGACTTGCCTTCACCTTGGGCATGAACATCTCCTTTGAAAATCTTGCAAGACCATTGGTCAGCGGTACCATTTCCGTAACGGAGCTTCTCGGAGATAATCTTATCAGTGCGCTCATCGGACAAGAGGGAATTTTGTCAAGCATTATCACAGCTCTCACTGGTTCATCGGCTAATTCACTCATTGACATACGACTTCTCAACCTCAGTGCGACCTATATCGTCATGTTGCTGATATTCGTCGCCATACTTGTCATCACCGTTTCATCCGTACTGGTTGAATGGGATTGACGCAAAGGAGCAATTATGAAACATATATTCATCATTAATCCCGTTGCCGGTACAGCCGATTCAACGGAGGAAATCAAAAAAGGCGCTCTCGGTGTGCTTGCTGCCGAAGACTGCATATTCTACATTACCAAGGCATGTGGTGACGGTGCTGATTTTGCGAAAAAATATGTTGCCGAAAATCCCGGTGAGGAAATTCGCCTCTATGCCTGCGGTGGTGACGGCACAATCAACGAAATCTGCAATGCGGCTGTGGGAATGGACAATGTTCAGGTTGCGGTATATCCCTGTGGCAGCGGTAACGACTTCGTGAAATACTACGGCGGTAAGGACTGCTTTATGGACTTTGCCTCTCTTATCGGTGGCACTCCTCACAAAATCGACGCTCTCAAAATCAGCGATAAAAACGGCTTCCGTTACTGCGTGAATGTGGACAATTTCGGCTTCGATGCCTTTGTTTGCGACACAATGAACGGTCTCAAAGGTCATCCCGTATTTGGTGGTGCGGCAGGCTACATCGCAGGCGTTGCCAAGGCATTCGTAAAGGCAATGAAGACCACGGTTCAGCTCAAGGTTGACGGCGAGATTTTCAATGAAGACACCGAAATTCTCCTTGCCACAATGTCCAACTGCCACTATGTGGGCGGTATGTTCTTCGTTGCGCCTCGTGCGAAAAACGACGACGGACTTATCGATGTCTGCTGTATCAAGTGCCTCACAAGATTCCAGTTCCTCAAGCTTGTTGTTCCCTATATGAAAGGCGAGCTTTTCACAAACAAGATTTTCGAGAATGTGAGAATTTACAAGCAGGCTAAGAAGGTGGAGATTGCGGCTCCAGAGGGATTTATCAACTGCGTGGACGGCGAAATTATCCGTCAGAACAGATTTACCGTTGAGGTAATTCCCCAGGCTATCAGCTTTGTCGTTCCCAAGAACGCAACTCAGAATAATCCCGCATAAGTGAAAACAACAAAAAGCAGGCTACATTTTCTGTAACCTGTTTTTTAATCGGAGTGAAGGGATTCGAACCCCCGACATCTTGCTCCCAAAGCAAGCGCGCTACCAACTGCGCTACACCCCGACACGGCAAATACTATAACATATTTTTTCGAATTTGTCAATAGTTTTTTCGGGAAATTTTTATGCAAGGCTCAGGGCAGCGAAGTCACCGATATGCTCTCCCAGCTTTGCCGGCAGAATTTTGCAGTTTTTTCCGCAGAGAGCTTCCTTTTCGATGATAGGAAGAATGATTCCATCGAAAAATTCCCGGTTCCTGGCGTAAATACTGCCGATGACGATACACTCCGGGTCGACTATGTCAATGATTAGGGAAAGTCCCGCTGCCAGCTTTTCGGCACAATTCCGATAGACAAGTGTTGCGAATTCATCACCTGCGTACATTTTCTCCGCAAGAATTTTTGCAGTGATGCCCTCAATGGAATAAGTGGGCTGGATGTTTGAATTTTCCGCAAGAAAGTGGGCAGATTTTGCAATTCCTCCGCCACTGCAATAGCCCTCAAAGGAGCCATTTTTGCCGTAGCCCTCGGGTCCATCATCGGTAAGTCGGATGTGACCCACCTCGCCTGCCATATCGTGAGTGCCGGAGTATAGCCTGCCGTTCAAAATCAGACCAGCTCCCATTCCGGTGCCGAAGGTGAGAAATACCGCATTACTTGTACCCTTTGCAGCGCCGTATTTCCATTCAGCGTAGGCGCAGGCGTTGGCGTCGTTTTGGAGATGAGTTTTAACGCCAAAATGTTCCTCTGCCATTTTCACAATGGGCACATTATCCCAGTCTGGAAGGTTTGGCGGACACATAATCACGCCTCGTTTTGAGTCCAGCGGACCGCCACAGGAGATACCGATTCCACGAAGGTCGGTATTCTTTATTTCCATTTCAGCAAGTAGACTGTCGGCAGTGTCGAAAAGCTCCTCCAAAACCGCCTGGTATCCACGCTGAACATTGGTTGGAAATGCCTTTTTGGCTATAATCAGCTGGTCAATATTTTCTGGGATTGTTTCCGTTCCCAGAATGACGGCGCATTTCGTACCGCCGATGTCAAATCCGAGGGTGTATTTCATATCAGTTTCTTTCGATGAATTTTTTCTCCGAGGGATGGTCAAAGTTAATCATGTTGTTGTGTTCGTAGTATTGGGAATTTACGCCGAAGATGTTCTCGATGTCCGGCACGGAAATGTAGAGCTGACTTTCCTGACCTTTGTAGACGGAATTTTTCAGGGTGTATTCCTGTCCATCAAGGGTTGCGACATTGGAATTTTCTGTAAACTCTGCCTTCACGCCGTAGAAATCGATGAATATTTTTCCGGGGGTTCTGTTCACAATCCCACCGAAGCTACGAGCAAGTGAGCCGAACGGACAATACCAGACGCCATTTCTTTGCTCGCAGTACTGACCTCGCATTGCAAGATCCGGAATTACGCCTTTGAAGGAACATTTCGTTCTCTCGAAAACCGGGGCAGGCTCTGGTGGAAATACCGAATCGCTGTCCTTATCTATAATAAGTATGTCCACGGTTCTGCCGTCCTCAAGAATGGCTGTGAGAGTGAGCTTGTTGCCATCTACCTCGGCTATGGTGTAGAGATAGAGCCTCTCCTCCTGAGGGTAGAATTTCGGATGCCAGATTTTTCGTGTGTTGGTGCAGAATACATTCCGTCCGGCGTTGCCTGCGATGTAATGAATTGTACCCTGGGAGGGCTTATCGAACATACCCTTGTCGGTCATCGGGTAGGTTCTTGCGAAGGAATGCTCGTGGCCTGAAAACAGCACATCAAAGCGACCTTCCTCCACGCCTTTACGAAGGTACGGATAGCCGTCTGCATTTTCTCCCTCTGGCATAACCGGATAGACAGGGAAGTGATAGGCGCCCATTTTCCAGGTCTTTTTGGATGAGTGCAAATCCTCGTAGAGCCAGTCGCCCAGCTTGTCCTGATTGTTCACCGAAAGTACCGTAAAATGGCAGTTTCCGTAGTCGAAGGAGTAGTTTTCGCCCTGCATTTTTTCGGGAGCCGTAGGAGGGTAGCATTCCGCAAATTGTGCATTGAAAAGGTCGGCATATTCGGGCCAGTATTTTTTCACATCCTCACCGAAGTAGTCGCCGTAGCCACGGGAATCGTGATTGCCCACACACATCATCATGGGTATACTCTCGCAAAAGCCTTCAAGTCCGGAAAATACGCCGTTCCACTGGATTTCGTTCTCGCCGTTGTTACTGTTGTCGCCGGCGGTGAATATAAATCTGATGTCTGGATAGCGGTTGAGGGCATCTGTCAGAAGGTCACGTTCCACGGAATAATCCGGGCATTCATATGGGTCTTCTCTCTGCTGGTCTGTGATGACGAGAAAGCGGAATTTCGTCAGATTATCCTCCTGTGTGGAGAAGGAAAATTCTGGACTTCTGTGGGAGTCGTCGCCTACGGTGTAAAAATATTTCGTGCCGGGCGTGAGATTTTGAGGCTTTGCCCAGTGGTAAATATTGGTGTCAAGGTCGGTTTTTGTAATCCTGTCCAGGGAATCCACCCTTGTGGTCTGCTCTTCACCGTCACGACGGATAAGCATATAGCCTTTGCCAGAGTCGGTGCTGGTTCGCCACATAACGCACATAGTATACCGTGCATCTCCACATATTGTGAGCATAATATGGTCAGGCTGTGCGGTGGATTTTCTCGGATTTACTTTTTTGTATTCTTCTGTTGTCATGAGTCTGCCTTTAATTTTTCCGCAGTATCGGCTGTTATGAGGGCGTCGATTAATTCGTCAAGGTCGCCGTTACAAATTGCTTCAATCTTATAAAGTGTCAGGTTGATTCTGTGGTCAGTAACTCTGCCCTGTGGGAAGTTGTAGGTTCGAATTCTCTCGCTTCGGTCGCCTGTGCCAACCTGGGATTTTCTCTCGCCAGCGATGGATGCCTGCTGTTTCTGCTGTTCAATATCCAAAAGCCGTGAGTAGAGGAGAGTGAGAGCCTTGTCCTTGTTCTGGTACTGGGAACGCTCGTCCTGACATTCGATTACAATGCCTGTGGGAATATGGGTTACACGGATTGCGGAGGAGGTCTTGTTGACCTTCTGACCGCCTGCTCCGGAGGAACGGAAAACATCGATTTTTATGTCTGCGGGATTGATGTCCACATCCACCGCCTGAGCCTCGGGAAGTACCGCAACTGTGGCTGTGGAGGTCTGAATACGACCCTGGGATTCGGTTTCCGGAACTCTCTGCACACGGTGAACTCCGCTCTCGAACTTAAATCTTGAATATGCGCCTTCGCCGGTAACGGAGAATGAAATCTCCTTGTATCCGCCAAGCTCCGTGGCATTTTCGTTGATTATTTCGATTTTCCAGCCCTTTGTATCGGCATACATTGAGTACATACGGTAGAGAACGCCGGCAAACAGAGCACTTTCCTCGCCGCCTGCTCCGGCACGGATTTCCACGATGACATTCTTGTCGTCATTGGGGTCCTTTGGAAGAAGCAGAATTTTCAGCTCCTCGTTGGCAGTTTCCAGGGCATCCTTCGTATTTTCGAAGTCCTCCTTAGCCATTTCACGAAGCTCCTCGTCGGTGGATGAATCCTCAAGAATTTCCCTATCCTCCGCAAGCTGATTGCGAAGAGCCTTGTATTCACGGAATTTTTCCACAATGGGAGTCAGGGATTTCAGCTCCTTCATCAGGGCAGTGTATTTTTCTATATCGCCGGTGACGCCTTCGCCGCAAAGCTCCTGGTTTACGGTGTTGAAACGCTGTTCGACGCTTTCAAGCTTGTCAATCATTGTTATTCCTCAGATTATTCAAGCGGAAGAAGCTCCGCCTGAGACTCGTTAATCGAACCCAGATTGTACATCACAAGTACATCCGTGGCGCCGTATTGCTCCACGCAGGAGTACACATCCCTGGGGTAGTATCTCAAATCGATTAGTATGATTTTGTCAAAATGGAAACAGAGATAGGGCAGAAGTGAGTTGGCGTAGGAGTCCTTCACCAGAACCAGAGTCCTGCCGGTGGAAAGTCCGGTGTCCACCTCTGTGATAGCCTCGTTGCCGCCCAGGAAGTAGAGGTATTTGTCCTTGCCCTCCAGCTTTTCCGGGTAGAAAATTCCGCTGTGAGTTTCGCCTTTGAGTGTCACGACGGTATTTTTCAGTTTGTCGGCGGATACTGTTTTCACGGTGTCGGGATTTTTGCCGTCGAAGAAGCCGTATCGGGAGTAGGTTGTGCCGAAAAATTCATCGGTGACGGTTTCGATGTCAAGCTCCTCAAGAGTCAACGCATCAAAGCCAGCCACTTTGCAGTACTCCACATAGGCGTAGTAGGCGCCAAGGTATGTCCAGTGATGGTCGGTGCGATAGAAAAGCTCCTCATCACGGTGTTCGGTCAATACCTCGTTAAGGTCGATAAAGCCCTTGATTTCAGCATTTGCCCGGGTGAAAAATTCTTCCGTATTGGCGTTATTGCAGTCGGCATAAGTTAAATCTTCGTAAATTTGGGTCGCCGTGGGAGATACAATTGTCACTGCATCAATTCCGCTTTTTTCTTTTAGGAGAGTTTCAAATTCGGAAAAGCAGGAGATTTTCTCCAAAGCACCCTCCAGGTCCACCTGTGTGAAACTCTGTGTCAGCATGCCGTTTTTGAGAACCTGTATTCCGCCGGATTCGTGCTTGCCCACGAGTTTTTCCACACTGGTTTTTATTGTGACCCAGCCGTCACGGAATATCATATGGTCGGTGAAGTAGTCGGAAATTCCGGATGTGAATGTGCCGTCCTTGAGGCTTGCCCAGGAAAATTCGGGAAATGTGGCAAGAACACGGTTCTCGTTGTCGGAAAAATCCTTTTTAGGAAGAAGAATTGTGCCGATGGAAATCAGGGCAAGAATGAGTGCGAAAATAGTGGTAAAGATTTTATTTTTCATATTTTCGCCTCCTAAAATCTGAAGTAGATGAACGGGTTATAGGTACTGCTGACAAGGAATGCAAAGGTTACCGCAAACAGTACAATATACCAGGTGTATTCCAGGATTTCAGAGGAGCCGGAGGGTAGTTTTTTGAGAAGCCTTCCGCCCAGCTTTGAGGGCAGTGGAGTACAGGCGACAACAGCAACTACTATGAGTACAAGGTTGGACAGTAGAGTTGAGATAGTATCGCTGTTTACAAGTCCGGAACCGCCAAACATCGCCTTGAAATACACACCCATTGCGGACATATCGTCAAAGGCAAATATTACCCAGCCGATGAGAATGATGAAGAGTGAGATGATGTGCTGTAAAAATGCGGGCAGTTTTTTGAGAATTTTTCCCGTTACGAATTTTTCCAGTAGAAGCAGTACGCCGTAGTATACGCCCCAGAGGACGAAATTCCAGCTTGCGCCGTGCCAAAGTCCGGTGAGCATCCACACTATGAGGATGTTCCGAGCCTGTTTTGCCTTGCCCTTGCGGTTGCCACCCAATGGAATGTAGACATACTCCTTAAACCATGTGGACAGAGAGATGTGCCAACGGTTCCAGAAATCGGTTATGGATGTGGCGATATAGGGATGCTCGAAGTTTTCCAGGAAGTTGAAGCCGAAAATTCTGCCAAGTCCGATTGCCATATCGCTGTAGCCGGAGAAGTCGAAATAAATCTGCATCATATAGCAGATTGCTCCGAACCAGGCAAGAACACAGGGAGTGTCGGCATTGCCGGAGAGAGAATCCCAAACAGCTCCACAGGAATTTGCCAACAGAACCTTCTTTGCAAGTCCGATGATGAATCTCTTGATGCCGGAGCTTGCCAGGTCAAAGGACACCTTGCGGTTGTTGATTTCCTCCGCCACCGTTGAATAGCGGACAATGGGTCCTGCGATGAGCTGTGGAAAAAGTGAGATATACAGACCGAAGTTCAGGATATTTTTCTGAACTTCTGCCTTGCCTCTGTAAACATCGATGACATAGGACATAGCTTGGAAGGTGAAGAATGAGATACCTATGGGCAGGCTGATATTGAGAGCCGGGATGTTGACATTTGGAATGAGGTTGAGATTTGTAATCAGGAAGTCAGCGTACTTGAAGAAGCCGAGAAGAGCAAGATTTACAACGACGGAGCAAATTAGCGCCGTCTTTTTCTTTTTGATATTCTCACCGGATTTGTGTACCGCAAGCCCTGAGATGAAATTCAGTATGATGGAGAATATCATCAGCAGGACATATATGGGTTCACCCCAAGCATAGAAAATGAGGCTGAAAAACAGAAGAACGCCGTTTCTCAGTCTCTTGGGTAACACAAAATACAGCAGAATTACGGAGGAAAGAAAGATTACGAAAAATTCAATACTGCTGAATAACATAGTTTAGAAAAGTGACCTGATGAGTTCACCGGCTGTATTGCTGTCGGCGCACACGCAGTATACCACATAGAGTCCGTCGGTGAATACAGTTGCGGAGTTGAGCTTGGGAACCTCCTCGGGAACATAGCTTGCGTAGTCCTCAATTTGGGCTTCCTTACGGGAGTTCATACCGTTGACAATGGTGGAAACCTTGCTCTCGCTTGATGCCTTGACAACGAGAATTTCCTCGGCAACGGCGGCGGAGGCGGTGTAGTAGGCTATATCCGAATAGTCGCCATCGGAGAGTTTGAAGAGTGTGGAGGCTCTGTTGGCGCTACCCTCGAACATCTCCTCAGAGAAGAGGTCAGTCCTTGCTGCGATGGATGAGGCTATGGTGCCGCAGCTGTTTTCGGATACAGGAGCCTGGGTTGCAGGCTGGGTAGCCTCTGTTGTAGCCACTGTTTCCGTAGCAACGGTTTCGGGAATGATAATATTGATGGTGGTGTCCGCATCGGATACTGCCTCAGTTTCGGTAGCTGTCTCCGTTACATCGGTAGTCATATCAGTGGAGGTTTCGACTGTGGAAGCGTCAATGGCGATTGTGCCAACCTCACTTGTGGCTTCAGTGGTGGGAAGAGTGGTGTATTCGTCCAGCTTCACATTTTCCGTCTCCTTGGAACAGGCTGTGAAGGCTCCGAGAATGAGCATTACTGTGGCGAGAATAATTGCGGTGGATTTTGTGATTTTCATATTATTTCCTCTGTATCAGTTGGTGACCTTTGTTATGATGAAGTTTGCCCAGGTTTCGCAATAGGGCTTTGTGGGATGAATCCCGTCGGAGGCTACGCCGTCGGAAAGTATGCCGGCTTCGTTTTTGAAGATTTCACCTGCGTCAAGGTATGTACAGCCTGTTTCGGCGCAAAGACCCTGAAGAGCCGTGTTCTTTTCGTTGATGCCAGCGTTGGTAACTCCGAATTGGCTGGAATCTTCGGCGCTCTGGGATACTGGAAGAATTGCGTGAATCCAGACCTCGGCGTTGGGAGCTCTAAGCTTAATGCCCTCTATGACATCCTTGTACTGGCTTATCCAGGTGGCTGTGTCGTAGGCAATTTCGTTGATACCAAGAAGGACGATGATTACATCGTAGGAATCGCCGGCGATACGGTCGATTATGGCTACCTCGCTGTCGGAGGAGCTTTTTGTGAATATGCCCTGGGTGGTGAGATTTACAGAGCCGAAGAAATCGATGCGTTCAGTGACCTCGTAGCCCTGAAGTCCGGCTACAAGGGAATCGCCTATCATTGCAATACGCAAAGTACTGCGGTCAATGGGTTGAGTAGTGCTTTCGGCTTCGGAGGGCTGTTCTGTATTTGTGTCCTGAGCTGTTGGCTGTTCTGTTTTGTTTCCGCAGGCTGTGAAGAGTGTCAGCAGGCATACCAACAAGAGCAACAGGGCTGTTATTTTTTTATACATTCTGTAAACCTCCATCGCTGAGACCTAATTTTTCCAGCAGCCAATTTTCCCATTTAACACAGGTGGTCTTTTTTGGATGCACGCCATCGCTTGATGCGTCCGCTGGCAGTACGCCGTTTTCGTCACGAAGAATTTCGCCGGCGTCTATGTAGGTGATGCCAATTTCCTGGGCAATACCCTCAAGTATCATATTTTTGTTGTTGATGGCGGAGTTGGTCACGCCGTAGAGATTTTGAGCAGACCTGGCGGCAGACACGGGCAGAAGTCCGTGAATTACAATTTGCGCCTCGGGATTTCTCTCAATGAGAGTATTGATTATCTTTGTGTAGGCGTTTTTATACTGCTCATCGTTGTTTGCAACCTCGTTTATGCCGATGAGGACGATTATCACATCATAATTTCCGCCACATACGGTGTCGATGATGTTGGAGTCAAAGCCCTGAGGTACGGCGGTGTATATGTTGGTGGTGTTGACATTCGTCTTGCCGATATAGTCGATTTTTTCGGAATCGCAGTTGAGATACATTCCTGCAACCAGAGAGTCGCCTATCATTGCCACTTTTTTTGGAGTAGCAGGCTGAGTGGTGGTAACGGTCTGTTTCTCTGTATCAAAGCTTGTTATGAGACCTGCGGCAAAGCGGAGAATTTTTCTCGCATCCGCAGCGGTGACTTTTCCGTCAGAGTTCACATCGGCGGCAGCCTCGTCAAAGACAAGTACCGGCAAATCGGCGCTGAATCGCAGGGCACTTCTTGCGTCCGAAGCTCTGACAAGTCCGTCACCATTCACGTCACCCGGAATATTTTCGGCATTTACTGTAAATATCCCAGTCATCATCATAATTACAAGGACAAGGAATACGGAAATATATTTTTTCATACTGAATAAAGACCCTATTTTTATAGTATTTTCAATTATACAATTTTTTCATTAAATTGTCAACTACCTATTCCAAAATTGTGATTAGAATATGTGGTAAAAAAACAGAGTAATTTTGTTAAAAATAATCATTGTAATTTTGAGAAAAATATGTTATAATCAAAATGGAATTTTAATGAAAATATGGGATAGTATTTTATGTTTGGAAAAAAGAGGAAACCGAAGGTACCCACAGGCAAAATCCTGGGACTTAAAATCAACGGCGAGGATACAAAGGTCGCCAATCTCAAGGTATTCACCGACTCCCAAGGCGTTGGCAGATGCGACATATTTGCAGTGGAGCCCAAGGAAATTCTCCACTATGACGAAAGTGACCTTGAAATTCGCTCCGACGAGGGCAGAAAAATCCGTATTCACGCCAAATTTGACGGCGCAGAGCAACAAAAACGTGTCTTTGTTTATCATATGATAATCCTTGAATACGGGGAGGAATTCGCATGAAAAATAAGACCTTTCGGAGTGATTTCTCCGACCTGTTTCGAAATCTCCGCTTCACCGTGCCGATAATTCTTGTGGCGTTGTTCGGCTACGGCTACACCTTCGGAAAGCTGTCCATCAGCGTTGACGATATGACGGCGGAGAGATACACATTGGGAGATGAGCTTCTTTCTCAGGGACGCTACACGGCGGTGCTGTTCAAACGCTTTTTCGGGCTTTATCGCAATGTGCCTCACTTCGGTGATATGCTTTGCGTACTGCTGTTCATAGTGGCGATGTATGTCTTTGCTGTGGTACTTATGCGAGCCTCCGACTACAAGCTGAGAACCTCCTCGCTCGCTCTCTTTGCCTGCCTGACACTTTCCTACTCCTTGATGAATGAGATTTATGTCTACAACGGTGGCAACATCAATGTCACTCTGGGCTTTTTCCTGACCTCCTTTGCATTGTATTTCACTCAGGAGTTTTTCCGCAACAAGAAAAAGTACAACCTTATCTGCTCCTTACTTCTCTTGATTGCAGTGGTGTCGCTGTATGAAAGCTTCGTCATTGTGTACACTATATCCTGTATTTCAATTCTAATACTTGGATATTACTACAAAAAAGATGGCATAAATGGCAAATTTGGCAAAACCTTACTCCGTGGAATAATTATGCTTATACCTATTGTCCTAGCGATTGTAATCGAGTATTTTCTGGGCAAGGGCATAAACGCAATTTTTGACATCGGACAGAGCGACTACATCGCCAACGAGTCCTACTGGTTCCAGGACACAAGCACCTTTACAGATATTATCCGTCATTTTGCGGAGTCACTGATTTACAACTACATAATTGCCTCGAAATTCTACCTTCCGATACGCACCATGGTCATTGCATCTAATCTGGTGTTCATCTATGGAATTGTTGAGGGCATACGGAAAAGAAACATCACCATTGCCCTGCTTTATATCGCTCCTCTTGTGGTGATTTGCGCATTCAATCTTGTACTGGGCAGAATTGCCGGTAACAGAATGTGCCAATATTACGCCGTTTTCGTTGCATTTTTCGTGATGCTGGCGTATGAAAAGCTTCTGGATGACTTCCGCAAGGTCAAACGGGAGAAGGTCAAAAAGGTGGGCACGGTGGCTGTGTGTTTCTTTGCCGCACTCCTGGTGTTTTATCAGACCTACGACCTGAACGCCTGGCTGTGTCTGGATGTGAGACGGTACGAATACGAAAAGGAGCTTGTCACAAGTGTCTGTGAGGAGCTTTACAAGAACTATGACATCGAAAACAAGCAGGTTTTGTTCATAGGAAATGCCTATCTTGGGGACACTCTGATGGAGGAATGCTCCTATACGGCGGATGACCCCTTTGTGATTAAGGTTGCGGACATCCTGGAAAATTTTGATTCGGAGCTTGCGGAAAATATTCGAACTCTGAACGGCAAGGAGCGTAGAAGCTTCCTGCAAACCAACCTTACATCCTATATCTACTGGGCGAATTACGCATTCAGCGAGCCCAATGCTGAAATTGAAAAATTCTGTAAATTCCTGGGCTTTGATAAAATAAACTTCTGCGACAATGAGTATGTTCTGAGGGCGGCAAATTTCGAAACGAGAATTATGAACGCCTGGCCACAGGAGGGCAGTATAACCGAAGAGGGCGATTACATAGTGGTCAACTTCGGCTCCATATCTGCAATTGAAGAAATGTTTGACGAGGATTGAATTATGAATGATGTTATAATTATCGGAGCAAGCGCTCACGGAAGAATCGCCGCAGATATTGCTCTTGCGGCAGGAATTAACATAAGAGGCTTCATTGATGACGCCAAGCCCGTAGATGAAAAAATCGACGGCATAGATGTTCTGGGAGGCATCGCTGTGGCGGAAAATTACCCGGACTGCGACTTCGTAATTGCAATTGGTAGCCGTGAAATCCGCCAAAGACTCGCCACAATGCCACTTAATTGGACGACTCTCATTCATCCCTCTGCTGTGGTGTCAAGAACCGCAAAAATCGGCAAGGGCTGTATCGTTATGCCTCTGGCTGTGATAAACGCTGCGGCAAGCGTTGGGGACTTCTGTATGGTAAAATCCGGCGCAGTTGTGGAGTACGAAACAAAAATCGGTTCATTCTGCAATATTGCAACCAATTCCGTTTGCGGTGCCTCCTGTAATATCGGCGACAACACGCAAATTTCCATCGGAGCTACAATTCGCAACAGTATAAATATCTGTAACGATGTCACCGTGGGCGCAGGCGCTGTGGTAATTCGTGACATCCGTGAAAGTGGCGCATATGTGGGCGTTCCAGCCAAAAGACTTGATTGATATTTATGAAGAAAAAAACATTTTTAACCGATCTTTCGGAGCTGTTCAGGCGTCTCACCTTCACTGTTCCGGTAATTCTCGTGGCGATGTTCGGCTACGGCTACACCTTCACTCAGCTGTCGCTGTCCACCGATGATATGACGGCGGAGAGATATACTCTCGGAAATGAGCTTCTTTCTCAGGGGCGCTACACGGCGGTGCTTTTCAAACGCTTTTTGGGACTTTTCCGCAATGTGCCTCACTTCGGCGATATGCTCTGCGTGCTTCTGCTGATTGTATCTGCCTATGTCTTTGGCGTGGTGCTGATGCGGGCTTCAAGATATAAGCTCAAGGATTCCTCTCTTACTGTTTTTGCCTGTCTGCTGATTTCCTATTCTTATATGAATGAAATCTATGTCTACAACGGCGGAAACATCAATGTGACTCTTGGCTTCCTCCTGACCTCCTTTGCCCTGTATTTTACGGCGGAGTACTTCACTAAAAAGCAGTTCCCGATGCTGATTTACTCCGGACTCATTCTCATCGCAATCGCATCCCTTTATGAATCCTTCATTGTGGTCTATATCTTGGGCTGCATCTCGATACTCATCCTGCGGTTTTACTATTCCGATGAGCATGACAGAGGCAAATTCGGCAAGGTATTGCTCCGTGGAATAATTATGCTTGCTCCTGCTGCGGCGGCAATTGTGCTTGAATTTTTGCTGGGCAAGGTCGTAAACTCCATATTTGACTTCGGCGACACCGGATATATGTCGGCACAAACTCTTTGGGGCAACGGAATTGCCTATGTGCTTGAAAATGCCATTAAACAAATCCTGTATTATCACGTCATTGCGGCGAAATATTACCTGCCGGCAAGAGAGCTCCTCATTGGAGTAAATCTTGTGTTCGTCTTTGCAATTGTCACAGGTATCAAGCGAAAAAACATCACAATTTCTCTGCTTTGTCTTGCAGGGATTGTATCCCTCACACTTCTGAATATCGCAAAGGGCTGTATTGCCTCGCCTCGTATGGCACAGTATTACACCTACTTTATTGCGTTTTTCGTGATGCTTCTGTATCAATTTCTCCTGGAAAATATCGTAAAAATCAAGAAGGAAAAAGTCGGTAAGGTTCTTACTACGGCTGTATGCTTCAGCGCATTTCTGCTGGTTTTCTATCAGACCTACGATCTGAACGCCTGGCTTTGTCTGGATGTTCAGCGGTACGAATACGAAAAGGAGCTTGTCACCGATGCCTGCGAGGAGCTTTACAAAAATTACGACATAGAGAATAAGCCGGTGATTTTCTGTGGTTCGCCCACATTTAGTGAGTCGATTACTTCTCAGATTTTTCTCTATTCCGATGATTCTGCGGTACAAAAGACGGCGGATATTATTGAAAAACTGGGCTTTGAGGAGCTTGCAGAGGACATCCGCACAATAGAAGGTGCCGGGAAAATTCAGTTCGTTCAGAATAATCTTACATCCTATATTGCCTGGGGTGAAATGGCATTTGGAGAGCCGAATACGGAGATTTTGAAATTCTGCCACTTCTTAGGCTATGACAAAATTTTCAGTGTCGATGACTTCGATACCGTGTATATGGCAACCTCAATCGGTGCTACCATGACGGACTACCCGATGAAAGGCAGTATTGTTGACGACGGAGACTATATATTTGTGCATTTCTAATGTTGGGATATTAACTGGGTTCCGAAGATTTGTTTCGGGAAGTTAGTCTGACTGTTCAGTTGCAAGGCACTAGGCATTAGGCTGGGCATTAGGCATTAGGCGGTTACCGGGAATTTGTTTCGGGAAGTTAGTCTGACCGTTCAGTTGCAAGGCATTAGTGCCTTTGCGAAGCACGACTTGGCGAAGCCAGACTTTCCGTCAGGAAGACTTGGCGAAGCCAGACTTTGCGAAGCAAGACTTATCACAAACTCACACACTTTTTCATTTTAATGTATAAAATTCCATTTCTTGCAAAAAACACTTGAAATTGTTGCAAAAATTTGTTATAATATCCAAAACATAAATTTGGAGGAAAAGAAATGGATCTTTCGAAAATCATCGCTAAAAAAGATTGGGCAGCTAAGTATATGATTGATGAGATTACATACATCATCAAGAATATCGGCAAGAGAGAGCCCGGCAGCGACGGTGAGCGTGAATCCTGCGAGTACATGGCGAAGGTTCTCAAAGAGGACTGTGGCTGTGACAGAGTTACCGTGGAGAGCTTCAGTGAGCATCCCGGTTCATTCTTCGGCTGGATTTATTTCACCATCACAATGGTTCTTGCGGCTATCGTGCTCTTCTTCTTTGCACCTATCATCTCCGCAATTCTCATCGTAGTCGGACTTCTTCTGGGCGTGCTTCAGTTCGGTATGTACAAGAAGGCAGTTGACGGATTCTTCCCGGAAAAGACCGGTACCAATGTTACCGCCACCAAAAAGCCCGCAGGCGAAATCAAGAGAAGAATATTCTTCAACGGACATCCCGATGCTGCATGGGAATGGCCTGTTAACTACAAGCTTGGTGGCGTAGGCTTTGAGGGTCACGCAATCATCTGTGGAGTTGGCGCCATTTTCTACCTTGTACTTTCCATAATCCGCATCTGCCACGGCGAGAGCATCGTTGCAATCGACTTTGACTCCGCTCTTGCAAAGACCGCATACATCGGCTTCATTTTCGTGCCGTTCCTTGTGGGACTTTATTGGATGTGGAACAAGCACAGAATCGTTGACGGCGCAAACGACAACCTTTCCGGCTGCTATATGGGTATCGCCATCATGAAGGCTCTTCAGGACGAGGGCATCACTCTTGAGAACACCGAGGTGGGCGTTATTCTTTCCGGCTCTGAGGAGGCAGGTCTTAGAGGCGCAAAGGCTTGGGCAGAGGCTCACAAGGGCGAATTCGACGATGTTCCCACCGTCATTTTCTCCTACGATACAATTCACGATCCCAAGTATCTTATGTCCAACTATCGCAACCTCAACGGTACAGTCAAGTCCGATAAGGAGCTGAGCGACCTGTTTATGGAAGCTGCCGAGGCTGTTGATGTTCCCTGTATCAAGGGTTGGGTACCTCCGCTTGGTGGCGCTACTGACGACGCAGCCTTCACACAGGCAGGCTACAGAGCTACCGGTATCACAGGTCTTAACCACAAGCTTGAGGATTACTATCACACACGCCGTGACACCTACGACAATATGAACGCAAAGGGTCTTGCAAACTGCTATGCAGCCTCCGTCAAGGTTCTGGAACTGTTCGACAACGGCGCAGCTCAGTAAATTACAACAAAACAGCGGAAGTTAAGCGCTTCCGTTGTTTTATTTTTCCGTAGTTTATCGGATAATAGTCAGGGCAACTGTCACAACGCTTAACACCATAAGTGCGGCGAGGAAAATTGCGATAATTTTTACTGTTTTTTTGTTCATATCAAACTCCCGAATATGCGGAGAAACCGCCGTCAATGGGAACGATGATGCCGGTGACGAAGGCGGAATAGGTCTCGTCTGCAAGGAAAAGGAGAATACCGGTCAAATCCTCAGGAGTGCCGAAGCGTCCGAGAGGTGTGTGAGAAATGATTTTGTCGCTTCTGGGAGTGAGAGAGCCGTCCTCGTTAAAGAGGAGAGTCTTGTTCTGATTTGTGGCGAAGAATCCGGGAGCGATTGCGTTCACACGAAGTCCCACGGGAGCAAAATGGACAGCCATCCACTGGGTGAAATTGGACACGGCTGCCTTTGCGCCGGAGTATGCAGGAATTTTGGTAAGAGGCTTGTAGGAATTCATGGAGCTGATGTTGATGATTGAGGTGTTCTCTCTGTCAACCATATCGGTAGCGAATTCCTGAGTTGTGAGGAGTGTGCCAAGGAAGTTGAGGTTGAATACGAATTCAATGCCCTTGGGGTCCAGGTCGAAGAAGGTCTTTACGCCTTCGTCCGCCATATCCTCTATTGCGAAGGTCTCGTGGTCGGTATTGCCTCTGGCGTTGTTTCCGCCGGCTCCGTTGACGAGCAGGTCTGTTTTGCCAAGCTTTTCAGTTACGGTTTTGTGAGCCGCAGCGAGGCTGTCCTTGTCCAGAACATTGCATTGCACGGCAAGAGCAGTTCCGCCGGATGCGTTTATCTCTGAGGCGACCTTTTCGGCAGCTTCGAGAGAGAGGTCGAGAATTGCAACCTTCATGCCTTGAGAGGCTAAATCCTTGGCAAAGCCGGAGCAAAGCACTCCGCCGCCACCGGTTACAACTGCGACACGGTTATTAAGATTAGGATGATTATACATTATATATACCTCGATGATTTGGATAGGAATTGATGAATGGGAAATGGAAAAAGTCGGGTACTGGGAATTTGTTGCGGAAAATTAGTCTGAACGTTCCGTTGGATAAAAGTCTTGCTGCGCAAAGTCTTGTTTCACAAAGTCTTGCTAACGCAAAGTCTTGCTGGCGCAAAGTCTTGCTGCGCAAAGTCTTCCTGACGGAAAAGCAATGGGCATTAGGCATTAGAGCTAAGGAAATCGCAAGCGATTTGATTATAGATTGCGTTCCGAAAGTCTATCGGAATCGTCACGCACGCCCCCTTGGGGGAGAGGGCCAAGCTTTAGCTTGGCGAGGGGGGTTCTTCGTTCGAATCTTTGAATAAACTCCCGTAACCATTCGTACGCCCACTGAAAGGGGGAGAGGGCCGCCAGGGATTGAGGCGGCGAGGGGGTCGAAAAATAGGAAATAGGAAATGCGGAAATCGCAAGGAATTTGATTATAGCGTCCGTTCCGAAAGTCTATCGGTTCTTTCTGTGCGAAGCACGACTTTGTGAAACAAGACTTTGCAACGCAAGACTTTGCGCAAGCAAGACTCTTAACTCTCTGAACGGATAAATTTGCCTTTCTTGACTAATCTCCGTAACCGCCTATGACTTTCCGCTGGCAGACTTATCCTTCGGCACTCTTGAGCCCTCGGGGAAGAAGTCCACGCCTTCGATTGGACGAGGATTTTTCTTCACCTTAATGAGATTATACACAAGCAGAACCAGGCAGAAAATCACGATTGAGACGGAAAGTGCCTGTGACACTCTGATGTCTGTATTCCAAATATAAAGGCTGTCTGTACGGAAGCCCTCGATGACCGCTCTGCCGGTGCCGTACCACATTCCGTAGAGCAGGAAAAGCTGACCGGAGAACTTGCGGAATTTTTTCAGCACGATATAGAGTACCACAAATCCCAGCAGACACCACACCGATTCATACAAAAATGTGGGATGAACCGGCTTTGTGGAATCCATCACGATATTGTGACTTGCGAAAAATTCGCTGTGACTTTCGATGTATTCGGCAGTTTTTTCGCTGTACATTCCGAAAATCGAGTCCGTGTTTGTGCCGAATGCCTCTTGATTTGCGAAGTTGCCCCACCTGCCTATTCCCTGACCGATGAGCAGGCTCATTCCGATTAAATCCAGCAGGTTGCAGATGTTCAGTTTTTCCACCTTGCAGCAAATGAATGCTCCAAGTAGACCGCCGATTATACCGCCGTATATGGCAAGTCCGCCATTCCAGAAGGCGATAATTTCGGATGGATGCGCTGCGTAGTAGCTCCAGTCGGAGATTACATAGTAGGCTCTTGCGCCGATGATACCCGGAAATGTGCCACAAACCAGGACATCCACCATCTTGTTCAGGTCAATTCGCCAAACCCAGGCAATTCTTCCGCCGAAGAGCACGGCGAGGGCAAATCCAAAACCGATAATTACTCCGTACCAGTTCACTGTGAAGCTCTTTCCGAAGAGAGAAAATTCGCAGAAAACCGATGCCACATTAAAGACCTTATCGGTGAAGGCGAAGGATACCGGGACGGCGTCGGTAAAGAAATTCATCGTCAGCCCTCGTAGTCCTCTTCGTTTTCCCAGTTGTGCCAAACGCCCTGGATGTCGTCGTTCTCTTCGAACATTTCGAGCATCTTTCCCATGCCCTTTATGTCATCGGGATTGTCAATTCTGGAATAGGTTGAGGGAATATATGCCGGCTCTGCTGACAGGAGCTTGTAGCCCTTTGCGGAGAGAGCCTCGCTGATTGAACCCACATCGTAGGGCTCAGTGCGGATATCAAATACCTCTTCATCGGCGATGCAATCCGTAGCGCCAGCCTCGAGAGCGTCCTCCATAAGAACATCCTCGTCCACATCCTCTTTTTCAACGAGAATCTGACCCTGGCGAGTGAACATAAACATAACGGAACCGTTCTGACCCATATTTCCGCCGAACTTATCGAAATAGTGACGAACATCACCGGCAGTTCTGTTGCGGTTGTCGGTGAGAGCCTCCACGACTACGGCAACTCCGCAAGGACCATAGCCCTCGTAGACGATTTCCTCATAGTTGTTGCTGCCGCCTTCACCAGCTGCCTTCTTGATGATTCTTTCGATGTTGTCGTTGGGAACATTGAGAGCCTTCGCCTTTGCGATGACATCCTTGAGCTTGGAGTTGCCCGCCGGGTCCGGACCGCCTTCCTTAACTGCCACGGCGATTTCTCTGCCCACCTTGGTGAATACCTTCGCTCTAGCGTTATCGGTCTTTTCTTTCTTTCTCTTAATGGTGCTCCATTTATTATGTCCTGACATAAAATTTCTCCTTATGAAATGCCGAACAAACGGCAAGTATTTTCTTTACATTGTGTTATGAGTGTCTGGGTATCGCAATTTCTCACTTCTGCGATTTTCTCCGCCGAAAAGGGTATAAACGAGCTGTCGTTTCTTTTGCCACGGTGCGGTACCGGGGTCATATACGGGCAGTCGGTTTCCAGTAAAAGTCTGTCCGATGACACGCATAGGGCAACCTCAAGAGGCTTTTTTGCATTCTTGAATGTGGTCGCTCCGCCAAGTCCGATGTACATTCCTAAGGACAGTACCTCTTTTGCCATTTCAACCGAGCCGGAAAAACAGTGAACCACGCCCATAGGTCTGTATTTTTTTAGCAAATCCAATGTGTCACCGTGGGCATCCCTGTCGTGTACGATGACCGGCAGATTCAGACTCACTGCAATTTGAAGCTGTCTTTCGAATATATCGATTTGCCTCTCTCTTGGAATGGTGTCGTAGTGGTAGTCAAGTCCGATTTCGCCAACCGCCACACATTTTGGATGTTTGAGAAGCTCCGAAATAATGTCAAAGTCACCCTCACGAATTGAGTCCGCATCGTTTGGATGAATACCGCAGGCGCAGTATATGAACGGGTATTCATCCGCAAGAGCGATGGATTTTTTGGAATTTTCCGCAGTTGTACCGCAGTTGATTATTCCACAAACGCCTTTACTCTCCATAGATGCCAAAAGCTCATCCCGGTCAAGGTCGAAGGCATCGTCGTCGTAGTGGGCGTGGGCATCAAATATATCGAAATACATTATCTTATTTTTGTGCCGGGAGTCAGCTGGTCAACGAACACAACCTTCGCCTCTTCCTCACCGCCTGCAAGAATCATTCCGCAGCTTTCCACACCGCAGAGTACGGCGGGCTTGAGGTTTGCGACAACTATGACATTGTGACCGATGAGATCCTCCGGCTTGTACCATTTTGCAATACCGCTGGCAACGGTTCTGTCTGTGCCTGTGCCATCGTCAAGGGTGAGTTTGAGAAGCTTTTTCGCCTTCTTAACGGGCTCGCAGTCCTTGACCTTTGCTACACGCAGATCCACCTTTGCGAAGTCATCGATGGAAATCTCCGGTTGAATCGGAACCTCCAGGGCGGATTCGGCAAGTTTCTTTTCAGCTGCCTGCTGGGCTTCCTGCTTTGCAATAAGCTCGTCGATGAGCTTCTGTGCATCAATTCTTGCGAAGAGTGGCTCGCAGGTGGCTACCTTGTGACCCTCAGGCAGAGCGCCGAAGCTCTTTACGGACTCGTAATCCGAAATATCCGTATTTATAGCGGCGAGGATTTTGTCGCTGGTTTCCGGCATAAAGGGCTTGATTTCGGCTGCAATTATGCGTATGCTCTCCACCAAATTATAGAGTACGGTGGAAAGTCTGTCACGCTTGCCTTCGTCCTTTGCCAAAGCCCAGGGCATGGTCTCGTCGATGTATTTGTTGCTCCTCTTTGCGGCGTTGAGGACAGCCTCGGTGGCATCAGCGATTTTGAATGCGTCGAAGCTCTTTTCCATTGCGGGAAGAGATGCAAGAATGGTGGCTTTGAACTCATCGTCCGGCTCCTCGTTGGCAGTCTTGCAGGGAAGAACTCCGTCGAAATATTTGTTCACCATGGCAACGGTACGGGAAACCAGATTGCCGATTGTGTTGGCAAGGTCGCTGTTGTAACGCTCAATCATGGTCTCGTAGGTGATTGAACCGTCGTTGGCGTGAGGCATTTCAGAGAGAAGGTAGTATCTGACTGCATCTACGCCGAAGATTTTTGTCAGGTCGTCCGCATAGATGACATTGCCCTTGGACTTGCTCATCTTGTCCTCGCCGAAGAGAAGCCAGGGATGACCGTAGACCTGCTTGGGAAGAGGCTCACCCAAAGCCAGGAGCATAATGGGCCAGTAAATGGTGTGGAAACGGATTATGTCCTTGCCGATGATGTGAACATCCGCAGGCCAGAATTTTTTGTAAAGCTCTCCACTGCCATCCGGGTCGTAGCCCATGGCGGTGATGTAGTTTGAAAGGGCGTCAATCCAAACATAGATGACATGCTTTGTGTCGAAGGACACGGGAATGCCCCATTTGAAGGATGAACGGCTGACGCACAAATCCTGAAGACCGGGACGGATGAAATTATTCAGCATCTCGTTCTTGCGACTTTCGGGATAGATGAAGTCCGGATTGTCCTCAATGTACTGTTCCAGCTGTTTCTGATATTTGGAGAGCTTGAAGAAGTATGCTTCCTCTGTGGCAATTCTCACGTCGCCGCCGCAGTCCGGACATTTGCCCTCTTTTAGCTGGGTGTCGGTGAAGAAGCTTTCGCAGGCAACACAGTAGTGACCGCTGTACTCACTCTTGTAAATATCACCCTGGTCGTAGAGCTTTTTGAATATCTTGGCTACTGCCTTTTCGTGGTAGTCGTCCGTTGTGCGGATGAACTTGTCGTAGGTGGTGTTGAGAAGGTCACAAATCTCTCTGATTTCACCGGAGACCTTGTCCACATATTCCTTGGGAGTCACGCCTGCCTTTTTTGCGTATTCCTCAATTTTCTGACCGTGCTCATCGGTACCGGTAAGGAAGAATACATCATAGCCCTGAAAACGCCTGAATCTGGCAATTGCATCCGTCAAGACGATTTCGTATGAGTTGCCTATGTGTGGCTTGCGGGAGGTATAGGCAATCGCAGTTGTGATATAATAAGGCTTTTTCTCCATTTAATTTCACCTCATCAAAAAATAATTCATATTATTATATCATACATTCTATGAATTTGCAAGATAAAATTTTTGTACTTGACAAAAAAAATAATATATGTTATTATTCATTAAATAAAAATCTGAAATTCTGGTTAAGTTTATGAAAAAGCTTATCGCTATGTTAATGTCCGTAACGATTTTTCTTTGCGGAATAATTCCCGTAAATGCCACATCCGAGGAGGGCTCAACGGCAACAGAGGAGGAAAGTCTGACTGTGTATTCCCAGGAAGACTCCACAGCCGAAGAAAGCACAACGGCAAGTTCGGTTGTTTTATACTACGGCGACGTGAACGAGGACGGCAGAGTCGCTGCCGGAGATGCAAGAAATGTTCTGCGTTTTGCCGCTGCAATTATTTATTTCACAGGCCGTCAGATGCGTATCGGCGACATCACTGGCGACGGAAGAATTACCGCATCGGATGCCCGTCATGTCCTGCGTATGTCAGCGGAGCTTGAAGAACTTAAAATATACGACGTTGGTGAAACGGATGACGATACTAATGTCTATGCAAACTTCTCTGTGTATGATCCGGAAACCACAACCCGGGCGAAAAAGACTGGCACGCCCTATGTCTCTACTCTTTCCGGCTTCGACACAAATATCACGGATGAGAATGTATTCGGCTATCTTTCACAGCTTGAAAGCTATCTGCGTACCCTGGGCGGAAGTACCACAACCTTCTGCTATATGGACGTGAACCGTGAGTACTATATCACCTACAAGGCGGACACGGTGTTCAGAACTCAATGCACAATCAAGGCGCCCTACTGCAAGGCTCTGCTGGAATATCTGGAGGCAAATAATATTCCGCTTACTTACAAAATTCAGCTTCTGTCATCACACAAGTGGACAGGACATTATATGAGCAGATTTTACTCCGGCTCCTGGCATGAGGTGGGCGATGTGATTTACTACTGCCTGCATTACAGCGACAACACTGCCTACGATTGCCTGACCTCCACCTTCGGATATGGAATACTCAATAATAATGCGGAAAAGGTGGGCTCCTATCTCAGACTCAACGGTTATATGTTTGGCGAAAATTCTGCCTTCGATATGACCAAGCTTTTCCTTGACATCTACGACTACGACGGAATATACCGTGAGTGGCTGTACAACATAATGGAAAACAACGAGAGCCGTAACAGAATCCCAGCTGGTATACCCTCCGGCACCAGAGTCATTAACAAAATCGGCACCGGCGGAGACAAGACAAAGGGCTACCACGACTGCGCAGTTGTATTTACAGAGGTACCCTACGCACTCTGTATCTATACGGATTATAACTATACCAAGGGCAGCGCAAAATATCCATTTGGCAATATCGCCGGAATTATCAATAATATCAATACCGGGATTGAATATTAACCCTGACTGACCGCTCGTCCACAAATTTCGAACGCAGTTGCCCAGCCAACCGCACGCCCCTTGAATCCCCAAGCGAAGCTCCCCAGCACATCGCACGCCCCCTTGGGGGAGAGGGCCAGGCGAAGAGCCTGGCGA
>R06__coassemble_92_pt1 | contig 34666 bp, 32 predicted proteins | sample R06__metabat2_low_PE_028 | metagenome-assembled genome bin R06 | reverse complement strand
CGCCAGGCTCTTCGCCTGGCCCTCTCCCCCAAGGGGGGCGTGCGATGGGCTACGGGACTTCGCTCTGGAATTTTGGGGGCGTGCGGTCGATTCCGCAAAAATTCCCGGGAACCGACAATCAGAACTTCACGCTGTCCACTACATCCAGGACGAAGACGGCAGCGCCGCCGACCTTGACATCCGCACCAAGAGAGCCGTCGGAAAAGCCTCTGCCGAAGGACTCCGTAGAAGCCGCCTTATGGGTTCTGGTCATTGAATTCTTGCCGATGATATTCTTGCACAGTTCGACCCGGTCATCCTCTGTACCAATGAGGAAAGTTGTGTTGCCCACCATAAGAAATCCGCCGCTGGTGGAGAGCTTTGTGACGGTGAAATGTTCCTTTGTGAGGGCTGCAGCCACAAGAGCGCTGTCCTCGTTGTTGACGATAGCTATTACAAGTTTCATTTTCTACCTCTTACAGTTTGGGTTCGAGAAGGCGACGGCTCTTTGCGTCGAGCTTACGCCAGTCGGGAATTTCATATCTATTATCATTTGCATCACGGATGAGAACTCTGCCATCATAAAGTGGCTTTACATTTGTAACATGGTTCCGCACCTCGAAGGTAAGCGTACCTCTGTCCGTCTCGGCAGTCCACATCCAGACTCTAAATTTATCGGTCATTTTGAGGAATTTGGTAATCCTTGGTATCATATAGTACTCCTCCAGGGCATCCAGAACAACCTTCCGTGACTCGGGGTCCAGGTTGTCGGCGTTACGAATAACCGCCTTCTGTTCGCCTTCGGAGTCCAGCAGAACCAGATACCGGTTACCGCCGGAGCGAGGGAAAAGTCTGTGAACCTCCAGCTCGGTGAATTTCTCGCCGGTGAAGAAGAATTCCGCATCCACAAATATTCCGTCATTTGCCGTGATTTTGATTTCCGGTCCGTCGATATAAGTAATCATTGCTAATCCTCCTTATTCGAAGTGCTCGGCTTCCTTCTGCTTTTGCAGTTGTTCGCCCATGGACTGAATTTCAACCAGCTTGTAATACTTGCCTTTCTTTGCAAGGAGCTCCTCGGGAGTTCCGCACTCGATGATTTCGCCCTTGTCCACAACCACAATCTTGTTCGCCTTGCGGAGAGTTGAAAGTCGATGGGCAATCATAAGGGTGGTTCTGCCGTTGATTAGACGCTCGATGGCCTCCTGAATGAGCTTTTCGGTTTCGGAGTCCACAGCCGCAGTCGCCTCGTCCAGAATGAGGATTGAGGGATTCTTCATAACCGCACGGGCAATGGAAATTCTCTGTTTTTCGCCACCGGAGAGACCCACACCTCGTTCACCAAGGAGGGTATCATAGCCCTCGGGAAGCCGTGAAATGAAGCCGTGAGCGTTGGCAATGTCGGCGGCTCTGAATATCTGTTCCACCTGTGGATTTTCCGTACCGTAGGCGATGTTGTTGAATATGGTGTCCTTGAACATCAGAGGCTCCTGCTGTACGAAGCCAATCTGACCACGGTAGTACTCCATATCAATGTCCTTGATGTCCTTGCCGTCGATGAGAATTTCGCCGTCGTAGTCGTCGTAGTAACGCATTATCAGGTTGATGAGGGTTGACTTGCCGGAACCGGTAGTACCCACGATACCCACGATGTCGCCAGGCTCGATTTTCAGATTAATATCAGAGAGAACCTTCTTGGAACGGTCGAAGGAAAAGTTTACATTTTTGAACTCTATGCTACCTTCAATTCTCTCCGGGATATTGGACTTGCCAAAGTTGTGCTCAGGCTCGGCGTCCAGGATGTCCATCAGCTTCTCGGCGGAGGCAATGGTGTTGCGGTAGGTGTCGGAGAAATTCGCAAAGAAGTTGACCGGGTTGTAGAACATACTGGCGTAGGACACGAAGGAGACCAGCAGACCTACGGAGAAGCCCTCCTTGCCGTTAATGATGTAGTTGCCGCCGCTGAACCAGATTACCAGAGAACCGCAGGTAACCAGGAAGGTTATGAATGCCGGGAACACGCTGGCGATTTTTGCCACCTTGGTATCCTCTTTCATCCACTCGTCGCAGTAGGCGTCAAATCTATCCACAGCCTTTTCCTCTCCGGAGAATGCCTTGATAACACGAATACCGGGGATGGTGTCGGTGAGAAGTCCCGAAATAGAGGCGTTCCGTCGCCAAATACGCAGGTAAAGCGGACCTATCTTCTGACCAAATTTCCGTCCGATAATCGCAACAAAGGGAATTGGCACCAGTGAAAACAGGGTCAGACGCCAGTTCAGGCGGAACATAATCACCAGAATTCCAATCATTGTGAAGAACTGCACAACCGCCTCCTGACTGATTTTCATAACGAAATTCTGTATGGCGGAGGAGTCGGAATTTATTCTGTTGATGACGGAGCCGGTGGAGGTCTTGTCGTAGAAGCTCATTGGCAGGTACTGGGATTTTTCGTAGATGTCCTTCTTAATCGCCACCACGATTTTATCGCCACATACACGCAGAAGGTAGGAACGCAGAGCCGATATTGAGTACTGCAAAATATACACGCCCAGCAGTACGCCGATGACCTGCAAAAGTAGTTTGCCGTTCCTGTCGGGAAGCACATTGTCCACCATGTAGCCCGTGATGTAGGGTGGCACCAGGGATGCAGCCGTTGTGATGACTGACAAAATCATACAAATGAGAAGTTCTTTTTTGTACGGCAGAGCATACACAGCGAATTTTGAGAACATCTTGCCTTTGCCCTTACAGTTGAGGCAGTCAGCATCGGGTGATGGTAGCTTTCGTCCGCACTTTGGACAGAAGGCACGCAGATGCTTGAAGGCGTTTTCCAGAGGGAAAATCAGCTCCTCAGAGTAGCCGTCTTCAATGACTGAATTGACAAAATCCGAGGAAGCCTCCGCAACGGATGCCGCAGAGTAGGTAAATCGAATGAGCTTGTGTCGGGAGCCGTCCTTGTTCTTCACGGAGAAGAATCCGCTGCCGTACATTCGTTTGACAAAGACCTCCTCCATATCGGAATACATATAGCAGACCGGCTCACTGTCACCGTCGGCAATGGAGTAAAGCCTGTCCTTTCCGAACAGCACTGCGCTGTCGCCGTAACGCTGGCGGAGATTCAAATCGCCCACGATATAGAATAGGCAATCATCGCCCTCAAAGCATTTCTCGAATTGCGCCTCCAGGCACGCCGGAAGCGGTTTGTTGCTTAAAATTTTTGACATAATAAATACCGTTTAGTGATGGGAATTTACAAATAGGAAATATTCTGACCGATAGACTTTCGGAACCGACCGCACGCCCCCTGAAAGGGGGAGAGGGCCGCCAAGGATTGAGGCGGCGAGGGGGTCGAAAAGAAATAGGAAATAGGAAATCGCAAGGGATTTGATTATAGCGTCCGTTCCGTGGGTTTTATTCCGAATCGAGCGAAAGAACCCCCCACGCCAAGCTAAAGCTTGGCCCTCTCCCCCAAGGGGGCGTGCGGTTATTCCGTTCCATCGGTTTATTCAAGGGGGCGTGCGATGTGCTACGGGACTTTGCTACAGCAAGATTTTCCGAAGGATGACTTTCCGAAGGAAGACATACGCAGCAAAAAACATTCTGCCACAATAATACTTTTATCGGGCAGAAAAGTCAAGCTATATTTTAGTTTTTTGAAAAATTTTCCGTTTTTGGGAATATACGACAAATATATTATTGTGTTTTGTCAATATTCACTATATTTGCGCCCAGGATTTCTGCACAATTTCTGTTGTGAGTCACGCAAATCAGCAGTTTTCCTTCGGTCTCCCGACGGATAAGCTCCGCCATATCTCCTGCGGTAGCCTCGTCAAGCCCGGAGAACGGCTCGTCCATCATAAACACGTCACCTCCGAAAGCCAGGGCTCTTGCAAGACTCAGCCTTCTTGCCATTCCGCCAGACAGCTCCGACACCCTGGTTTCCTCCTCTCCTGCAAGTCCCACCAGGTCAAGGTAACCCAGAGCCTCCGCCTTCTCAACTCCAAGAGCGAGGATATTCATTAGACACGTGCCCTCAAGCAATCGGTTTTCCTGAAATACAAATGAAATTTTACCCTTTGGAACCTGGATTTTTCCAGATGTGGGCGTATCAAGTCCCGACAAAATCCTCCACAAAGTACTCTTGCCAACTCCGGAGGCGCCCATTATTGCGTAGTTTTCACCGTATTTGAAGTTGTAGGAAAATCCATCAAGTACATTTTTCTCCTCAAATTCCTTCTTTATTCCTTCTGCCACAATGTCGTCCTTTTCGGATTTTATGTATGTGGCTTTGCCGAAATGTCCGGGAATTTTCCTCCTGCGTTTTGCAGACAAAAGAAATGAAATCAGCCGTTCCAAAATCATACTCAAAAGAATAACAGTCAGGGTTCGGGCGAAAAGCTCTGGAGTTTCGAAATAGATTTTCGATCGGTACAGGAAGTATCCGATTGTGCCCTTTGGACTGCAAATCACCTCGGCAGCGATGCCAGCCTTCCACGCCATTCCAGCGCTCGTCAGCACAGCGGAGCGAAAATGTGGCATTACCGATGGCAGATACACAAACCGCAGGACATTAAGCCTGTTCATCCGAAATGCCCCGGACATTTCCAAAAGCTCCCTGTCGGTTTCACGAATACCCGTTGCAACGCTTTTCCACACTGAAGGAATCACTATGAGGGTTGCGATGAATGAGGGCACCATTGCCTTGTCCAGCATCACCAGTGCGATGAGGATGAAGGACGCCACGGGAGTAGCCTTGATGACCGATGACAAGGGCGACAGAAAGGTGTGAAGCTGTTCCGACATTGCGGACAATACGGCAAATACAACGCCCAAAAGTGTTCCCAGAGCAAGTCCGGAGAACACATTCAAGAGGGACATTCCGGCGGAGAGCCAGAAGTCCGATTTCAGGGCAAGTGTAAAGAGAGTCCCAAGCACCCTGTGAGGCATCGGGAAAAGGTAATCCGCATCAACGAAATAGGCGACGGCGTACCAAATCCCAAGCCATACAAGAGCTGTTACAAGTCCACGAAAAATCCTTTTCATTTATAATATATATCGTCGGATGGAATTTCACCGCCCACACTCTGGGGATTGCGTTCATAGAGCATTTCGAACATACCGTCGCAAAGGTCGGCTGCCTCCTGTCCTGTGGTGAATCGGAAGTAGATATTGGGAATTGCCTTGACTGCCACGGCGAAGGTCATTATGTCCGCCTCTTCGACGTACTCTGCGGCTGTGTCGCCTGCGGAGGTGAGGAAGGTGTGACTTGCCAGCATATCCTCAAGAAATTCATCCACAGCAGAGGGATATTTTTCCAGGAAGTCAGTACGCACCGCATAGACGCCCATAACGATGTTCAGTCCCAAACGGGAGATTTCCGAATTGAAGTCGATGGCATAGTCAAAGCCGGCATCAGCCAAGAGAAGCTGTGTTGCAAATGGCTCCGGAAGTACAACGATGTCCGTGTCCCCGGATTTCGCCAAAGTTACACTTTCCGCATGCTCTGCAGTGTACTGGATTGTGATGTTCTCTCCGTCCACAAGACCGTTCTCTCCAAGAATCGTCTCCAACACATACTGGGCAGATGTTCCCTCGCCAGAGGCTGTGATTGTCCTGCCCTCCAAATCCTCAAAGCTGGTTACGGAGCTGTCGCTGGACATCAAAGTCAGGACATTCAGAGTATTTGTGGCAATGATTTTCACCTTGCCTTCAGTCTTTTTGTAGAGAGTTGCGGCGGCATTTGAGGGAATCGCTGCGATGTCCACCTCGCCCGAAAGAAGCATGGAATTTACCACATCCGCTGCGGTTTCCACGTCGAAGGAATAGGCGTTTGAACCCTCGTATTCACCAGAATTGACAATGTGCATAAGATAGGCAGTCTGCATACCGGTGGGACCCTTGAGTACAGCCACATTCACGGTTTCGGGAACCTCTTCGGCTGTTGTGCCTTCCTCAACTGGCACGGTGGTACCAACCTCCTCCTCTGTCTCCTTCTTGCCACATGCGACAAAACAGGTCAGAGTGAGAATTGCGACGATAATAATTGCGATTGTTTTTTTGAATTTCATATGTTTCTCCTTGTATATAGGCACTAGGCGGTTACCCGAAATTTTTTGCTGAAGACTGGTTTGACCGTTCCGTTGCAAGGCATTAGGCACTAGGGCTAGGGAAATCACTGCGTGATTTGATTGTAGATTGCACTCCGGAAATCTATCGGTCGGAATATTTCCTATTTCCTATTTCCTATTTATAAATTCCTATTTATAAATTCCTCCTCCTCACCTTTCCGTTTTCGGCGAAGGCAAAGTCACATTCTCCGTCGTCGCCCAACATACGGTAAAGTGTCGCTCGTCCGATATTCAGAAACAGCGCCAGCTTCGATAGGGACATCGGCAAGGTAATTTCGCCCTCTTCGTCCACCGGCAGAGCCTCCAAATATTTTTGAAGTCTGTCCCCGGGAGCAGGCTGGGACAGTACGCATAGCCGTTCGCTCAGGTACTCAATTCTCGATGACAAAAACTCCACATACGCCACCGACACATCGGGGTATCGGATGAAAATTTCCCGAAGTCCGTCCTCCGGAATATACAACACTGAGCAGGAATTTTTTGCGGTGATGAGGGAATCGAAACGCTGGGTGCCATTAAACAGCACCGCCATTCCGAACATATCCCCACGGGAAAGTATGCTCATTCCGATGTTCCGTCCGTCTGCGCCACAACGCTCAACCCTGGCATTGCCGGAGAGGATTATACCCAGGCTCTTGTGGAATTTCTCAGCAGAAAAAATCACTTCGCCTCTCGAAAAGATGGCTGTCTCATTTGAATATTTCTCCGCAACAAATCGGCAAATTTCATCTGAACCGGAGAAAATCCGACAGTCCTTTATTGCGGTCAAGATGTTTTCATTCATTGTTTCACCTCCGAGAGAGTCTTGCTGGCGCAAAGTTTGGCGTTGCAAAGTCCCGTAGCGAATTAACGCATGTCCCAAATTTTGGACGCAGTCGCCCAGCCGTCCGCACGCCCCCTGAAAGGGGGAGAGGGCCGCCAGGGATTGAGGCGGCGAGGGGGTCGAAAAGAAATAGGAAATAGGAAATGTTGACGAGGTTTACTTTATGTTAAATCAAGCTTTATTCGTCGCAGAAAATAGGTAAAAGTGAGAAGGTAGGAGATTCGGCAATCGCAAGCGATTTGATTGTAGAGTCCGTTCCGTAAGTTTTATTCCGAGTCGAGCGAAAGAACCCCCCACGCCAAGCTAAAGCTTGGCCATCTCCCCCAAGGGGGCGTGCGATGGGCTACAGGACTTCGCTCGGGGATTTAAGGGCGTGCGTTATTCCGCTCCGCCAGTTTATTTTGGGGCGTGCGGACGGTCAAGATCCTCGCTCGTTATTTTCCGTCTATTTCCTGTATCACTATGATACAACATTTTAATTTTTTTGTCAAGTACAAATTTACTATTTACAAAAGATTTTTTTTGTGGTATAATGAACATAATGGTGGTTTATGTAGAAAATCATCCCATCAGAGAATTAGAATAAGTAATATAATTCCAAAATAAGGAGAATTAATATGAAAACCTTCCTGTTTCAGGGCGACTCCATAACGGATGCCGACCGAAACCGTTCAAATGACCATCATTTCGGCACGGGTTACCCAAACATCGTGGCAGGCAGAATCGAAAAAAATCATCCCGGTGAAATCACCTGCGTGAACAAGGGCGTCAGCGGTGATAGAAGCGTGGATATGCTCGCCCGGATTAACCGTGACCTGCTCTACTACAAGCCCGACTACCTCAGCGTGCTCATCGGCGTCAACGATGTCTGGCACGAACTGGGTGAAAAGCCCAACGGAATCACTGCGGATGACTACGAGGAGTACCTGGATATGTTCGTCCGCAAGGTGTTGAAGGCTCTTCCCAACATTAAAATTTTCATTCTCGAGCCATTTGTACTCAAGGGCTTTGCAACGGTTGATGAAAACAATCCGCATAGGTGGGAATATTTCTCCACGGAAGTTCCCAAGAGAGCCGAAAGAGCCAAGAAAATTGCGGAAAAATACGGCCTTTGCTGGATTCCTCTTCAGGATAAATTCAACGAGGTCAGCAATAATTCCGACCCCAGCATTTGGCTTGCAGACGGTGTACATCCTGCTCCGGCTGGGCATACTCTCATCGCAGACCAGCTTCTTGCCGCAACGGGACTGTGATTAACAATTCATCGCAAATTTAACATACAATATTTTAAGGTAATTCCAATGAAAAAATTTCTCTCTCTCTTTCTTTGCATTTCTATTCTGATGGCAGGTATGATTATGAATGTTTCCGCATCTGCCGACAGCATCGGCGAATACGACATTTTCGTAAGTCTTGAGGGCGACGACTCCGCAGAGGGTAGTCTTGCAAACCCAGTTGCCACTATTGACAGGGCAAAGGAGCTGGCGAAAAATATTCCCGAGTCCGCTGGCAATATCACCGTGTGGCTTCGTGAAGGCGAATATTCCCTGTCCTCAACCCTCGAATTCACCGAAACCGACCGTCAAAATGTCACATACAAGGCATACAACGGCGAAATCGTGAAAATCTCTGGCAGCACAACCTTGAATACAAACTGGAAACAGACCACCGTCAACAGTGGCGTGAAATGTCTTGTGGCGGACATCGGCACCGGCTTTGACTTCACAACTCTGTTCAATGGCGACGAGAAGCTCTCCGTCACACGCTATCCGGAAACCGGCTACTTCACAGTGAAGGAAACCTGCCCGGAGGACGACCTTTGGAGCGACGAAAATGCTCCCTGGAGCCACACAAGAGGTCAGTCATCCTTCATCGGTCAGTCAGGCGAAGTTAGAGTTTTCCGCAATACGACGGATGTTCAGATTAGAATTCTCCACTACTGGCACGATGAATTGGCATTCGTCAAGTCAATCAACACCAAAACCGGTAAAATCACCATGTCCAAACCCTCCTCAATGCTTGTTGAAGTGGGTCAGAGATATTTCTTCGAGAATGTGTTCGAGGCTCTGAAAAATCCTGGTGAATGGTACTACGAAAAGACCGGCGGCAAGCTCTATTACGTGCCTCAGGAGGGCGAAACTGCAGACAACATCAAATTGAGCTACTCCCGTGTTGACAAGCTCCTCACCATGACAAACTGCTCCGACATAGCCTTCGAGGGAATTATTTTCACCGACACCGACTGGTCAATTCCCGAGGAAAAGGTTTGGTATGTGGGAACTGGTATGGACTATCCTCAGGCATGCGTTTCCGTGGAAACCGCCATTGAGGCAGACCACAGCGAAAACATCACATTCATGAACTGCGAGTTCAAAAATCTGGGCGGAACGGCTCTCAAATATGCCGACGGCATGAAGGACTCCGCCATTGAGAATTGCTACTTCGAGAACATCAACGCCAACGCAATCTTCATCGACGGCGCAAACGGTCAAAAGGGCGACCCGAATGTGACCTCCAACATAAAAATCAGCAACAACGAAATCTACAGATATGGCAGAAAATTCTACTGCGCAATCGGTATCCTTGTAAGATTTTGCGACGGCGCTGAAATTTCCCACAACGAAATTCATGACGGCTATTACACCGGAATTTCAGTAGGCTGGGTCTGGGGATACGCTCATCACATCACCAATAACATCAAAATCACCGACAATCTTGTCTACAACATCGGTCAGGGCTGGCTCTCGGATATGGGCGGTATCTACACCCTGGGCTGTCAGCCAGGAACCGTGATTTCCGGCAACGTGTTCCACAATATCGCAGCTGACCCGAACGAAGGCGGTTACGGCGGCTGGGGCATTTATCTTGACGAAGGCTCCTCCGAAATTCTTGTGGAGAACAACCTGTCCTACGCCTGCGGAAGCGACACCTACCACCTGCACTATGGCGCAAATAATATCATTCGCAACAATATTTTCGCTTTCGGTGGCGACAGCGTCATAAGAGTCAACTCCAAGGATGAGGAACATCTCACCGCAACCTTCTACGGCAACATCCTCCTCACCGACAACCACGCTCCCATTTATTCCTACATGCAGGGCACGGTAAATCTCTCCGATGACGGCAACATTATGTGGGATATCTCCAACGGCAGTGAGCTTCTCTTTGCGCAAGACTCCGTGGGCAACGGCACAATGCCTATGTCCAAGGCTCTCATTCTTGGCTATCTTGGCTCTGACACCGTAACAGACCCGGGCTTTGCCGATGCGAAAAACTACGACTTCGCTCTCGATGAAAATTCCACTGCGGTCAAGCTGGGCTTCAAGACCTGGGATTACAACAACGCAGGTACTCTCAAGGGTAGTGTAATCGGTATTTCCAAGGTCGGCGGTCAGACTAAATACAACGACAACACCAGCGTACAGGAAATCACCGAAAATCAGTTCTTCCTTGCAAAACTCATTGACCTCTTCTATAAAATCCTTTCCTTCATTAAAAATATTTTCAAGGTGTAACTTATGCAAAAAGTAATTATCATAGTTTTCTCCGTCATTCTTGTTCTCGTGCTGGCTCTCTGGGGCGTAAAGCAGATTAAGGGCGACACTACCGAGCCACAGACCGAAATTCAGTCCGAGGAACAGTCCGAACAGCCCTCATCACAGGCACAGGCAACTCCAGCGACACAGGCTCAAACGCCCACCGAGACGGCAAGTGTTCAGGAGACTCAGGCTCCGGCAGAAAATGACACTCCAGCCGAGGCTCCATCCGAAAATACAGAACAGCCCGCAGAGGAACCTGCGTCCCAGTCCTCCGGCATTCCCGAAGGCGTCGATGCGGTACTCACTGCCTTCAACCAGGCAACAAGCAAGGCGGCAAGTGGCGCTTCCTTCACCAAAATAAAAAAGAGCGAGCTGACCGGCTACACCATCGAAGGCGACTCACTGGAAACTCTCAAAAAGGTGGGTGGCGCTATTTACGAGAGTCTGTCCGAAAAGACGGTTAAAGGCACTCTCAACGTGGGCGAAGAGACCATAAACGGCACAAAGGGCTCCGGCGACCTCATCGCAAGTACTCTCACAGCGACGGATGTAAAGTCCGCAACGGCAACTGCCTCTGGCGACGGACTTGCTTTCACCATCGAAATCAACGATTCCGTAAACCCCGGTACTCAGGCAATTCCGCTTGAAAAATTCTCCAAGGACTTCCTGGTTCTGGAAGAAATTCAGAAATACGGCGCAGATATGGATTTGACCGTAATTTCCGCCGAGGCAACGGTTACAAATACCATCGTCAAGGCTGAAACCGACGCCAACGGCAACCTTACCTCCCTGTCCCTGGATTATGTCTACTCCGGCGCTCTCACCGACTGCAATTATAAGTTCCTGGGCAAGACCTATACAGGCCTCCACGGTAGCGGCGACCTGAAGGTTTCCGTGAGCTACAGCGGATTTGCCTATTAAGAAAATTCGGTTTCCGAGGATTTTTTCGGGAACCAAATTTTTATCTATCGGAACAGTCAGACTTGCCTTCAAAAAAATTCCCGATACCCAACTATTCCCTACCTCGTCTAAACATTTTCATAATGTGACTAGGCGCTGAGAATTTTGACTGTCTTTTCCTCTTCAAAAACCTGATATACAAGCCGGTGTTTGACATTTATTCTTCTTGAATACAAACCCTCCAAATCTCCCACAAGCTTTTCGTATGACGGCGGATTTTGAAAAGGATTTGTCTTTAACAGCTCAATCAACGCCTTCGCTTTTTTGTCAAGTCCTGCCGAGGACAGCTTAGGGAAGTCCTTCAATGCCTGTTTTGACACGACGATTTTATACATCACCACTCGACCTCGTCGATACTTACACATTCATCCAAGGGTTCATTCGCTCCTGCAACAATCTTCTCCTTCAATTTTGCATCCGAACAGAGCTCAAGGGTTGCCATAATTCCGTTATACTCCTCCTCTGACAGAATAATGGCATTGCCGTCCTTGGTGTTGACATTTATGATTTCGTTGTATTTTATTGCGTTGACGAACATATTAAATATATCTTTTCTCAACCCACTTATATTTGTGTTTGTCATAGTATCAGCCTCCTGTATGTACATTATAGCGTACACTTTTGATTTTATCAACTATTTTGCGAATTTTGCCAAGTATTTTTCAAAAAAGTTGTTATTCTTTTAAGTTTGACAAATATTTGACAAGCTGATAGCATGACTTTATAAAAGAAAAAACCGGGGACGGAATTCCGCTCCCGGTAAAAATTACTGTTCTTTCAATGGGTCTATTATTTTACAAGACCGAAGGAAAGCAAAATACCCCAAATGATGTGAACGAAGCTGTGAAGAGTGATGAGGAAGCTGTCTGCGAAGCTACTTCCTGTAGCAACATTGCAGAGAGGACATGTATAGTCAGAATCCGAAGCAGGAGCAGGAGTGGGATCATCAGCAGGTGTGGAAAGGTCTTTACCGCACCAGTCGCACTTGCCGTCCTTATCGTCGTCCTTGTGATCAACTAGACCGATGAGAGGAAGAAGTTCCAGAACTTCTTCATTTGCATTCTCTGTGCGACCGCATACAGTGCAATGACGATAATATTCATTGCCAAAATCCTTACAGGTAGGCTCATTCGCCGCCTCTTCAACCCAAGCATGATCACCGTAAACTAAGCCGTCAGTGGTCTTCCAGACATCATAATCTTCAATTTCGTTTGAACATGTTTTATCAGTGAAGTACTTACCGCAATCGTCACACTTATAGCAGAAGTCGTAACCCGGTTCAATGCAATTGCCATCCACACCAGGAACCTTGTTGGCATTTTCATGTGAATCTCTGCAAGTAACATTAAGGGCATAGGCATAATTTGAGACAGCTATAGCAGTGGAATCCACGGTGGAAATTCCATCACTGTCCATATAACCGTTTAAGAAGGTATATACAACAGGACTTGTACTTGAACCCTTTGTCACAGAACCAACTATAACATAACCTTCAGCAACGTTTGAAAAACATCCTTCCTCAACGACGAAGTTTTCAACCATCTCCTTAACGCCACTAGGATTCCAATCGGATTCATAAGCAGACTTGCTTGTGTAGCTTCTATTACAATAGCTATAAGCAGAATCTATTTCTTCGGCGCTATCTATGTCGATTTTCTCCAGCGACATTTTGACGCACTTGTAATCGCAGAATTCCTTTCCATCTGCGTTTGCGACGAAGCCGACGCTCAGAGCGGTGAAGCACATAAGCATTGCCAGCATGATACCGAGAATCTTTTTTGTTTGTTTCATATGAAAACCCTCCTTTTTCATAAATATATCATATTGTTAGAAAAAAGTCGAGTATTTTTTCAGGGTCTTTTGTTAATTTTATCTGAATAAAATGTTACAATTTTGTGCTTTAATAAATTAAATCCTATCCGACAGCCCGTTCAACGGGAAAGCTATCCTCCAAATCGGCGGCATATCGCAGGATAAGCCTTGCGTCGTTTGCTCGGACGTCTCCGTCACCGGTGACATCGCAGTAGTCGATACCCTCCGCCCAGGAAATCAGTCCGGCGGAATATCTGAGGACAATTCTCGCATCGGCGGCGGTAATTTTGCCGTCACAGTTGGCATCGCCCAGCTTGCCGTTGGCAATGACCTCAATGAGAAAATAGCTCTCAAAGGTCTTGTAGGTGATTGTGATTTTCTTTGTGCCGGTGGTGGAGGTGTCGCCCTGTTCATCCACGGTGTAGTCATCCGTAGGCGATTTCGTGCCGTCGTTGTACTCAATATAGACGATGAGGCCTTCCCAATCGGTGGTCTCTCCGGGCGCATATTCAGTTTTTGTTGGCGGTGACACGGAAATACCGGTGGCAAGCTTTGCCATAATCGTGATTTCATAGCTTGCGGTAAAGCCCTTGTAGGACAGTTCAACGGTATTTTCGCCGTTTGTGACAGCTCTCGTCAGCCTCATACTTTCCGGCTGTACCTGTACACTGGTTCCGTTGTCAAGCATTGCTGTGAGGACAAGTCCGGTTGTGTCAATTTCAAAATCCGTGCCGTAGTAGGTGGTCTTATCCGGAGGAACATCCACAGAAAGTGACACAACAATCCGCTCATTCATCGAGACAAAGAACGCCGTCGACACAGTTTTGTAGGTAACGGTAATTTTCTGTTCGCCAAGGGTATTTGTATCGAAGCCGGATAGGGTGTAATTCGTCACCTGGGCAGGCTCACGGTCATCGGAATAATACGCCGTCACCACCATATCGGAGCAATCCAGCTTGTCGCCAAGTCGGTATGACAGCTTTTGTGGATAGCCTGTTATGACGATTTTTTCCACGGGAGTGGCATTGACGGTGATTTTGTAGGTTGCGGTGAAGCCGTTCCATGTGACCTTCACGGTCTTTTCACCAGGCGAATACATATCCGGCGCAGACACGGTGTAGCCACTGATTTTGACCTTCGTGCCATCCGTGTAGACAGCGACAACGGCAAGTCCTGCGGTGTCAAGGGTCTCGTCCTCCCAAAATTCCGTCTTGGTGGGTTCGGTAATAATTTCCAGGGACTTCACCTTCGTGGTGTCTGTATCCTTTGGATATTTCTCAATTCCGTCGGCGGTAATCCAGCCAGAAAAGCCCTCGTAGGACACCTTGACGAACTCTCCGCTGTTGGCTCTCGCTTCAAGAACTGTATTCATAGGAGCAATTGTCAGTATGACGGATTTGTCGGTACTTGCATATATGGGCACGCCCTCGGCTTGGGTGACGATGTAATCCGTGTAGCTACCGGCTGCCAAAACAATACAAACCGATACCGTAACAAGCAGTATCAGTATCAGAGGAATTGCGATTTTTTTACGCTTACTCATCCTCCGGGACTCCGTTCTTATAGTAAACTCTTGCGACTCTCTTTTTGAAGCCACAGACAATTTCGTAGTTAAAACTGCCACTGATTTCACCGATTTCCTCGGCGGTGATATTCTTGTCGCCGTCAGAACCGAGAATTACGACGGTATCCTCCACCTTGACATTGGGTATGTCGGTGATGTCCACCATGCACAAATCCATACAAACTCTGCCCAAAATAGGAGCGAAACAGCCGTTTATCAGAACCTTGCCTCTGTTTGACATACCTCTCGGGTAGCCGTCTGCATAGCCGATGCCAATTGTGGCGATTTTGGTCTCTCGTTGGGTTATGAAGGTGTGTCCGTAGCCGATGCCGGTGCCAGCAGGTACGGTGTGAATATGGATGACATGGCTGATGACCTCCATAGCAGGATGAAGCTCCACCTGGGACTTGTCCACCTCATCAGAGGGATACATTCCGTAGAGAGCAATGCCCATTCTCACCATATCAAAATGTTCGTCCATCTCGGTAATTCCGGCAGAATTACAGATATGTTTGATTGGAATTTCTATTCCCTGGGCGTCAAGCTCTGCGATGAAGCTCTTGAACAGCTCCGTCTGACGGTTGGCGTCGGCTTTGTCCGCCTCGTCTGCGCAGGCGTAGTGACTGAAAAGTCCCTCGATGAAAATATTCGGAAGCTTGGATATTCGTTTTATTGTTTCAACGCTTCTTTTATCCGCCGGGAAGCCGATTCTGGACATTCCTGTGTCAAGTCCGATGTGAATTTTCGCAGTTTTCCCGAAGGATACCGCTATATCGGAGATGAGCTTCGCCTCCTCAAAGGTGGAAACCGTCTGGGTGATGTCGTATTTCAGCAGGAGATGATACTGATAGGGCAGAGTGTAGGACAGTATGAGAATTGGCTTTCTTATGCCGTTTTCACGCAAAAGAACAGCCTCCTCCGCAACGGCAACTCCGAAGTAATCCGCCTTGGACTCCAGCTCCTTCGCAATTTTCACCGAACCGTGGGAATAGGCGTCCGCCTTGATGATTGCCATACAAAGAACACCCGGATTGAGCAGAGCCTTCAGGGAATCAAAATTGTGATTTATCGCATCAAGGTCTATTTTCGCATAGCTCCGATGATGCACTCGGGATTCATTTATTACTGACATAATATTATATGTAAAGGCACTAGGCATTAGGTTGGGTACTGGAAATTTGTTCGGAACGGAAATATTAACCGTTTAGATAGGTAAAGTCTTGCTGGCGCAAAGTCATCCTGCGGAAAGTCTTGCTGGCGCAAAGTCATGCTTCGCAAAGTCGAAAGAAAGGCATTTGCGACGAATAAAGTTCGCATCCACATAAAGTAAATTTCGGCAACATTTCCTATTTCCTATCCTATACCCTATCCCTCCGCATATTCCGTGCCGTATTCGCAGTGTCCGGGAGTGAAAATCAATGTCGCTCCGTTGTCGTTTTCGCCAAAGGCTACGGCGATGGGCAGGTCGTCCGTGTAGGTTTCATTCCCGGTATACGCCGCCGCAAGCTCGAAGCTCTCCACACCTTCCACAATGGAATACACTCCTAAGGAGCGGTAGTATTCGAGGATTTCGAAATAGTCCTTGTCAGTGGAAAATTCATTTCCATCCATTAAATCAAGGGATGTGAAAACGCTGTCATCATTTAGGGCATGATAGGGAAAAGCCACACAATACTCCTCACCGTCAACCTTGAATTTCACGGTGCAGGGATGGATTACAAAGGTGTCTGCCTCTGTATTCGTTAAACAAAAATATACATTTCCGCCTTCGTAGGTCGCCATACGGAAAACTGCCCTTTTGTCGGACTTTTTAACAAGATAAAGTGTGTCCTTTTCGGCAGTAACAGCGCCATTCAGAGCCGTTGCAAGGGCGTCGATACCGTCCTCATAGACAAAGCTCATGGCAGTGCCGTCCTCGCTTTCCCTGGTACTGTCCAGCGGAAAATCAAGTCTTAGCTCTTCCCCGGTAATGTCATCCCTTGCGGTAAGAACATCCCTTGCCGAATAGCCATCCGGAGTCGTTGAACAGGCGGACAGCACTAACAAAATCAGGAATAAAATCGGGAAGATAAATTTAGTTTTCATCATTGATTATACCACGGCGGTTCTGCTTGAAGTCCTCCATAATTTCATCCATCTTATCGCTCATTTCGGCGGCAATGGTGGGATAAACGGAGCTTCTGTTGTAGTTTTCGCCCGGGTCGTCATTGAGAATATGCAGCCAGTTCTTACGGAATTTGTCGAAGAATGCGAAGTTGTCGTTCTGTATTCTCTGGAAATACTTGAAGTTGATATTCTTATTTTTCAGCACATCATAGTCATAGTCCGGGTATTCCGCCTTGACCTCCTTAGATGGAATGCTGTACTGAATTGCCTTGAGATTTTCCCGTTTCATATATAGAATCGGGGAGCTTTCGTCGTGAATCACCTTGTCGGATTTAAGAAGAGATACCATGGATTCTCCGTCGATGACACGATCCGTGGGAAGGTTTGAGTCGCTTCCATCCACAGATATGCCACACAAATCCAGAAGCGTTGGGAACAAATCCACCAGAGTTGCGGCGGATGTGCGTGTACTGCCAGCCTCGAAGAGTCCGTCATTATTGTCCCACCTAATCATAAAGGGCACCTTTTGTCCGCCCTCGTAGGCAAGGTATTTTCCACCACGAAGTATTCCGGTTGAGCCCTCCAAGGCAGGTCCGTTGTCGCTTGTGAACACGATGATTGTATTGTCAAGCTCGCCAGCCTCTTCAAGAACATCAAAGAGGTAGCCAAGGTAGGTGTCAAACTCCGTGATACAGTCCACATAGGTGCCCATTCCGGACACGCCGTCGAACTCATCGCCTGCATAAACGGGAGCGTGTGGCCAGGGTGTGGCATAATACAGGAAGAATGGCTCGTCGCTGTCAAGGGCTGTTTCCTTAAGCCAGCTCTCCATCTCTTCGTAAATCCACTCTGTCGCCATGGACTGGTCCTCCAGTTCATCCGTGCCGTGGACAATGGTATATTCGCCATTTTCCTCGCTGACATGATAGAGCGGAGTCATATCGTTCACATAATGACTGCCGTAAAAGTAGTCAAAGCCCTGATTTGTGGGCAGGTATTCACCGTAGTCACCAAGGTGCCACTTGCCGAATGCCGCAGTATTGTAGCCTGCCGCCTTGAACACCTCAGCCATGGTGATTTCGTCACCTGTCATACCGTCCACATTACCACCCATTTCGAAGGAGTTATAGAGTCTGGTGGCGGCAAAGGGCTTGAAGGTGCTGACTGTGGGATAAATAACATTGTCCGCATAGCCTCTGTAAGGATAGCGACCTGTCAGACAGGCAAATCTTGCAGGAGAGCATACAGAATAGCTGGAATAGAAATTCTCAAATGTAACTCCGTTTTCGCCGATGGAGTCGATGTTGGGAGTGTCGTAAACTGCGCCATTAAGGGAAATATCTCCATAGCCCAAATCGTCCGTCAAGATGACAAGTACATTCGGACTGTCCTTATCCGCCTTGTCTACCTTTGAGAGATAGTCCTCCTGACCATCCCAAAGGCTACTGTCAACGGGCTTGGTGCGAAGGTTTCCTGTAAGAAGCCATACAACGGTGAGGAGAGTGAGCAGGACAGACAAAATTCCCTGTGCCACTGGCTTTTTCACCTTAAGGGTTATGCCGTCCGCAAGAGGTGTGTCGGTCTGCTTTTTCTTAAACACAAAGAGCAGGACAAGGGCGATTATACAGGGCAGAGCAAGAATGAGATTTCCGCAGAGCCTTGTAAAAATATTGCCCTCGCCGGTAAAGAGACTGTATTCCTCGCTGGAAAAGCCTGCAAGTCCGGTGGAAAATGCTCCGAAGCCGGCATCTGCGCCCCAAATAATATGAAACAAAATCATACAGAGCGCCGTGGCAGCATAGCCGATGAGATAGGGCAGGTGAACTGTCTTTTTCGTGAACACAGTCAATACCATGATAACGCCCGACAGCATCAGATAGATGTAGCAGACCAAATTCATGATGTTGAGGTGAGTCACCAGAAGAGCAATACCAAGCCCGGCACCGATAATCATCAACACTGATGCAAGCTTATGATTTTTCATAGTTTATTTTGTACCGAAAATTCTGTCGCCTGCGTCACCAAGACCGGGTACGATGTAGGCGTTCTCGTTGAGCTTTTCGTCAAGGGATGCGCAGTAGATGTCAACGTCCGGATGAGCCTCCTGAACAGCCTTAAGTCCCTCGGGAGCGGCAATGATGCACATAAACTTAACGGACTTGGGATTGTGAAGCTTAATCTGATTGATGGCGTCGATTGCGGAGCCACCTGTTGCAAGCATCGGATCAAGAAGGATAACATCTCTCTCGTTAACATCAACGGGAAGCTTGCAGTAATAGGGTACAGGCATATGAGTTTCCGGGTCACGATAAAGTCCGATGTGACCAACTCTTACGGATGGCAGAAGAGTGAGTACGCCATCAACCATACCTAAGCCTGCTCTGAGAATTGGAACGATTGCCAGCTTCTTGCCGGCGATGACCTTGGTCTTTGTCTTGCAGATAGGAGTCTCGATTTCGACCTCCTCAAGAGGCAAATCTCTTGTTGCCTCGTAGCAGATGAGAGTTGCAATTTCGCTGACGAGAGTACGGAACTGATTGGAGCTTGTGTCCTTGTCTCTGAGTATGCTCAACTTGTGCTGAATGAGCGGATGATCCATAATAACTGTCTTTGCCATAACTGTTCCTCCGAAACGAATTGTATTTTATAGGAAATTCCTATTTGTTCAATTTACCATTATACACTTTTTTATTCACGCTGTCAATAGTAATTGAAAAAAATTCCTCTGTAGTGTGCTGTTACAATTGATGTAAAAAGGCACTAGGCATTAGGCATTAGTGCTGAGGAAATCGCTTTGCGATTTGATTATAGCAACCGTTCCGAAGGTCTATCGGAAACGTTCGCACGCCCCTTGATAAACCTGCGGAGCGAAATAACGCACACAATACTAATTGAAAAAAATTCCTCTTGACAAATTGTTGTAACAATGTTATTATATATTTTGAATATAAGTATACAAGGCAGAGATTTACATAGATGAAAAAACGAGTTTTAAGCGTTATTTTAGCACTCATAATGCTACTGTCCGGGATGTCACTTGCCGGAGCAAGTGTAACTGCGACGGATACAACTACATCCTCCTACCACTGGGTTGCCTCCTGGACAACCAGTCCAATTAAAACAGGTCTCATCATTGCGGGAGTCCGTTTGTGCGACTTCCTCAGTAACTGCTGTTATCGCACGGTTATTCAGATGACCTTGGGCGGTACTCAGGTAAGGCTCAAATTCTCCAACCTCTACGGTGATGACCCGATAGTTCTGGACGAAACAAACATCGCCCGAACCTCCGTCAACAACGAATCCGACATAATCAAGGGCTCGATTATTCCTGTGACCTTCGACGGCAAGACAAAGGCGACAATTCCGGCTGGCGGAGAGATTTACTGCGACCCCATTGATATGGACGTATCGGCTCTTGAATACCTGAGCATCACCACCTATGTCAGCGACCGTGAGTCCATCACCACCGCTGGATTTTACGGCGGAACCAGCTATATGGAGTACGGCAACCGCTTAGAGCAGGAGTCCTTCACCTCCATGTCACCACTGCTGTTCACCTCGGGCGCTATCACCTATCACATCATTCCGTTCCTTTGCGCTGCAGAGGTTATGGCACCGGCGGACAACTACTCCGTTGTGTTCTTTGGCGACTCCACCATCACCAACCAGTCTCCCTATTACCTTGCAGAGAGGCTCCAACGCTCCGGCGTCCAGAATGTGGGCGTGGCTCAGCAGGCAATTATAGCAAACAAGGTTCTCAACGACGGCGAGGGCAACAGTATCTATGGCAATATCTACGGAATTGCGGCGATAAAACGGTTCGATACGGATGTTTTGGAGGTTGCTGGCGTCAAAAAGGTGTTCATAAAAATCGGCGTGAACGATGTCATTCATCCACGGTGCAAGAGTATGGAGGGCAAGGTGCCCTATGTCACCGCAGATGAGATTATGGAGGGCTACCAGCTCATGATAGACAAAGCCCATTCAAAGGGCATTGAGGTCTATTTCTTCTCTCGTACCGCATGGAAAGGCTACAACAGAAGCTTCGGACTCACCTCCAATGAACCGGATGCCGTGTGGTCACAGGAGGCGGAGGACATTCTCCTTGACCTAAACAGCCGTTTGAAGCAGTTGGCTGATGACGGCGGAATTGAGGGCTATATTGACCTGGATTTCCTTCGCGACCCGGAGGACTCCACCAAGCTCAAGGACGAATACACCAGCGACGGAGCCCATCTCACAGAGCTGGGTGCAAGACTCCTCACCGACGCCATTCCCTACACCTGCTTCGGCTCAACTCCTCTTCTCTCAATAAACGACCTCTACCTCTCCGGACGAGGCGGAGAGTCCGTCACAACGCCATTCACCCCGGTAACTACATCGGTGGAAAAGTCCAACACAACCACAAAAAGTAGCTCAACCTCCGGTACTACCAGCGCAAGTTCAGGCGACACGGATTCACCAGGCACAACCGCATCCGACACCAACAATACATCCACTACCAAACCAATAGAAACCATCACTGCAACACAGGGTGAGGTTCAGACCCGAATTATCACGGTGACACTTCCCACAACGGAGCCTCTTGTAGCTCCCGAGCCAGAAAAAACCATGGATAAAGGCACCGTCACAGGCATTGTCATTGTGGCTGTCCTGCTAATCGGAGCCGTATCCTTTATGACTGTGTACTTCGTCAACAAAAAGAAGATGACCGACTAATATGAAAAACATTAAGATAAAATCAATCATTGCAGTTATGCTTGTCGCAATGCTCCTCTTCACATCCTGCGGTAAAAAGGAGAACTCCGACTCCACCACCGCTGTGCCGGAAGAGATTGAAACAACCGTTCAAACCGAAATCACAACGGCAGACGACATCGCATCCGATGTAACTGACAATACCACGGAAAATATAGCGGTAAGCTCCTCGGAGTCGGCTGTTTCCACCACCGATAACACAGGTACATCCACCACAACCGATAACACAAGTACCTCCGCCACCACTGCCACATCCACAACAAAGACTCAGGACACAAAAACTGCCACAACTACAACTAAGACACCAGCGACACAGACTCCCACAACAGAAGCTCCGTCAATCAACTACACAACCGAGGCGAAAATTCCCACCGCAGACATATCCGTCGCAACGAAAACCCTTGTGGAGGAGTACTACATCACCTGCACCGTTTACAGCGAGGAGGACGGCAGAACCTCCACAGAATGCGCCTCTGACGGCAAAAAACTCTTCTTCCACGCCAATGTTGAGGGCACTGACGCAGGCTTTATCATTCCCAGCGGTATCACTGGCTCGATGTACATCATAAACTACACAACTAAGCAATATCTCTCCATCAGCTCAGCTCTGATGAAGGTTGTAGGACTTGACACCGACGAGCTTCTGGGCGATGAAGTGTTCGACCAAATCAACATTTACACATTCACCGATATGGGCGGAGTAATTCCCCAGAAGGTCAATGTTGGCGGTACGGATTGCTACAAGTACGGCTATATCGACGGCACGAACTATAAGTATTTCTACTTCCGTGCAGGCGAAAATGTGCCTTTCAGAATTGACACCACCGCTATGGACGGCAGTAAAAATGTCCAGGTGACCTTCGACACAATTGAATACACCGTTGGAACTCATCTCGATCCGCCGTCAGACTTCAAGGAAATAAAGTTTTCACTTTCACAAATGGAGGAAGCGGAAGCTTTCATGGATGCCATGGAATTTTAATAAAGGAGAAATACAATGAAAAAATGTAACGTCTGCGGAAATCTCGTCGATGATGACGCTATGTTCTGCACCAAATGTGGTAATGGCGCCGCACAGACAGCACCTCAGTCCGCTCCTCAGCCCGCACCTCAGTCCGCTCCTCAGCCCATTTATCAAAACGCTCCCCAGCAGATTAACATCAATATGCCTGTAAACGACAGGACTATTGAGATAAAGACCTTCATCTTTATGTTCTTCATGAACTGCTTAGGTCTCATCGGTCTTATCTATGACATCGTAATCGCCTGCTCAAACGAACAGCCCACCACCAAGAGAAACTACGCAAAAGCTTATCTCATCTGGTCCATTGCTTTCATCATAGTTGCAGTCATAATCGGTATTGTTTTCGGCTCCGCAATTCTGGCTCTTCTGGGCGGACTTGCTTACAGCTTATAAAACAAAAAAGACAGACAAGGTTTTTCGCCCTGTCTGTTTTTTATTTTCTTACTGAACACCTGTTGTGGTTTCCACAGCTGTTGTCGTTGCGGTTTTGCTAATCCAGTCGTCCCAGGTAAGCTCTGTACCTGACATAAAGTTGAGAATTTTCAGCAGGATAGCCTCCGCCTCTTTGATTATCCAAAGGAGCTTCGTTATAATACTGTTTATCGGAAGGCCGTCAAGAAGTCCGTCAAGCATAATTTTCACCTCGTTTTTAATTTGTATTGATTATAACACAGATTGAGCTTCAATGCAAGTTTATTTTTCGATTTGCGTAAAAGTTTAACCTTTCGTCACAAAATCGTCAAGAACTCAGTCCTCGATTGCTGCCTTCTTCGTGTTGATTTCACGGATGACTTCCTCAGGAAATTTACATCTGCGGTCATAGGTATACAGACCGTTCTGCTCCTGTTCCACATCGGTGAGCTGGGTGTAGCAGAAGCCCATAATCATCGGGTTGTCCAGGAATGAGTGGGTGAGTCCCTTGTAACGCTGGATGAACTCCGTTTCGCTCTCCACTGATTTGCCGTAGCCCCAGGCGTTTTCTGTCTGCTCTGTCCACTTAATTCCGCCGTACTCGCTGACGAAGAAAGGTCTGTCGAACTTGTACTCCTGACGCTTGTCCATATGTACTTGATGAGACGCTGGACCACCCTCAAGCAGGAAGCCGTCATAGTTTGCCTTCATCTCCTCAACATTCTGATTGTAGTCGTGAATGTCGTAGATGTCGGTTTCGGTGTGGTAGTTACCGCTGGTATCGATTACCGGACGAGTCGGGTCGGCAGCCTTGGTTGCCCTGTATACAGCAAGAATAACATCGTCGTTCTGCTGGCAGCCGTGCTTGTTCCAGGTTTCGTTGAACGGACACCATCCGATGATTGCCGGCTGGTTGAAGTCACGATCAAGCTCCTCAAGCCACTCATAGAGAATCGGATAAACCGCATCTGCCCTGGTGTGATCAAGTCCCCAGTTGGGATACTCTCCCCAGACAAGATAGCCCTCTTTTGCGGCGTGATAAAGGAATCTCTCCTCGAATATCTTCTCGTGAAGTCTTGCTCCGTTGAAGCCCAGACGCATACTGCGGAGAATGTCCTCGTGAAGTTCCTCGTCCGAAGGCGCCGTGTAAATTCCATCGGGATTGAAGCCCTGATCCAGGATTGTCCTCTGGAAGAGAGCCTTGCCGTTGAGATAATATTTTCTGTCGCCGATTTTGGAGGAACGAAGTCCGAAATAGGAGGTCACGATATCATCGCCGTAGGTGAGAGTCAGGTCGTAAAGTCTGCCACAGCCAGCCTCCCAGAGCTGTTTTTCGGTAAGATTGATGTCAAGATAGGTAAGTCCGCCCAAACTCTTGACTACTGCCTCGCCAACATTTCTGCCCTCGTAGGTGGCAAGAGCCTTAAATTCACCCTCACCACAGAGCGTTGCCTCGATGTGAAGCTTGCAATTTTCCACATCCGGATAGTATTTCACCTTCTCAATATGAGTCACCGGCAGGAATTCAAGCCACACTGTCTGCCATATACCTGTTGTGCGTGTATAGTCACAGCCATGGGAATAGAACTCCTCACTCTGCTTGCCTCTCGGGATAAGCGGATTTCTTTCGTCATCCTCGGCATAGACCACGATGGTATTTTCGCCCTCGACTAAAAGCTTTGTTATGTCAAGCTTCCAGGAGATATATCCGCCGGAGTGCTTGCCTGCGTACTGACCGTTTACCCAGACCTCCGCCTTGTAGTCAACTGCGCCGAAGTGAAGATTAACAAGTCCGCCTAAATTTTCGCCTGTAAGCGTAACATTGCGACGGTACCAAACGCCGTACATAAAGTCCTTGAGTTCAAGTCCGGAGAGCTTTGACTGAGGACAAAAGGGCACGTTGATTTTCATAGAGAAGTCGCCGTTTTCATACATTTTACGAGCCTTGCCGGAACGGGAATTGTCCACCTCAAAATCCCACTGACCGTTGAGATTTAGCCAGGACAAACGCATAAACTGTGGCTTCGGGTGTTCACATCTGTACATAATATTTCTCCTTTTCAAAGGGTATTTCTTGCCTCGTCAATTTTTCTGCGGAATTCCTTTGCGGTGTCGGTAATTTTTTTGTAGTCACCGGTTTTCGCTCCGCCAGTAAGACTTGAGCCTGCTCCAACGGCAACTGCGCCTGCCTTAATCCAATCCGCCACATTGTTTACATCCACGCCTCCTGTGGGCATAATCAGAGCCTGAGGAACAGGTCCGTGAAGTGCCTTGATGTAGGCAGGTCCCAGGGTATCTCCGGGAAATACCTTGAGAATATCAGCGCCAGCTTCCATAGCGTGAACAGCCTCGGTGCAGGACATAACTCCCGGCATACAGGCTATCCTGTAACGATTGCACATACGCACGGTCTCTGGGTCAAAATAGGGTGACACGATATAATTTGCGCCGGAAAGCATGGCAATTCTTGCGGTTTCCGGGTCCATAACAGTGCCTGCTCCCAGAATTATGTCGGCAGGATTATAGGTGAGAGCCAGCTCCTCGATGACCTTGTGGGCAAAGGGTACGGTGAAGGTCAGCTCAATCGCCGCAACTCCGCCCTCTATACAGGCGTCAACGATTTTTTTCGCCTTCTCTGTGTTGTCGGAACGAATAACCGCAACTATTCCGCAGTCACGGATTCGGGTTATAATTTGTTCTTTATCCATAATTTTACCTCACAACTCTTGCTCCGCCACCCTGAGAGAGCTTGATAACCTCATTTTTGCTTGCCATTGAGGTGTCCCCGGGAGTGGTCATTGCCAAAGCTCCGTGGGCAATGGCGATATTCAGCGCAGAGAGTATGTCATTTTCGTTCATAAGACCGTAAATAAGTCCGCTTGCAAAGGAGTCTCCGCCACCTACACGGTCGAAAATTTCCAAATCCGGGAACTCAATTCCCTTGCAGACCTTGCCATCAAAGTAGCACATACCGGTCCAGTCGTTTTTCGTGGCGGAATGTACCGTGCGAAGTGATGTGGCGATGACCTTGAAATTCGGGTACTCGGCAGCCGCTCTACGGAGCATTTTTTCGTAGCCACTCTCAGACAAAACCGAGAGATTTTCGTCATTGCCCTCGACTTCAAGTCCCAGGCAGGCAGTGAAGTCCTCCTCGTTGCCAAGAATTACATCCACATATTTTGCGATTTCACGGTTGACCTCTCTTGCCCTGTCAAGTCCGCCCAGGCTCTTCCACTGTGACGGACGGTAGTTCAAATCGTAGGACACAACTGTGCCGTATTTGTGAGCCGTCTTAACCGCCTCAATGACAAGCTCGGGAGTGGTTTCAGATAGGGCAGCGAAAATTCCGCCGGTGTGAAGCCATTTCACACCCAAAGTGCCGAATATATAGTCAAAGTCGAAGTCGCCAACCTTAAGCTGTGACGCCGCAGAATTGCCTCTGTCGGACACACCCAGGGCTCCACGCACTCCGAAGCCCTTTTCGGTGAAATTCAGTCCATTGCGGACGCTCTTACCTATGCCGTCAAAGGGTACCCACTTGATAAATTCAGTGGACACTCCGCCCTGAAGCATAAAGTCCTCAATGAGATGCCCGATTTCGTTGTCAGCAAGGCTTGTGAGAGATGCGGTTTTCATACCAAAGCACTTGCGAAGCGCCCGGGCAACATTATATTCTCCGCCACCTTCCCACACACGGAAATGTCTTGCGTTTTTTATTCTGTCATCTCCGGGATCAAGCCGGAGCATAATTTCGCCCAGGGACATCATATCGAATGTCGTATCTTGTCGGGTTTGAATTAGCATTGTTTCTCCTTTCGAAAAGGCAATAGGCAGGTTGGGTACTGGGAGCTTTTGCGGAACGGCTCGCACGCCACCTTGATAAACCAGCGTAGCGGAATAACGCACGCCCACTGAAAGGGGGGAGAGGGCCAAGCTTTAGCTTGGCGAGGGGGGTTCTTCGCTTGCCTTCGAATAAATTCACGGAAACCATCGCACGCCCACTGAAAGGGGGGGAGAGGACCATTCGCAGAATGGCGAGGGGGTCGGTAAGTTTCGGAACGGATTCTATAATCAAATCGCTTACGATTTCTGGAGCCTAGTGCCTAATGCCTTATACTTCCTGCGACGAATAAATCTCGCATTAGAAAAAAGTAAATCTCGTCAACATTTCCTATTTCCTATTTATTTTCGCCCCCCTCGCCGCCTTAATCCCTGGCGGCCCTCTCCCCCTTTCAGGGGGCGTGCGTTACTCCGCTACGGGAGTTTATTCGAAGATTTGAACGAAGAACCCCCCTCGCCAGGCTCTTCGCCTGGCCCTCTCCCCCAAGGGGGGCGTGCGATGCGCTGGGGAACTGCGTCCAAAATTTGGGGGCGTGCGTTATTCCGCTCCGCTGATTTATTCAGAGGGCGTGCGAGATTCTTAGCGTTAGCGTGTCAGGAAGACTCTCCGAAAAATTGCTCTTCCGCAGAGGCGCAGAGGGCGTGATACACTGGGAGAGTGAACTCCTGAACCTCGTATGGCGTGTGGGCAGGCAGGCGAATACAAACATGAGCGATTTCGGAGAGTCTGCTCTCTCTGTCGCCGGTTATTGCAATGACTCTGCATCCAACCGCCCTTGCCGTTTCGGCGGCATAAACAACATTTTTACTGTTGCCTGAGGTTGACAACGCAATCAAAACATCTCCCGGGTCGGCGTATCCATAGACCTGTTGAGCAAACACAAGTTCCGGGTTACAGTCATTCATGAATGCGGTCATAAGTCCAGTCTGACTCACAAGTGAAATGGCACGAAGAGATTTTTGAAGACCGCCGGCAATCATTTCACCATCCAAAAGTCCGTCAAATTGGGATTTTTCGGAGTCCGAAAGCCTTCTTTGAAGGTTGAAGCCTTTCATCAGCTCACCGACTATATGCTCGCTGTCGGAGGCAGAGCCACCATTACCACAGACAAGGAGCTTTCCACCATTTTTGTAGCAGGAAATTATCTCCTCGTCCGCCAAAATAATTTCATTTTTCGCAACCGAAAGCTTTGGGTAATCGCCAAACAGCTTCTCAAATATTTTATTCATTAGTAGGCAATGTCGAAGGTGTAGCCTTCCAAATCCTTTTGTTCGATGAAATTCTTAAATGTGAGTTTAATGTGGCTGTCGTAGCCCTCGATAATCATACCGATGGAGGCGCTTGAATACTCATCCTCAGCATCATAGTTGCCCTCATTTCCGAAGGATGGCATATTGATGTATGTCACATTGTCGAAGGTCTTTACCGTGGATTCGTTCACGCCAAAGTGGGAGTGGCCAGAGATATAAATAACCTTACCATCATAGCCCTCCAGAGCGGCGCAGAGCTTGTCGCCATTGTCAATCTGATTGAAGTAATAATAGGATCTTTCGCCGTTTTTACCGTAGATAAGATTGTGATTTACAACGAATACAGGCTTGCCGTTTTCCGCCGCCATTTCGGCTTTGAGCCATTCAATCTGCTCGTCGGAGATATACTGAACCGTGTCCTCGCAGTTAGCTTCGCTACCCAGAACAATGAACTTGAAGCCATTCACAACCGTGCTGTAATAGACCTTGTCGATGTCCTTGTCGCAGTAGTCGTTGTACTCCTTAATTGCACGGGCAGAAAGCTTTTCATAGTCCTCGGCGGAATCACTGTTGCCGAAATCGTGATTGCCAAATGCCATAATCGTGCGGTCAAGAATGCCAAATCTGTAAAGGAAGCCATAGAAGAAGGTCCACTCAATAGTCTGACAGTTCATGGTCTGATCGCCCACAAACACAACCGCATCCGGTTTTTCATTTGAGGCGAATGCATTGGCAAAGCCCTTGCCAAGATTAGAAAATCTCTGAGTATTGTTGCCCTCCATATGGGTGTCGGACATAACGATGGCGGTCATTTTGGCATCCGTGTCATAGGAGTACCAGGGAGAAACTGAAATCGGGAAGAAGAGAAAAATACTAATGAATGCTGCGAATATGCGTTTAATAATACCCATAATCTTACTCCTTGTCCAGGTCGATAACCTTTATGCATCCAACGGGGCATTCCTCAATGCACTTGCCACAACCGATGCACTTGTCGGTATCAACATGCGCTGCGAAGTTTTCCACCGTAACGGCTCCGACCTCGCATACCTTCGTACATTTCATACAGCCTATACAGCCTGTGGAGCATTCCTTTCTCGTAACTGCGCCCTTGTCGTGGTTTTTACAGAACACAGCAGCCTTGCTTTCATGGAGAGGCTTCATTTCGATAAGGTGCTTTGGACAGGTGTTCAGACACATTTTACAGGCGTGACAGCTCATTGGGGCAATTCTTGCAACGCCGTCACAAATTTTTATTGCACCATACGGGCAGGCTCTTGCGCAGTCGCCAAGACCTATACAGCCGTAGATACATTCCTTGGGTCCGCCGAAAAGCTGTTCCGCCATACGGCAGGACTCCACGCCGATGTAGTTCATCTTCACAACAGCATTGGTGTTGGTACCGTTGCAGAGCACAACTGCGGACATAGGAGCTACAGAGCCGGCAGCAAGTCCCAGATACTTGGCAATTTCTCCGGACACATCGTTTCCGCCGGGAGCGCATCTTGCCGTGTCGGTGGTCTCTCCCTTTGAGAGAGCCGCTGCGTAGCCGTCACAACCGGAAAATCCGCAGGCTCCACAGTTTGCACCGGGGAGAATTTCACGGATTGCCTCCGCCTTTTCATCCACAGGAACTGCGAAAAACTTCGCCGCAATGGCAAGTCCCAGTCCGGCAACAAGACCGATTGCCGACAGGAGAATAACCGCAAAAATTATACCGTTCATCAGGTTACCTCCTTATATAAGTCCCATGCCTTCCACAATTCCGGAGAATCCCAGGAAGGAAAGAGATACGAGAGATGCGGCAATAAGCGTAATGGGAAGCCCTTGAAGGCTCTTGGGAATATTGTTGGATTCCAGTCTGCCACGAACTCCTGCGAACATAACCATTGCCAGCATAAAGCCCAGACCTGCGCCCAGAGAATTAACCATGGAGCAGATGAATGGACTGCCGTAAAGAGCGTATTCGGAGATATTGCCCACATTGAGTGTAACAACGCCCAGAACTGCGCAGTTTGTTGTGATGAGAGGAAGGTAAGTTCCCAAAGCTGTGTACAGGGATTTGAGATATTTTTTGAGGATGATTTCCACCAGCTGAACCAGAGCCGCAATTACCAGGATGAAAACGATGGTTTGGAGGTATTCAAGGTCGTGACTCACAAGGAGAGTATTTATCGGATAGGTTGCCGCCGTGGAGAGGAGCATTACGAATATGACCGCTGCGGACATTCCCAGAGCCGTATCCAGTTTTTTAGAAACGCCCAGGAACGGACATATACCAAGGAACTTCGCCAGAACAAAGTTGGAGGTGAGAAGTCCCATAACTATGAGGGCAATGAGATATTTAATCATCGTTCTTGTCCTCCTTTGAAAGTGTGCAACTTGAACAGCTTCCTGCCATTGGACAATGCTCACAGGAGTGAAGCTCGGCGGGTTTCTTACCCTTGCCGGCAGCCACCTTGTTGGCAAGCGCTATGAGTATACCGAACACGAAAAATCCGCCTGCAGGGAGAATGAAGAGAAGCATAGGCTCCAAAGTACCGGGCATTTTATCAGCCCAGCTCCAGCCGTTGAAACCGGTGATACCGAAGGCTCCCAGGAGACTTTCAGCACCATCCATAAATGAGCCTGCGCCGATAATTTCACGGATTGTTGCCATACAGAACAGCGCCACCGTGAAACCGATACCCATACCAAGACCGTCAAGAGCCGAAGCCAGAACGGGATTTTTACCTGCGAATGCCTCCGCACGACCCAAAATGATACAGTTTACAACGATGAGTGGCAGATACACACCTAAGGACTCATCCAATGCAGGCACATATGCCTTGACTATCATCTGAACCACCGTAACGAATGAGGCGATTACCACGATGTAGGCAGGTATTCTTACCTTCGAAGGAATGACCTTGCGAAGTGCGGAAATTGCGATATTAGAGCAGACCAGAACGAGAGTTGCGGAAATGCCCATACCGATGGCATTTATAACGGATGTGGTGAGCGCCAAAGTGGGACAGGTGCCCAGCACCAGACGAAGAGTGGGATTTTCTTTAATTATGCCCTTGGTAAATTCCTGAGCAAGTGATTTTTTCTCAGCCATTGCCTGTCACCTCCGTAATTTCATTGAAGCACTTTACAGCCTCGTTTACGGCATTCTTGACTGCGGTGGAGGTAATCGTTGCGCTTGTGATTGCGTCGATTTCATTGTCGCCGTCCTCAGCCCATTTGCCGTTCTTGGTGATGGAAAATTCACCGCTTGCGCCCTTGAACTGATTGCGGAAGTAGTCCTCCTTTGCCTTCATACCAAGACCGGGTGTATCGTCGATTTCAAGAATTACAACGCCCTTGACAAGTCCGTCTGTGCCGATACCGGTCATAACGCTGATTGTACCGCCGTAGCTCTTTTTGTCGATTGTTGTGAATACATATCCCACAGTGTCGCCGTTTTCGTCAGTACCCACAGAGTATTCAGCATTATCGGTGACGATTGTTTCGCCGAAGCTCGTCGCCTCGGGAAGAACCTCCTGCATAGATGCCACCGCCGCCTGCTCGTTGCTCTCTGCAATTATGGGAGATGTAACGGAGTTGAGGCCGGCAAGTATTGCTGCGGAGATGAGACAAATCAGAAAGAGAGTAATTGTGGGAATGAGGATTTCCTTAACGGAGCTTTCCTTTTTCATGCCGCCTTATCCTCCTTCTGTTTTTTCTCCTTGACATATCCGAAAGGCTTATGAAGTGTGTAACGGTCTATGAGAGGAGTGAGAATGTTCATTATAATGATTGAGTAGGACACGCCCTCGGGAAGACTGCCATAGAGTCTGATTACGGAGGTGATGACTCCGCAGCCCACAGCGAATATAATCTTGCCCTTTGTGGTAATCGGGCTTGTGGTGTAGTCCGTCGCCATGAAGATTGCGCCCAGGAAAAGTCCGCCGGAAAGAAGCTCATAGGCAGCAAATTCCAGGTCGCCCTTGCCAGCAATAAGCATAATTACAGCCACCGTACCAATGAAGCAAAGCGGGATTGTGGGCTTGACTATGCCTCGAACAAGGAGCCATATAAATCCGATGACCAGAGCGATAATGCAGGTCTCACCTAAGCATCCGCCTCTAAGTCCTAAAAGCATATCCGTAAGTGACGGAAGACCCGATGTGTCGCCATTTCCGAGGGATGCCAGCGGAGTTGCCGTTGTGAGAGCATCCGTACGCCAGGACATAGCCTTTGTCCATGTGGACATATATGAGGGAAATGATACCAAAAGTATAATTCTGCCGGCGATTGCAGGATTCACGAAATTCTGACCGATTCCGCCGAAGAACTGTTTTACCACAACAATTGCCGCAACACAGCCGATTGCCGCCATCCACAGCGGAATACTCACAGGCAGATTGAAGGCAAGGAGCATACCAGTAACAATTGCGGACAGGTCGCCTATTGTGTTGTTACGCTTGAGAATTTTTCGGGTGAGGTATTCGGACGCCACGCAAACCGCCACGCAGACCACTGTCACCAGAAGGCTGCGAAATCCGAATATGATAATTGATGCAATGAGTGACGGCACAAGAGCTATGATAACATCAAGCATTATGCCTTGCGAAGTCTTTGGTGAACGCACATGAGGTGATGCGCTTACGGTAAATTTCTCAGCCATTTTTCTTTGCCGCCTCCTCTTTGAGTATTTGCTTGCCCATTCTCATATACTGAACGAGCTGAAGTCCTGAAGGACAGGAATAGGAACAGCTTCCGCATTCCATACAGACATTTACCCCCAGCTTTTCCAGGTCATCCGCATTTTTTGTCTTGACCGCATCCACAATAAGCAGTGGCGCCAGACCTATCGGACAGCCATTTGCGCATCTTCCGCAGTGAATACAGGCTCTCTCTGGCTTGATTTTGGACTTATCATCCGCAAAGGCGAGAATTGCATTGTTGCTCTTCAGAACGGGAACATCCGTCCGCACAATTGCAGCGCCCATCATAGGTCCACCGGCGATAATTTTATAGGGCTCGGAGGAAAATCCGCCACAGAAGTTCACAACCTCCTGAACGCTGATACCAATGGGCACACGGACATTCTTGGGTACAGCAATTGCCGTGCCGTCCACCGTCATACTTCTCGAAATGAGAGGCTTGCCGGTTTCAAGGTATCTGCCGATGAAGGCGACGGATGCCACATTCATAACCACACAGCCCGCGTCTGCCGGAAGCTTGCCAGGAGCCACCTTGCGACCCGTTGCGGACAGAACCATCATTTTTTCAGCGCCCTGAGGATATTTAGATTCCAGCACCATAACATCCACATTGTCGTAATTCTTTGCAAAGTTGGACAAAAATCTTATGGATGCCGGCTTGTTGTCCTCAACTGCGATAACGCATTTCTTGAAGCCCAGGTATTTCATCAGAGCATCGATACCCTTGAAAATATTGTCGGTGTTGTCCACACATTCACGGCTGTCAACTGTGATATAGGGCTCGCACTCCGCAGCATTCACAACAAGAGTATCCACACCCTTTGACTCGTCAAATCCGATTTTTACATGTGTCGGAAAGCCTGCGCCACCAAGTCCCACAAGACCGGAGGCACGCACCGCCGCAAGAAGCTCCTGACGATTCGTAACCACAGGAGGCTTTATGCCCTCCCAAAGACGCATTTCGCCGTCGCTCTGAATTGTCACCGCCTTGGACATTCTGCCGTTGGCAAGCTTAACATCACCGATTGCGGTAACTGTGCCGGAAATCGATGCGTGAATTGGGCAACTTACGAAGGCATCGCTGTCGCCGATGACCTGTCCTACTGCCACCGTGTCGCCCACCTTGACTGTGGGTACACAGGGCGCTCCGATGTGTTGGGACATTGGCAGAACTACCTTGTCTGGAATCGGAATTCTTACAGCGGGAAGTATCGCCGTGTTCTTGTTGTGTCTGACCTTGACGCCTCCACGGACTCTTGCCGCAGGCGTCAGGACATTGGCACCACCGAATTTTTTCATTTATGTATCTCCTGTATGTTATTATCTATTAAGTCTTGCGTCACGCTCACGCTAAGTCTGGCTAACGCCAAGTCTTGCTTCGCAAAGTCTTGCTGGCGCAAAGTCATGCTACGCAAAGTCTTCCTTCGGAAAGTCTTGCGGAATCGATCGCACACCCCTGAATCTCCGAGCGAAGTCCCGTAGCACATCGCACGCCCCCTTGGGGGGGGAGGGCCAGCTTGCTGGCGAGGGGGTCGAAAAAGAAATAGGAAATAGGAAATGTTGCCGAAATTTCCTTTTTTCTGATGCGAGCTATATCCGTCGCAAGTAGCTAATTCTGAAATTAATCCGTAATTTTATTATGCGAAATAACGCACGCCCCAAATTTTGGACGAAGCTCCCCAGCCGTCTCGCACGCCCCCGAAATCTCCGAGCGCAGTCGCCTAGCCGTTCGCACGCCCCCTTGGGGGAGAGGGCCAGGCGAAGAGCCTGGCGAGGG
>R06__coassemble_78_pt1 | contig 38614 bp, 39 predicted proteins | sample R06__metabat2_low_PE_028 | metagenome-assembled genome bin R06 | reverse complement strand
CCCCCTCGCCATTCTGCGAATGGCCCTCTCCCCCAAGGGGGCGTGCGGTTGGGCTGGGAAGGTTTATTCGGAGAGTGAACGAAGAACCCCCCCTCGCCATTCTGCGAATGGCCCTCTCCCCCTTTCAGGGGGCGTGCGATGGGCTACGGCGGTTCGCTCGGGGATTCAATGGGGCGTGCGGTCGGCTAGGGAGCTTCGTCTAAAATTTGAGTTTTGAGAACCCCCCTCGCCATTCTGCGAATGGCCCTCTCCCCCAAGGGGGCGTGCGTTATCCCGCTCCGCTGGTTTATTTAGGGCGTGCGAACGGTTCCGAAAGTCTATTTGTCATTTTCTTTCCGAAGGATGACTTGGCGTTAGCCAGACTTTGCGTAAGCATGACTTTGCGACAGCAAGACTCACTCTACAGGAACGGCAGGAGATAAAATTCCGCAAAAACTCCCGGTAACCATCTAATGCCTAATGCCTAATTTCTCGTTCCTGCAAGATATTTCTTCAAAAAGCTCATCCTATGAACAGGAGAAATTCCGTATTTATCCAGCATTTCGTAGTGGAGCTTTGTGCCGTAGCCCTTGTGTTGGGCGAATTTGTATTCGGGATATTTCTTGTCAAGCTCAAGGAGGTAACGGTCACGGCTCACCTTTGCGAGAATTGAGGCGGCGGCGATACTCAATGAGGTACTGTCGCCCTTGACAACGGTCAACTCAGGAATACCAGTTTGTGGCGCTTTGTTGCCGTCAATCAGGACGAAATCCGGCTGTACGGAGAGCTTTGCTACGGCGTTACGCATTGCGGTCATAGTGGCTTCCAGGATGTTAATTTTGTCGATGATTTTTTCGTCCACGCTCTGAATTGAATAGGCGACGGCGTTGGCGATAATGAAATCGAAAAGCTCCTCCCGTTTTTTCTCGGAGAGCTTTTTTGAATCGTTAATCCCGGAATTTTCAAGTCCAGGAGGCAGAATGACAGCGGCAGCAAAAACAGGTCCAGCAAGAGGACCTCTGCCAGCCTCATCCACTCCTGCGATGAGCTTAAAGCCTTCCGAAATAAGTTGATTTTCTATTGTGTAATCTGCCATAATCAAGGTTTTTCAAAGGAAATTTTCCCCAGTTTTCCAGCTCTGAATTCATCGAACAGGGTAATTGCTGCTCTTTCGGTGTCAATTTCTCCGCCAGAGATTAGCATACCTCTTTTTCTGCCGAGAAGCTCCAGCAGATCGTATCCGTTCAAGGCGTCAATGTCGGTCATTTTATAGCGTGAAGCCAGTCTGTCGGGATAGTCGGCGGCTAAAATTTCCAGGAAACGCATTGCCAGAGTTTCGGTATCGTAGACGGTATCCTTAACTCCGCCGGTGAATGCCAGCTTATCGCCCACGGCTTTGTCCTCAAATTTCGGCCAGAGAACTCCGGGAGTGTCCAGAAATTCCAGACCGCCCTCGGCGACGAACCACTGGTTGTGCTTTGTGACTCCGGCTCTGTCCTCGGCTTTTGCTTTGCTGTTGCCGGTCATTCGGTTGATGAATGAGGACTTGCCGGTATTGGGAATGCCCACAACCATGGTGCGAATCGCTCTGCCGGACATACCCTTTTCGTTGTTGGATTTGATTTTCTCCGCACATACGGTTTTGACGGCGTCACGGTATGCCTTCAAGCCTCGTCCGCTACGACAATCTACGGCGATGGCAGTCTTGCCAAGGGCTTTGAAATGTTCCACCCAAAGCCTGGTTGTATTGTCGTCCGCAAGGTCGGATTTGTTCAGCAGGATAATCTGCGGTTTGTTTTCTATGATTTCGTCCAGCTCCGGATTTTGGGATGAAAAAGGTATTCTTGCATCAAGGAGTACCGTTATAACATCTACGAGCGGAAGACTTTCTTTAATCTTCCGCCGTGTTTTTGACATATGTCCCGGAAACCATTGAACGATTTGTTTCTGTTGATCGGGCATAAGATACCTCAGTTTAGATAGGAGATATATATGGGAAATAGGTATTAGGCAGGAAAGGCGCTAGGCAGGAAAGGCATTAGGCACTAGGCACTAGGCATTAGTGCTGAGGAAATCGCAAGCGATTTGATTATAGATTGCGTTCCGATAGTCCTTCTGAACCGTCCGTAGCGTGACTTTGCGCCAGACAGACTTAATAAATAGAGAATGATCCGAATGGGATAATTCTGCAAACAGCCTTACCCAGCAAATATTCTTCCTTTATAAATCCTACAGAGGCGGAACGGCTGTCGGTGGAGTTATTGCGGTTGTCGCCCATTACGAATACATATCCGTATGGCACATAGCACGGGAAGGTAATTTCATCCGGCAGCTGTTGGGTTGTGAGGGAGTTCGTATAGGACTCGTCCAAAGCCACATCATCCACAAAAACATAGCCCTGTTCGTAGTCTATATCCACCTTCTGACCGCCAACTGCAATGACACGCTTAATAAGTGGTTCGTTGAATTCTGTGGGCTGAGTTACCACCACAATATCGCCGTATTTGGGCTCTGTGTAGATGGTTCTGACAAGTAGCCAGTCGCCGTCGGAGAGAGTCGGATCCATTGAATGGCCAGATACGCCCACGGGTCTTAAAATAAATGTGAAAATTATGGCAATGACGATGAGAGCCGATACAATAATCGACACGATTTCGAAGAGATTGAGCCTGATGACCTTTTTGGTGTTGCTGAGCTCCAGCTCCTTTTCCTCCTCGAAAATTTCTTCTCCTGGAGCCGGACCCTCACCAGTGGCGGCATAGAGATAATCCCGTTTGACCTTTTCATCGGAATTTCGGGTATTGTCGCCTATTTCTTCAATTCTGCCGATGCTGAGGTTTGCCGTGATGTCGGATACGGTCTTGGGAGTATCCTTCTTATGTCGGCGGTCCACGTCATATTTTGCGGCAATTTCGTCGATATAATCCCTGTCTGTCATAGCTTAGTCCTCGTAGATTGAAAAATCGCCCCAGGGGATAATTCTTGTCTGAGCCTTGCCCAGAATGCGTTCATATTCTATCATGCCGATATGTGCTACACGGCTGTCGCTGGAGTGGTTTCTGTTGTCGCCCATAACGAATACACAGTCCTCCGGTACGGTTACGGGAAATTCAACATCGTACAGAGAGTAGGTGGGCTCCGCAATATAGGGCTCATCCAGGGCTTCACCGTTTCTGTACACGATGCCGTTTTCAGCGTCAATATCAATCGTATCCCCGGGCAGACCGATGATGCGTTTTACAAGAGGATCCTCGCCTGTCTGTTCACGGCTGATGATGACTATATCCTCGTACTCCGGCTTATAGAATGCGGTTGTGATGACGAGCCAGTCCTCATCATTGAGAGTGTAGTCCATGGAATGACCGTCAACCTGTACAGGTCGGCAGATGAATGTGAGAAGAATCGCAAATACAACAAAAGCAACCGAAACGGATGATACCGCCTCGACAATTGTTGTTGCGAATGAGCCTGTTTTATTGTTGTCAGCGTCTTTTTTAGGCACAACAGGGACGCTGTTTTCTTTTTTATATTCTTTCATTCTAATACCAAAAGCAGAGTGGTCACGGGAACCACCCTGCGTGCATAAGAGGGCGAACCCACCTCAGCGAATTTGCTCCTTAACCTTGGCAGCCTTACCGACTCTGCCACGGAGATAATAGAGCTTAGCTCTGCGGACACGACCGTGTCTGATGACCTCAACCTTGTCAACATGTGGGGAATGAATCGGGAAAACTCTCTCAACGCCTACGCCGTAGGAAATACGACGGACGGTGAAGGTCTCGGAGATACCGCTACCCTTGCGGGCAATAACGGTGCCTTCATATGCCTGGATTCTTTCCTTGTTACCTTCACGAATCTTAACGGATACGCGAACGGTGTCACCGATGTTGAACTGAGGAATTTCCGACTTAAGACAGCTGTCGGAGATGAGCTTTAACTTGTCCATTTTTGGACCTCCTGTTTTTTCAAAGCGTTCATACTAAATTTTAATAGAGGACCGCCCGATTTAATGTTATGCATTAAATGCCGTTGCAGGAAAGCAACGCAAACACACGAAAATTATAATAGCAAATTTTTGGTAAAATGTCAAGTACTTTTTTCTAGGTTTTTATATTTTGTGATATATATCAAGGAAACGGAAAAAGTGAACGGAAAAATAGTAATTAAGTCCAAGAATAATTCACCTAAGGATTTTGTTAAGTATTTGTAAAATTGGAAAAAGTCATTAATTTATTATTGACAAAACGACGCATAAAGTGTATAATAAAAAAGAATGAAATATAATAGACGGAGATTATCATGAGCTTCATAGAATTTGATTCCGTATACAAAAGATACAAAATGGGCGATGTTACCGTGTCCGCTGCGGACGGCGTAACCTTCGATATAGAACAGGGCGAGCTTTGTATGATAGTGGGTCCCAGTGGCTCCGGTAAGACCACGGTTCTTAATATGCTGGGTGGTATGGACTTTTGCAGCGACGGCAAAATTCGTGTCGCAGGCGACCTCATCAACGAATACGGTCCACGCAGACTTACCTCATACAGACGCAACGATGTGGGATTTGTTTTTCAGTTCTACAATCTCGTACAAAATCTGACGGCTCTTGAAAATGTGGAGCTTGCAACAAAGAATGCGGCGAAATCCCTTAATGCAAGGAAGGTTTTGGAGAGAGTAGGACTTGGGGACAGACTGGACAATTTCCCGGCACAGCTTTCCGGCGGTGAACAGCAGAGAGTTTCCATAGCCCGAGCCTTGGCGAAAAATCCCAAAATTCTCCTTTGCGACGAGCCCACTGGCGCACTTGATTATATTACCGGTAAGAACATCCTCAAGCTTTTGCAGGAGACCGCCTACGAAACGGGCACGACAGTCATAATCGTCACTCACAATAACGCAATCACGCCCATGGCAAACAGAGTTATAACCATGCGAAGCGGCAGAGTACACAGAATAACCTTCAACGACAATCCGACGGATGTATCGGAGCTTGAATGGTAAGAGGTTTGCATATTGAATAAGATACTTTTGAAGAGCGCATTTCGCTCTATACGCAACACATTCTCACGGTTTATTTCAATCGTGCTTATTGTTGCTGTGGGTTTGGCGTTCTTTGCTGGAATAAAGGCATCTGGACCGGATATGCGGGCTACTGCGCAAAAATATTATTCCGACAATAATCTCTTCGATTTGCGTATAATTTCCACACTGGGACTTACAAATTCCGATGTAATGAGCGTGGCGGAGGTCGAGGGTGTCGAATATATTATGCCGGCGAAATTCATCGATGCTCTTGTTTGGGTAAACGGTGAAATTGAGTCCGATATAGACGGTTCACAAATCAGCACAAGAGCGTATTCCATAGATTTGGAATATCTTTCCGACTACAAAAACGGCGTGACAGACGGCTCATTTATCAACAAGCCCACGCTCATTGACGGCACCTATCCCACAAAGGCAAATGAATGTCTTGTTGATGCCTCTGCTCTCTCAACTCCAGAGAGCTTCACAATCGGCAGTACAATCCGTCTTGAAGGCGACGGAGACAGCATATTCGCAACACTCAATACAAACGAGTTCAAAATTGTGGGCATTATCCGTGATCCGTACTATGTGTCCTTTGAAAGAGGAAATTCTCTGGTGGGTAGCGGTAAAATCGGCACATATATTTACATTCCATCCGAGGCATTTGATACGGATTATTACAGCGAGCTTTATGTCAAGGTGGAGGATGCCGACCAGTACGATGCATACGAGGATGAATATTTCGAATATGTAAGCACCGTTGCGGATAAAATTGAGGCAATTTCCGCCGACAGACTCTCCGTCAGGGCAACTCAGTTAAATCTCACCTTGCCTTCGGAAATCAGCACAGGCAAGACGGAGCTTAAAACCATGCAATCTGAGGTGGAGACGAAATTCTCCGACGCTCAAACTAAGGTGGACCAATTAAAGCTCCTTGCCACAAACGGCGACCAGATACTTGCCCAGGCTCAGGCGGAGTACGATGAGCAGTTCACCGACGCCCAGCAGCAGCTTCTTGAAGGTCAGGCGGATTATACCTCCAAGCTCCAGAGTTGGAGTGAGACAAGCGCACTTGTGACAGAAGCCAACTCCGCATGGCAGACTGCATACGACCAATACAACGCACAGCTAACTGAATATAACAGCTATCTTGAATTGCGTAATACAGCCTCGGCTCAGCTTTCGTCGGCACAGGCGCAGGTGAATACTCTCACCACCGTCATTTCCTCTGTCAGAAGCGTATTGACCAGTCTTTCGGCGTTACAGTCCCAGGCAGTATCCCAGGAACAGCTCCAGGGAATACTCTCAATTTTGCAGACGGCGTATCCGGAGCTATATCAGTCCGCAATGACCTTGACGGCCCAGGGTACCGCCACATCGGCAATAAATCTCATCGAGCCTATTCTCACACAAAAAGAGGCGGAGCTTGCCGAGGCACAGGCGGAGCTTGACTCAAAAACTCAGGTTTTCAATGCCTACGATACGGCTCTTACAGAGGCAGCCACTCTTCTTAAACAGTACGAAAGTCAGCTGGCTACCTATAAAACATATCTTGAAAATGCAAATACCCAGCTTGATACTGCAAAGGCGGAGCTTGATGCCTATGCGGATAAGCTTTCCGACGGTCAAAACACGGTAACTCTCGCCCAGATTCAGGCTCAGCAGGAGCTGTATCAGCTTGAAACCGAGGTTGCCAACGCATCCGCAAATCTTGCCGCCGCCGAAAAGGAACTGAATGAGGCAAAGGCAGAGGCAAACGCCGAAATTCTCAAGGCAGAAACAAAAATTGAAAAAGCCGAAAATCTTCTCTCCGGAATTTCCGAGGCGAAGTGGCTTATCTACGACAGAAACGATACTCCCGGATATACAAGCCTTGGGGACACTCTTGACAGTGTTGAAATCCTGGCAAATCTCTTCCCGGTATTCTTCATAATCGTTGCTGCGGTGGTATGTCTTACTACTATGACAAGAATGATTGCCGACGACAGAACCCAGATAGGTACTCTCAAGGCTCTGGGTTACAGCGATTTGGCGATTACATTAAAGTATGCGATTTATGCCCTCTTTGCCGCAGTATTGGGCTCTACGATAGGTATTACCCTGGGAATGCTCTTCATTCCGCTGGCGATATACAAGGCGTACAGCATTATGTACGACCTGCCGGCGCTCATCATAACCTTCCCGGTGGGCATAATCATAATTTCCCTGATTATTGCCGCAATAGCCACCGTTTTTGCAGCGGTTTGGGCATGCCTTAGAGAGCTTAGAGGCGAGCCATCTCACCTTATGAGACCAAAGCCTCCAAAGTCAGGCAAGCATGTACTTTTGGAAAAAATTCCCTGGTTCTGGAAAAACCTCAGCTTCCAGTCCAAAATCACCGTCAGAAACACCTTCCGCAATATGCAACGATGCCTTATGACGGTATTCGGCGTTGCGGGCTGTACCGGTCTTGTACTCTGCGGATTCGGACTCTACGACTCTGTCAGCGATATTATGACCCGCCAGTTTGAGGAAAATCCCATAAGCGAATACGATTTCCAGATTGTGTTCTCCGAAGAACAGGATCCATCAGTCAGTACGGCTCTTGCCACAATTTCCTCCGATTCCAGAGTTGATTCCGCCATGCTTGTATCCATGCAGAGTATGACCGGTTCAAGTGAAAGAGTGGAAAAGGACTATGATGTGTATGTCTTTGTTCCTCAGGCGGCTGACAGACTGGGCAATTATATAAACCTCATCGACCCGGATACCGGATTGGAACTTTCTCTTGACGACAGAGGCGCAATTATCACGGAGAAATTCGCAAAGGATACCAAGACGGATGTGGGCGACACAATAACCGTGACGGACGCAGACGGAAACGACTACGAAATCCGTGTTGCCGGAATTGTGGAAAACTACACCTTCCATTATATCTATCTCAGTCGTACAGCATATGGCGCAATATTCGGTAAGGATGCTTCCTTTACCTACGCCATGGGTACCCTCACAAATAAGGTCAAAACCGAGGCGGCAAACGCTGTTTCAGGCTCAGTTACCGATAAGACTCTCCTGGCGACAGACCTTATGAAAAACGACTTCATTAACGCCGTGTCCTACAAGACAGATACAATGGATTCCTTCACTGAAATTATCGATGCTCTTTCATTTATAATCATTGTATTCATAGCGGCTGCGGCGGTGCTTGCCTTCGTGGTACTCTATAACCTGTCCAATATGAATATTCAGGAAAGAAAGCGAGAAATTGCAACTCTTAAGGTTCTGGGCTTCTATGACAATGAGGTGTCCTCCTACATATTTAAGGAGAATATCATTCTGACCGCTATCGGTCTTGTTGTGGGACTGGGCGTTGGCATAGTTCTGCACATTCTCATCGTTGAAAACATCGAGATTGATACGGTTATGTTCGGCAGAGACATTAAGTTTATAAGCTTCGTCTATGCCGCCGCAGCAACTATTGCATTCTCCCTGATTGTCAACCTTGTTATGGGCAGAAAGCTTAAAAACACCATGCCGGCGGAAAGCCTGAAATCCATAGAATAAATCAATGCTGAAAATTTTACTCACCGCAAGGCTCCGGGCGATTGTGTATTCCATATTGCACAGGACCCGGGGCAAAAACAAAAGGTCCCAGGCTTTGTCCCTGTTGGCATTCATATATGTATTCGGCTTCTTTGCCTTTATGTTCGGACAGACCTTCTCCACACTCTACCTGTCGTTGATGTACAAAAACTGCGAAAGCCTGTATTTTTCCGTGGCGGCAGTATTGGCGTTTTTCGTGACCTTCATCGGCTCGGTATTTACGGTTCAGGCAAGCATCTTTGCACCAAAAGACAACGATTTGCTCCTGTCCATGCCGATTAAACCCCGAGATATACTCCTGTCAAGACTTATCTCCGTATTTATCTATTCGCTTATATGGGAAGCTGCCATTGTCCTGCCATGCTTTGTGGTTTATTGTACCTATGGCAATGTGACGGTTAAGTCTGGTATCATATTCTTTCTGTCCTTCATTTTTGTTGGACTGCTGACTTTGACGATTTCCGCATTTTTTGCCTGGATTCTGGAAACATTGACAGCCAATATGAAACGGAAGAATTTGTTCACGACGGTTATGTCGCTGATTCTTGCCGCCGGCTATTTTGCTGCGTATTATGGATTTAATTCAGTTATCCGCAAAATTTCCGAAAATGCCGAAGCTATAGATGGCTTTTTTGCGAAGTACATTATTTATATACATTATATAGGTACATCGATTTCACAGGTCAACATTCCGCATTTTTTGATTGTGGCGATGATTTCCATTGTGCCCTTTGGAATTTGCATTGGTCTTTTGTCCAGGAATTTCATCAGGCTTGTATCCGGCAAAAGGTCATCACGCCGTAAGGTAAATTCGGGAATTAGCTCTGCAAAACAGAATCGACCCGTTGTGGCAATTCTGAATAAGGAAATCTCAAAATTCCTTTCAACGCCTGCCTATATTCTCAATGCCGGATTTGGACTATTTTTAGCACCACTTCTCACGGGCGCTATGATGTGTTCATACACACTCACCCGGAGTATTTTTGCCATGGTGAATGTGTACACTCCCGACCTGTCCTCATTCGGTATTATCATTATGATTATGTGTTCAACGGTATTTATCTCCGCCTGCTCTGTGTCCGTTGAAGGTAAAAACATCTGTATTCTCAAAACCTTGCCTGTGTCCGGTGCTGACATATTTACGGGCAAGATACTCGCCCACTTCCTGCTTGCCACAGCCTCATCCCTTTTATCAGCGATTTTTGCCACTGTGGCTGCCATAAGATTCGGAGAATTTTCCATTTTGGGACTCATTTCCCTCCTGGTAGCTCCCGTTGGCATCAATCTTTTTGTATCAGTATTCGGATTTGCGGTGGATATAAAACATCCCAGACTTAATGCAGATACCGAGGCTCAGGCAATCAAGCAGAATTTCGGCGTGTTGCTGGTTACAATGGGCAGTATGCTCATCGCCCTTGTTCTCAATATTCCGGTAATCGCCTTTCCCGGGTACGGCTCACTGCTTCTCATTGGTGAATCGCTGATACTGGTACTTATCTCAATCCTGCGTTTTAAGGCTCTCTGCAAAAAAGCGGATAGCCTGCTTGGTGAATTATGAAAATTGTTGTTCTTGACGGCTATTGTTTCAATCCGGGCGACCTGGACTGGTCGTTTCTTTCGGAATTCGGTGAATATACTATCTATGACAGAACTCCCGACAGCCTTGTTATCGAAAGAGCGAGGAATGCGGATGTTGTGGCGCTGAATAAAACTCCGGTAACCCGTGAAATGCTGGATTCACTTCCAAATCTCAAGGCGATTTTTGTCCTTGCAACGGGCTATAATGTTGTGGACACAGTGGCTTGCAGAGAGCGTAATATTCCTGTGGCAAACATTCCGTCATACAGTACTGATGCGGTGGCTCAGCTGGTCTTTGCCTTTATTTTACAGTTCTGCAACAATGTATCCGCTCACTCCCAGTCTGTTCATTCCGGTGGCTGGACGGCTTGTCCTGATTTCAGCTATACGGTGTCTCCTCTTGCGGAGCTTCGTGGCAAGACCCTGGGTATTATCGGCTACGGTACAATCGGCAGGCAGGTTGCCAAAATCGGCAAGGCCTTTAATATGAATGTTCTGGCGACATCACGGAGCAATACATCTGGTAGTGACGATATTGCCCGGTTTACAAGCCGTGATGAAATTATCGAAAAATCCGACTTTCTTACCATACACACGCCTCTCACCGATGACACAAGGGCTATGGTGAACGAGGATTTCCTTCGAAGAATGAAGACAACCGCCTATCTCATAAACACATCGAGAGGTCCGGTTGTGGAGGAGTCGGCGCTCCGTTATGCCCTTGACAACGGAATTATCTCCGGCGCTGCTGTGGATGTGCTTTCCAAAGAGCCGGCGTCGGCGGACAATCCTCTCATCGGAGCAAAAAATTGCCTGATTACACCCCATATTGCCTGGGCTCCGCTGGAGACGAGAAAACGACTAATGGATATTTTCACCGAGAACCTTCGTGCCTATCGTGACGGAAGGACGCTCAATGTGGTGAACTGAGGAGAGATTTTTTGAAATTCAAGCTTAACAGCGATAAAATATGGCTCAATATTGTGAATTTAAGTGCCATATTTTGCCTGATAGTTGCCCTACTTCTGGTGATTTGGAGTTTCCTTGCCAAGGTCACATTTTTCCGTGACTCCTATGAAATGATAATCGCCAACCTTACAAGGGCACAGCAGTATATCGCTCACCTTCAATACAAATGGCTCATAGTAATCGTCATCGAGATGCTGTTTGCCATGAAAACCATTTTACCTGTCCCGCTTTCCGCCATCTTTATGATTTCCGGTATCGTCTTTCCGTTCTGGGGAGCGGTTGTGATAAACGGAATAGGAATGGTAATTTTAATGACAATCAAGTATTACTGGGGCTTCTATGTCGGCGGAGGAAACCTGGGTAAACTTGTTCGTAAAATCGACAAAATCCGTAATCTCTTTGAGAAAGGCTTCAGTATTCCCAATACCGTGATGCTCTTTGTATTTAGATTGGTGCCTTCATTTCCGGTGAATTCAATCAGTCAGCTCTACGGCTCGATAAAATTCAGCTACGGAACCTATATCGCCGTGTCTATGGTGGGATTTTTGCCGAAGCTTATGTCCTGGAGCGTTGCCGGACGAAATGTTTTCGACCCGTTTTCGTTCCGTTTCACAACACCACTTATCGTAATTTGTACAATCTCGGGCTTGTCAATTCTCTGTATAAACAAAATTATGACAGAGTACATCAATAATAAGGACAATCCCGATAAATATGAGGATTTGAAATGAATATTTCTGAATTGAAAAATGCAATCGCTTGTGGAGAGCTTGATTCAAGATTTGCGGGAATTTACCGCAATACAGAGGAACAGAAGGTGCGTTACAGCGGACTTCTGGACGACTTTAAGTCCATCTTCGGCGATGGTGAGATAAGATTTTTCTCGGCTCCCGGCAGAACAGAGGTCTGCGGAAATCATACTGACCACAACCACGGCAAGGTGCTTGCTGCCGCAATAAATCTTGATGTCATAGCTGCAGTCAGAAAGACGGACGACAATGTAATCGCCGTAAAGAGCAGAGGCTTCGACAAGATGGATGTTGTGGATGTGAACAACCTTGTGCCTCAGGACGAGGAGAAAAATCACTCCGCAGCCCTTATCAGAGGTGTTGCCGCAAGATTCAAACAGCTGGGCTACAACATCGGTGGCTTCAAAGCTGCAACCACTTCTCAGGTACTTTCCGGCTCCGGACTTTCTTCCTCGGCGGCATTTGAGGTACTTATCGGTACTATTCTCAATTACCTCTACAACGACGGCAAAATTTCCGCTGTTGAAATCGCCATGATTGCCCAGTATGCGGAGAATAAATTCTTCGGTAAGCCCTGCGGTCTTATGGATCAAATGGCTTGCTCCGTGGGTGGATTTGTACAGATTGACTTCGAAAATCCTGATAAGCCGATTATAAATCCCATAGCCTTCGACCTGGCAAAATTCGGATATTCACTTTGCATAGTTGATACAAGAGCCGACCATGCGGAGCTTACACACGAGTATGCTGCAATCCGTCAAGAGATGGAAAAGGTGGCTGAAATTCTCGGTGGTAGCTGTCTTCGTGAGGTGGATGAGAATAAATTTCTCCAGAATATTGCCCACATTCGCAGTAAGGCAAGCGACAGAGCCATCCTTCGTGCAATGCATTTCTACGCCGAAAACAAGCGTGTGGACAATGCCGCCATCGCCTTGAAGAATGGTGATTTTGACGCCTTCAAGCAGGTAATTCTCTCCTCCGGAGCATCCAGCTATCAATACAATCAGAATGTAAATTCCATAGATATGGGCGTGACTCAGCCTGTGGGACTTGCCCTTTGCCTTTCGGAGAATGTTCTCTCCGGCAGTGGCGCATGGAGAGTTCACGGTGGCGGATTTGCAGGCACAATTCAAGCCTTTGTTCCCACGGCACTTCTGGAAAAATACATTGCCGTTATGGATGGTGTATTCGGTAAAAATGCAACCTATGTTCTTGATATAAGAGCTAACGGTGGTACGGAATTATAATAAATAAACAGTCTGAGTAAACTGGGCAGTCGCGCGTACGCCTTGCCGTGCGTGAGGAAAGTCCGGGCTTCATAGAGCAGGATAACGGCTAACGGCCGCCGAGGGTGACCTTAGGGAAAGTGCAACAGAAATTATACCGCCACATTTGTGGTAAGGATGAAACGGCGAGGTAAGAGCTCACCGGGGTGCAGGAGACTGTACCGCCTTGTAAACCCTATCCGAAGCAACGGCGAATGAAGTGGCTTGCTCGGCCTATACTTCAAAAGACCGGCAGATGCAACAATGCATCAAGCTGTGTGGTAACATACAGCGAAGATAGATGATTGCCTTAAATGACAGAACCCGGCTTACAGGTTTACTCAGCTTTTAGGTATTTGTATAATGAAATCTGGGAAAATAGTTCGTACACTGCTGATTATGATTTTGGCAGTGCTTATGGCAGGTTTAGTGGGATGCTATTTCCTGTTTGTAAAAAATGATGACACTCCGGTGCCAGAAATGCCGGTTACGGAGGAAAATTCCACAGTGGAGCCCTCTACCCAGGAGCCATCCACAGCGGAGGTGAGTACCTTCCTTGCTGTGGCGGAAAGTACAACCTTTGAAGTGCTTTCAGAGGACAATATCACTCCGTTGCCAACTCCGGAAACAATCATAATCGACGAAGAAAAATTCAACCTCACTCTTGTCAACAATCGCTACCGTATGCCCGAGGACTATGCTGTGCAGAAGGCGTGTGCGGTAGATGGCTATGATGTGGAGCTTGACTACCGTGTGGCTCCTTATTATCAGGCTATGTATGATGCAGCCAAGGCGGATGGAATTTACCTCACGCCATATTCAGGTTATCGCCGTTACAGTACACAGCAGACGAATTACCAGAACAAGACTGCATACTACCTCCAACAGGGCTATACTGAAACCGAGGCTCTGGCTCTTGCGGCACGGATAATTATGCCTCCCGGGTCAAGTGAACATAATCTGGGACTTGCTATGGATATTTGTGGCACAGACTATGATTTCGACCAAACAGATGCCTTCGCCTGGCTTAAAGAACATGCGGCGGAATATGGCTTCATCCTGCGTTATACCGAGGAAAAACAGTCCGTCACCCAGGTGGTATACGAGCCCTGGCACTGGCGTTTTGTGGGCGTGGAATATGCCAAAGAAATCAATGAAAGCGGTCTTTGTCTTGAGGAGTGGCTCAGTATGAAAAATCTGATGCCTACGGTACAGGCAGATGGATAAAAAAAAGAAAATTCTCACTCTGTTTATCACATTTTTCAAAATCGGCGCATTCACCTTCGGTGGCGGATACGCTATGATTCCACTTATTCAGAGGGAAATTGTTGAAAATAAAAAATGGATGACCGATGATGATATTCTGGAAATTATCGCCATTGCGGAGTCCACACCCGGTCCAATTGCCATAAATTCTGCAACCTTTGTGGGCTATAAGGTGGCAGGCTTCTGGGGCTCATTCTTTGCCACAACCGGCGTAGTATTGCCCTCCTTTGTGATAATTCTCATCATATCCTTCCTGCTGGAAAACTTTGCAGATTACAAGGGCGTACAATATGCCTTCTATGGCATCCGTGCAGGCGTACTTTCTCTCATTGTGAAGGCGTTATGGACGATGTATAAAAAAATCAAAAAGTCTGCACTGTCTTACATAATAATGGCTCTTGCATTTATCGCAGTTGCGGTATTTGATTTGAATGTACTCATTGTCATTGTCGCCTGCGCTGTAATGGGACTTGTGGCGTCTATTCTGACGGCAAGGAGGTCGAAGAAATGATTTTTCTCAAGCTCTTTCTCACCTTCTTCAAAATCGGACTTTTCACCTTCGGCGGAGGCTATGCCATGTTGCCGCTCATTCAGTCGGAGGTTCTTGCCAATGAATGGATGGAGCTTTCCGATTTGGTGGATTTCATCGCAGTATCGGAGAGTACTCCCGGACCCTTTGCCATAAATATTTCCACATATATCGGTTCGGTTCTCGGCTCAGATTTCGGTGTACTTGGTGGAATTTTCGGCTCATTCTGTGCAACTCTCGGCGTGGTTACGCCCTCATTCATCATAATTCTCATCGTCGCTCACTTCTACGAAAAATTCAAAACCAACAGGGTCATTTCCGGCTGTATGACAGGTCTGAAACCTGCAACTATCGGACTTATCGGCTCAGCGGTAATTTCCGTTGCCGGCACTGTTTTCTTCCCGAATGGTGTGGATTTTTCACTAATCACCACTCCGGCATTTATCGTAAGCGCCTGTATTTTCGCCGTTATGCTGGTTCTGGCGATAAAGAAGGTCAATCCTATAATCATAATTTGTATTTCGGCGGTCTGCGGACTCATCGCAGGCTACGGCTTTGGCGTTGTGCCAACAAGCATCGGAGGATAGTATGAAAAAACTTCTGAAACCACTTGCAGCTTTGCTTTCCCTAATTTTGATTTTCGGAACATCTGCGGTTATGGTATCCGCTGCAACCACTGACTGGCTTGGTATTGTAGACCAATTATTCAATGGCAATTCAAGCACCGGCGAGACGGATTATCTCCGGCTTTTCTTCCAGGCTCTCAATGCAATAAGCACGGATGATGAGGAGACGGAAACGGATAGGTCGAGAGATAGCAAGGAAATTTCCGCTGTGGAGCTTGCCGAATACCAAACTTATGTGGATGATTTCAATACCTCGGTAAATGCAATCAAGTCCAAAAAACCAGGCTTCGACATCACAGCTATGGTGGGCTTGCCCGTTGACGCAGGCTCATCTGCCAGAATTACCGATACAGTAGGACTTATTTCATCCCTTATTGCAACTGGCACAAGCATTCTTTTCGGCGAGGACAACACTGTTACCGTGGCAAATCTTCTGCCACAGCTTGGTATTGACACCCTCTTTAACGATGCCACAGAATCCGAGGTCGCTGTGGGTACGGACTGCACGAACATAATCTCCGTCAAGGGTACGGATTTTGTATCAAATCTTACGGCAGATGACTTCTATGATATTGACTACACCTCATCCCGTTACGGTGGATATATGCTCAAGGGCTACCTTTGGGACTGCATAAATCCGGATGCCTCATCGGCTCAGGCTCGAGTATTTGACCTGCTGGACGATGCGAAATTCTATCAGACAATTGCCTCCTTTGCTCCTGGCGTGTCCTTTGACATAATTCAGATTAAGTATGTGGACTGCTATGTTGAGGTGAAGGTCAATAAGAACAATCAGCTCACCTATTACAGCACCCACTATAAGTGCCTTGTTCATATTGACGAGGAGGCTGCAACTCTCTCTGGCGTGGATTTGGGCTCAATCCTTGGTATGGGCGATATTACGCTTTACGAAAGTGAGATTATCTACCAGGATTTCAACTGGACAGAGAGACCTCTTGGGGATGTGACCGGTGACGGTAAGGTCCGTGCCGACGATGCAAGACTCACTCTCAGAGCCGCCGCAGGACTTGCGGAAATTCTTCCGGGCTCGGTGGAGTTTCAGTACGCCGATGTTATAAAAGATGACCGTATCACCGCCGCCGATGCGAGAAAAATCCTCCGTGTCTCCGCAGATTTGGATTCATTCTAAATATAAGAGAGCCTTCGGGTTCTCTTTTTCTTAAAAAAAATTAAATTTCCTCTTGACAAAAACGGGGGGGAGTGGTATAATGACAAAAAAGGAGGTTTTCTTAATGAAATTTTGTAAGATTTTATCTGTTTGCCTGAGCATTGTAATGCTCCTCTCTGTGGGCGGACTCTTTGCATCCGCTGCTGCAACCGAACCTGCATTCATTTACGAAGATGTTTGTTATTTTGTATTTCCTTGTGAGGGTGATGAATTAGACGGAACATATACCTATGGTGTTTATATTCTTGATGGCATTACCTATACAGCAGCTCTTACATTATCCGAGACAGAGCTTGTTGCACTGACTGAGGACGCTGTACTGTGCTCATGTACACTCACAGAGGATGATGTCAATTATAGTGGCAACTATTTTAAATATGTCTATAATTGTGCAAAGTTGTATTGTGATGCATCAGGCGAAGTTCCTTTGAATTTCGATATGGCTGCCGTGGTAATTGCATATAAGAACGGCGAAGCTGTTGCTGTGGATGTCTGGAATTATGAATATTATGAGGACGACGAGCCGGTTGCCTATGCATCAAACTACGACAAGGACACTCAAAGTTGGATATACACACATAGTGGCTGGACTGATTATGAAGCACCGGCAACTCCTGCAGATGACGATGATGAGCCTGTAGTTCCCGGCGTTTCCTCCTCTGGTCCTTGCCCGATGTGCGGTATTACAACAGGCAACTGGTTCGGTGATACTGTTCTCCTCAGATTCCACTATCTTGTACACATTTTCTGGGGTATATTCAAATCCTTTGGTTTAGTATAATACAACTTTACATAAGAGAGCCTTCGGGTTCTCTTTTTTTCATTGACAATTTGGGTTGAGAGGAGTATAATGTGGGTAATATAAAGGATTGCGTACAATGAAATCGATTGAATATATCAAAAAAATTTTTCCATACACATCGCCGGTTCTGGCTGGCTATGTTTTTCTCGGTATTGCCTTCGGTATGCTGATGCGTTCCGCTGGCTTTGCCTTCATCTATCCGGTTTTGATGAGTGTATTTATCTACTCCGGTGCCCTTGAATATGCCGCTATTCCGCTGCTGGCTGCCGAATTTGCCCCATTGAACGCCCTGTTTATGGGAATTATGATTAGCATACGACATCTGTTTTATGGGATTCCAATGCTAAAAAAATATTCCGGCATTGGCAAAATAAAGCCCTTTCTTATATTCGGTCTTACCGACGAAACCTTCTCCATTCTTGCCGTCACCGATACACCAGAGGGCATACCGGACAGGAGCTTTTACACAATTGTCACTGCGTTGAATTATTTCTACTGGAATTTGGGTACTGCCATAGGCTCGGCAATCGGTGGAATTGCGGATTTTTCCTCCTATGGACTGGACTTTTCTCTGACAGCCCTGTTTATCGTGTTATTTCTTGAACAACTCAAGGACAGGACAGGCAGAATTTCAGGCTTTGCGGGAATTGTCGTGTCCATTTTGGTGCTGATTTTTGCAGGCTCTGGCAGTTTTGTTTTGTTTGCAATGCTTGGAATACTTGTGGTTCTTTTAGGCGGAAGGAAGGTGCTTGACCGTGAATAACAGGCAAATTTTACTCACAATTCTCATACTGGCACTCTCCGTTATGCTGACCAGATTTCTTCCTTTTCTCATTTTCGGCAAACGAAAAAAACTGCCTGCCTTCATTGAATACCTGGGGAAGGTTTTGCCTGCCGCAATGATGGGTCTCTTGGTTGTGTATTGCTTCCGTGATATAAATTTAACCGACATACCGACTCTTATCCCGGCAATTGCAGGTTCTCTTGCGGTGGTGGTGCTCCATCTTGTAAAACGCAATACCATATTAAGTATATCCGCAGGTACAGTCGTTTATATGATTTTGCACAATTTGTTATGACGAAAACGGCTGTTATATGACATTTTACAGATTTGCAAAAAACACTTGCATTTTATAAAAAAAGTGTTATAATATATAAGAATATGTATAAGTATCATTAACGGAGGATACGAAATGGAACCAGAAGTCCGTCGTGAGATGACTCCACGGGAGCTTAAAGCCATAAAGAAACGCAAAAGAAAGGAACGCAGAAGACAGTCCAAGGTATTCAAGTTCTTCCGAGGTCTGTTTATTGTCCTGCTGGCACTTGTGCTTGTGGGTGTTCTTTCCGTTGGCGGTGTTGCCGGATACACGCTTATCTATATGAATAACAAGATAAACGGCGACATAATCACCGATCTTAACGATTACCGTCAGGAGCAGAGCCAGACCACCATTCTTTACTATAAGGATGAAAACGGCGACTATGCCGAGCTTCGCAGACTTCACGGCGAAATCAACCGTGTGTGGGTTGAGTATGACGACATTCCCGAAAACCTTAAAAATGCCTTCATTGCCCTTGAGGACAAGCGTTTCTGGGATCATGACGGCGTTGACTGGATAAGTACCATTCAGATTATCGTTAAAGGCGGATTTTCCCGAGGCGGTTCAACTATTGATCAACAGCTCATTAAGAACCTGACAGGTGAAAACGGCAGAACCTTCTCCCGTAAATTCAACGAGATTATTTCTGCGCTAAACCTTGAAAAGAATTTCTCAAAGGAAAAAATTCTTGAAACATATCTGAATACTCTCTATCTTGACGCCGGATGCTACGGTGTCGAAACTGCAGCGGAGTACTATTTTGGCAAGACCTGTAAGGAGCTTACTCTTGCGGAATGTGCCTGCCTTGCTGCTATCACAAAGGCTCCCAGAACCTACGACCCGATTATAAATCCTGAGAATAACGAAAAACGCAGAAACGACGAGTGCCTTTACTTTATGCGTCAACAGGGACTTATCACCGAGGAGGAATACAGACAGGCTCGTGAAGAGGAGATAGTCTTTGTGGGAAATTCTCAGGCGGTGCGTGATGCTGAGGATACCATCGACTCCGGTGACGATATTCAGAATTTCTATGTTGACTATGTAATTGACCAGCTCATAGAACATTTCCAGACCAAGTGCGATATGTCCTATGCTCAGGCCTTCCGCAAGGTCTACTACGGCGGACTTCGTGTGTACACATGTATGGATGCAACTCTCCAACGGGTTATGGAGGAGGTCTACGAAAACCGTGAAGGTATGGGCGACAATGAGGATTTGCAGTCTGCCATGGCGGTTGTGGACTACGAAGGACGACTATGCGGTATAATCGGTTATGCAGGCGAAAAGACGGCGAACAGATGCCTGAATATTGCTGCGGACAGCCCTCGTCAGCCTGGTTCTTCAATTAAGCCATTGAGTGTTTATGCTCCCGGAATTGACGGAGATTACATTACCTGGTCGTCAATGGTATTGAACTACGGCTTCCAGGTTGACGGTAAACTTTGGCCATACAACTACGGCGGAGACCCTGGTACAGGTAGCTATATGACCGTTCAGGCAGCAATCGCACCTTCGTATAATACGGTACCTGCCCAGCTTGCCCGTTATCTCGGCATTGACTACTGCTATGAGTATCTGACGGAGCATTTCCATCTCAATCATTTGACCGACTCTGATAAGGCATATGCACCCATTGCCTGTGGTGGTACGACATATGGTGTCACCTGCCTTGAAATGGCGGCCGCTTATGCCACATTTGGCAACGGCGGTATATACTATGAGCCCTGCACCTATGAGTATGTCACAAGTGCGGACGGCGGAAAAGTCTGGCTTTCAAGAGACACCGAAGGCGAGCAGGCAATCGAGCCGGGCACTGCCGATGTTATGCAGGAGCTTCTTCGTACGGTTGTTACCCAATCCAACGGTACTGCCCGTAAATGGTATATTGACGGTGTTCAGACCATCGCAAAGACAGGTACCACAACCGACAACAAGGACGCCTGGTTCATTGGTGGTACACCTCATTATATGGTAGCTTGCTGGTACGGATATTCCCAAAATCCTCAGGCTCTGACCAATATTGGTGGCGGTAATTCGCCTGCTGGCCGTATGTTCAAGACCGTTCTTGACAGAGTCTATGAACAGAATACAAGCCTTGATAAGAATGCGGATTTCTACAAATCCGGCGAGGCAACCTCGGCTTACTACTGCACATCCTCCGGTGACCTTTCCAATGGTTGTTCATCGGCTTTGGGATGGTACAAGCTTAGCAATATGCCCTCTTATTGTACCAGTTGCTCAGTTCATAACGGTATCGGTGGCTCCGGTTACAGCGCTGTAGTTACCGCAACTGAAACTGAAACCGCAGCTGGCGGAAATGAATCCGGTGAAGGCGTGGCAATCGAAACGGCTGTTACTGATGTTACCTCTGCTGGCGAACAGCCCTCGGATACTGGCAATGAAGGTGGTGGCGGTGAGGAAACTCCCATCACGCCATCGGATACTGGCAATGAAGGCGGTGGCGGTGAGGAAACTCCTGTTGATCCCAATGAAGGTGGTGGCGGTGAGGAAACTCCCATCACGCCATCGGATACCGGCAATGAAGGTGGTGGCGGTGGAGATACTCCCGATGAGCCCAACCAAGGCGGTGAGGGTGGCGGTTCCGCAGAGGAATAAACCGTGAAGTTAAACCTTGCAGACCGACTTACCACTGTGACGGTTCCGCAGATGATTAAAGCAAAAGGGAGCCATTATCGGTTCCCTTTGTCCATACAGAACGAAAAAATTCACAATGATTATACTTGCAATTGATTATGGTGACGCACGCACTGGACTTGCCGTCTGCGGTAAGGATGAAATTATGGCGTCTCCCGTTGGCACAATAGCCGAAACGGATAAAAATCGGCTCTGTGAAAAAATCCTGTCCGTAATAGAAGAATACAGGGCAGAAATGTTGGTACTGGGTCTACCAAAAAATATGGATGGCAGCGAGGGCTTTCGTGCCGAGGCGGTTCGTGAATTTGGGGAGCTTCTCAAGGAAAAATCCGGTCTGCCACTGGAATATTCCGATGAACGCCTTACCACTGTGTCCGCTCATAATTACCTCAACAACACCAATACAAGAGGCAAAAAACGAAAAAATATCGTTGATACCGTGTCGGCGGTAATAATTCTTGATGACTTTTTACGCAAAAGAAAGCTGGCGAATTTATGAATATTGCAATTCAAACTGGGGACATAGTTGACAGACTGGGCATAGAGGAGGGCTACAAGGCGATAGGTGAATGTGGCTTTACTGCAATAGACTGGAATCTTGACCACGCCGTCAAACGCAAGGACCTTGAAAACGGTTCATACAAAGGGAAGTCCATCCTTGAAAGACCTCTCGATGAGGTTATTGATTACTACGCCCAGGAGCTTGCTGTAATTCGCAAAAATGGGCTTGTCATTACTCAGGCTCACGCTCCGTTTCCGGCATATATACCTGCAAGACCGGAAATTCTCGACTATATGATTGAGATTTTCAAACGCAATATCGAATACTGCGACTACTGTGGCTGTAAAAATCTGGTTATACACGGCATAAGTCTTGGAATGACCGACCTTGATAACACTCCCGAGAGCATTTATAACCTGAATTTGAAACTCTACACCTCTCTTATTCCAACTCTCCAAAGGACGAATGTTACGGTGTGCCTGGAGGATTTGTTCACGGGCTACAACGGATTTTGCTTCGCCGGACATTGCGCCGATGGCAGAAAGGCTGCGGAGTTCATAGACCTTCTCAATGACAGGGCAGGCAAGGAGTGCTTCGGACTTTGCTTCGATGTGGGTCATTGTAACCTGTTGCGTCTCGATTTTAGGGAGTACATACCAATTCTCGGCAAACGGATAAAGTGCCTTCATATTCACGATAATGGTGGAATTAAGGACAACCACATGGCGCCTCTCACCGGCACCGTCAACTGGACCACCTTCTGCGAGGCTATGAAACAAATTGGCTATGAAAACGACCTGAGTTTTGAGACTTTCGCACAGACAAACAAGGTGCTGGACTTCGACGCCGGGCTTCTCATTCCATGGATGAATCTCATTTACGCAACAGGCGAAGTTTTGAGAAAAAGGATAAGCTTATGACAATAATTGCACATCGCTCCGGTACGGATAAATTCCAGGAACAGACCATTGCCTCGGCGAAAAATTCAATTACTCTGGGTGCGGATTTAATCGAAATCGACATACGCTTTACTTTGGATTTTGTTCCCGTTGTGTGTCACGATTCGGACGCCCAAAGACTCTACGGAGACACTCGTCATATTGATGAGATGACTGCCCTGGAATTTCTCGCTCTTCGCCGAGTTGCCGACAAGTCCGTCTGCGGACATCTTTTCCGTGACTATCTCGACTGCGGAATTGAGAATATGCTCTTTCATATCAAGGAAGGTGGAGAAAAAAATCTCTCACTCATTCTTTCAATGTGCCAAGAATTTGGAATTACGGACAAAATTGTATTCGGCGTAAGCAAGGTGGAGGACTGCCTGTATCTCAAAAGCCTGGGAATGAAGGTGCTTGCCTTTATGCCTTCAGCGGAAAAAATCAAGGAGTTCGCCGATGCGGGAGCCGATTATATTCGCCTTTGGGAAAAATGGTGCACCGACGAAAATGTTGCTGCCGTGAAGTCAACAGGGAAGAGCCTATGGGTGATGACGGATTCGCCTAGTGTTGGCGAGGTGACGGAGGACACATACGAGCTTTGCCGACGGATAAAACCGGAGGGTGTGTTGCTAAATAAAATTTGTCTTGCAAAAAATTTCAAATAAGTCTTGACAAATAATTCCCGATGTGGTATACTAATCGGGATGGACGCATAGCTCAGCTGGTTAGAGCGTTCGCTTCACACGCGAGAGGCCTTGGGTTCGAGTCCCAATGTGTCCACCATTTACGGAGTCTTTTTAGACTCTATTTTTATTTTTCCAGTCTATCAATAAAATTCACAAAAAGTCTTGACAAAATACCCATCATAGTGTATGATAAAATTATAATCAAATGATAGGTAATAATGCTATGGATAACTTATATAAAAAAATTCGTTTGATGGCGGGATTAAATCAGGAGCAGTTTGCAAAAAGTTTATCGACAACTGTCAATTCCATTAACAGATGGGAAAATGGTAAGACCGAGCCTAACAAAATGGCACAGAATTTATTGTTCAAATTTTGTATGGAGCAAAAAATTGAACTGGGTAAATTTATTGTTAAAGAAAAAGAATTTACTGGTGCAAGCGAAGGACTTGTTCTATATCATGGCTCAAAGAAAGGAATTGAAGGTGACATAGTTCCACTCAGTCGCAGTGAATGTGATTTTGGTGCTGGATTTTATATGGGAACGGTAACTCTCCAGCCTCTTACACTTATTTGTTCAGAGATTAATCCAAAGTTCTATACAGTCTCTCTTGATACAACAGACTTAAAAATACTCAATCTCGGAATTGATTTGGATTGGGCGCTGTTAATTGCATATTACCGCAAGGAAATGGAGATTGTTGCCGGAAGTAACCTTTATGAAAAATATGCACACTTGACAGACGGTTACGACCTTGTTGTCGGGTATATAGTCAATGACCGTATGTATACAGAGCTTGCAAGATTTTTCAATGGAGATATAACTGATATTGCGTTGCTGAATTGTTTATCAGCACTTGACCTTGGCAAACAGTATGTGGCTATTTCAGAAAAAGCCTGCGAGAAGATAAAAATACTGAAAGAAGAAAAACTGACAGGTCTTGAACAAATGGTACTGGAAGATATGAGTACAAAAAGAAGAAAAGAAGGTATACGGCTTGCGGATGAGATTGCTAAGAAGTATCGTCGTGAAGGGCAATTCTTTGATGAAATCATAGGAGGATGATGTGATTTTGGATTCTTTTGAAATTTCATTTTGCCAAATGCAGGCACATCTGTTTGAGTTGTCAGCCGAAAAAGGATACGACAGTGAAGCATTTATCAAGGAGTTTATGAACTCGGATGTTGCATTGGATTTGGATAAACCTTTTAATCATACACAATGGGCAGGAGAACAATATCTCATTTCGAGACTTTCTGAAGAATGTCCAAAAGCAATAAGGACTGGTGCAGTTTTGGATACGGAAACGCTTTATTGGAGTGGCTATCTCTATCGCTATTGGCACTTCTATACCGGTGAGTCAAGCAAAGCAATATATAAACAAGCACCGATAACTGTCCTCAAAAAAGTATATCTGCCGTATCATACAATGAGCGTAAAAATGGCAATAGACAGATTGAAGGAAACTTATCTTGACCGGAATGCCGGAAAAAATGCATAATTTTCACGGTGTATAGTGTTTACACAAAAGGGAGCATGGACATAAATCCAGGTTCTTTTTTGTTTTTATGTCGAAAAAGGTGCAAACAATGCCAATAAAAACATTGAAAAAGGTGCAATAAACTTCAAAAAATACTTGCAAAAAGGTGCAATTTATGATATTATATATCTTGAATAAAGCATGGAGGATTAATTTGTGGAAAGAATTGCACTTCAAAAACTCATTTCATGGAATAATGATGAAAAGAAAAAACCACTTATTGTTTGGGGAGCAAGGCAGGTCGGAAAAACCTATTTAATTAAAGATATTTTTGCCGAAAACTATTATAATGGTAGCTATATCTATATCGACTGCAAGATTGAGGACGAAGTCCGTGATTTTTGTTCCAGGACTGCGAATGCTGAAAGAATAATAGAATATATTTCTCTTGCAAAGGGCAGGAAGATAGATAAAAATACACTCCTTATTTTTGATGAGGTACAAGAATGTCCTAATTTAATTTCAGCATTAAAGTATTTTTGTCAGGACTTTCGTGAGATACCCGTTATTGCCACTGGCTCTATGGTACGAATTAAGCTTCAGAGAGAAACGAATAAGCGAGGCTCCAATAATAACGAAAAATTTTTATTCCCAGTGGGCAAGATAAATCAGATAACGATTTATCCCATGACCTTTGATGAGTTTTTGATGAACAGTAATCCTGTTTTATATGATGCTGTTTATAAGGCATACAAGAATAAAATGCCACTTGATGCAAAAATTCACGAGCTTGCAATGGAGCAAATTTATCGGTATCTACTTATAGGCGGAATGCCAGAGGCAGTTGAGGCTTACATTGAATCAAGAGATTTATTTAAATCAAGAGAAATTCTTAAAGCCTTGTATGATAATTATCTTGCGGATATGGAATTGTACCAAGCAAGCCGAGAATCGATTATCCGTTCTCGTACACTTTTTCAAAATATCTTTAAGGAGCTCAATAAAGAGTCAAAAAACTTTTCGCCGGGGCTTATTGAGGAAAACAGTAAAACGAGAGATTATGCAAATTCAATCGGTTGGCTTACTATGTCGCATATTGTAAATCAATCCTTTCAATTAAAGGAACATGTAACAATGCCACTTATGCAGGACAGCGACAGTCATTTCAGATTGTTTTTGGGCGACATTGGTATGTTTTCATATCAAAGCGGAATCAATGCTGCATCCTTTATTTCAAACGAAAGAGAAAATACTCTTTCCGGAATATTCTTTGAGAATTTTGTGGCAAACGAGCTTACGGCAAAGGGTCAAAAGTTGTTCTTCTGGCGTGGAAAAGCAACCGCAGAACTGGAGTTTATTGTGGAATCAGACAATAAACTGTATCCGATTGATGTAAAGAAAGGCAGAGGTATGCTTAATTCTTTGGAAAGATTTGCAAATTACAATAAGTACGAATTTGCAATTAAGGTATCCAAGAATAATTACGGTTATGATAGTACACAAAAACTCCTCACCATACCATTTTACTTTATTCCGTTTGTTGCAGAGGATCTTGCAAACGGGAATTTAGAAAAGTGATGTCACTATTATTGTTTTAGCTATTTCGTTGCAAAAATTTTGATGGAATGAAGTAGCTAAAATTTTAATATTATGAAAAAAACACAGGAATTAACCTGTGCTTAACTGGTTGCGGAGGAAGGACTTGAACCTTCGGCCTCCGGGTTATGAGCCCGACGAGCTACCAACTGCTCCACCCCGCGATATAGCGCTCTCTCAAAAAGCTCAACTATTATAACACCATTACACGCTTTTGTCAAGTACTTTTTTATATTTTTTTGAAATTTTTTTGAAAAAAGAAAATCGGACGAAATCCTGTCCGAAATTCCAAAATGCCGGTGGCGGGGGTCGAACCCGCACGGTGTTGCCACCGACGGATTTTGAATCCGTTACGTCTGCCAATTCCATCACACCGGCTCGCCTTTATTTATACCATACTTTTTCGAAAAAATCAAGCTTTTTTTTATTTTATTTTGAAAAATATTATTGAGCATTAAAATTATGTTAAAGTGCTACAGTTTTATGAAAAAGAACTTGTAAATTTATGAAAAATTTTAACATTTTTTTCTTGACAATAAAATATTCCTATGATATAATGTGAATATCAAAATACAATGGATAATAAGATGTACGAACAAATTATCAATATTGACCGAATGGAGCAGGCGGTGAGTCTGTTCGGCGATTTCGATGAAAACATAAAACTGATAGAGAGACACTACAGTGTTGCGGTGATGAATCGTGGCTCTGAAATCCGTGTATCAGGTGAGCCGGAGGCAGTTTCATCTGCGGCAAGAGCAATCGGCGGACTGCTTGTACTCATAAACAAAGGTGAGACACTTAACGAGCAAAAAATCCGCTATGTCATCGACCTTGTGGGCGAGGGTAACGAGAACAAGCTTGTTACACTTTCCGGGGACTGTATTTGCATCACAGCCAACGGAAAACCCATTAAGCCCAAGACTCTCGGTCAAAAGAAATACACCGATACAATCCGCCAAAACACAATTACCTTTGGCATAGGTCCTGCAGGCACAGGCAAGACATATCTTGCTGTAGCCATGGCGGTGACTGCGTTCCGTGCAAAGGAGGTCAATCGGATTATCCTGACTCGTCCGGCAGTTGAGGCAGGCGAAAAGCTGGGCTTTCTTCCCGGTGATTTACAGTCCAAGGTAGATCCATATTTAAGACCTCTTTACGATGCATTGTTTGACATCCTGGGCGCTGAGACCTTCTCCCGCTTGCAGGAAAAAGGCAATATTGAGGTGGCTCCGCTGGCGTATATGCGAGGCAGGACGCTGGACGACAGCTTCATAATCCTCGATGAGGCGCAGAATACCACACCTGAACAGATGAAGATGTTCCTGACAAGGCTTGGCTTTGGCTCAAAAATAGTCGTCACCGGCGATATAACCCAAATTGACCTGCCTGACGGAAAACGCTCCGGACTCAAGGATGTAATAAAAATTCTAAAAAATATAGACGATATAGATACGGTATATTTCACAGAAAAGGATGTTGTCAGACACAAGCTTGTGCAGGACATAGTCAAGGCATACGAGAGGGCAGCAGAACGTAGTAAGAATAATAATTGACAGGAGAATACATATGGCAGCCAACAACAAAGTAATTATTTCGAATGAACAGAAAAATGTAAAAATTCCCACCGGTATCAAGCTCCTTGTGAGAAGAACCTGCCATGCCGTCCTCATCAATGAGCATTTTGAAGAACCAACTGAAATCAGCGTCAGCTTCGTCAACGATGAACAGATTCACGAGCTGAACAAAAAGCACAGAGGCATTGATGCATCCACGGATGTTCTCTCATTCCCGCTTGGCGAAAACGGTGTCTACGATGAAAATCCCGAAACTGGGGCACTTATGCTTGGTGACATCGTAATCTCCGTTGAACACGCCTACAAGCAGGCAGAGGAGTACAACCATTCTCTTCAGCGTGAAATTGCCTTCCTTACGGCTCACTCCATGCTCCACCTTCTGGGCTACGACCATGTGAACGGCGGACTTGAAGAGGTTAGAATGAGAGAAAAGGAAGAAACCGTCCTCACTCAGCTGGGTCTGTCCAAGGGCTCCAACTACTATATGGAAGACTAATTTATGACGAAAACAGCATTTATAGCCATTGTTGGCGTTCCGAATGTGGGTAAGTCCACTCTTCTCAACAGGCTCCTGGGCGTGAAGCTTGCCATTGTGTCCGAAAAACCACAGACCACAAGGACGAAAATTATGGGTGTCATCACAGAAAATGACACACAGCTGGTATTCACCGATACGCCGGGCTATCATCGTCCTCATACAAAGCTGGGCGAAAAGATGGTGCAGGCGGTCATTGACGGTATCGATGGTGTTGATGCCTGTCTCTTTGTGACCGAGCCATCCGGCGAAATTCGTCCCGAGGAAGAAGAGCTTATCGAAAAAATCAACCGAGAGAAAATTCCCGCAATCCTCGCCATCAATAAAATTGATACCATAGCCGACAAGGACGAGCTTCTGTCCCGCATTGCAATGTTCAGCGAAAGATGTAAATTTAACGCTGTAGTTCCGATTTCCGCAAAGCATCGTGACGGACTTGCCGCCTTAAAGACCGAGCTTTTCGCCCTGGCTGTGGAATCTCCGTTCTATTTCCCGGAGGACACTCTCACCGATCAGCCGGAGAAGGTCATTGCCGCAGAGATTATCCGTGAAAAGCTCCTTCGTAACCTTGATCGTGAAATACCCCACGGCACAGCGGTGGCAATCGAGAAATTCCGTACTCGTGATGATGGCTCCGATATACTTGACATCGAGGCGACCATATACTGCGAAAAGGAGAGCCACAAGGGTATCATCATCGGCGCAGGCGGAAATATGCTGAAAATCATTTCCACCAGGGCAAGGCAGGATTTGGAGAAATTCTTTGAGTGCCACATCAATCTTCGTTGCTGGGTAAAGGTAAAAGAGGATTGGCGTAACAAAGAGGGACTTATCCACAATTTCGGACTGGATTGATGAATTCCATTATTACCGACGGACTTGTAATCCGTGAACAGTATACCGGCGAGTCAGATAGGATTTTAACCCTGCTGACTCGTGAACATGGCATAATCCGGGCATTTGCAAAGTCTGCACGCCGACCGAAAAGCAAGCTGTATTCCGGTACAGCTTTTTTGGCATTTTCAGACTTTATGATTATTCCACTTCGGGATTCCTATCAAATTCGGGAAGCCACGGTTAAAAATGTATTTCGAGGACTCTACGACAACATCGATATACTGGCTACGGCAGAGCATTTCTGCGAGCTTATGTGTGAGCTTGCTCCGGAGCAGTCGAACGCCGAGGACTATCTTAAACTCATTCTAAACTCACTGCATTTCCTCTCACAGGGCGTATCACCCAACAGATTAAAGACATTTTTTCAGCTTAGGCTCTTGTCAATGGCTGGCTACTCACCCAATCTTTTGGCTTGTAAACGCTGCGGAACCTACGAATCGGACACAATGTTTTTTGACCTGGCGGAGGGCTGTATTTATTGTGAAAACTGCCGTGGCAAGGGCAGAGAGCTACCACTTCAGGTAATTACCTCAATGCGGGACATTATCTATCCCGATTTGAAACAGGCATTTGAATACTCCACAAGTGACCAAACATTCAACATTCTCTCCGGCATTGTGGAAGAATATCTTGTATTAAGCACATCAAGGCACTTCAAAACTCTGGACTTTATAAACAATATTAAATGAAAAATTCTTATTTATTCAAAAGGTTTTTGCCCTATTATAAGCCCTATCGCAAAATACTCGTCTGCGATTTGTTCTGCTCGGCAATAGGCTCTGTATGCGACATTGCTCTTCCTCTTATCGCAAAGCAGATTACCCAAAGGGCAACCGAAAGTCTTGCCTCTCTAACGGTGGACTTCATTCTCCGCTGTGGCATTATGTATATGCTGCTGCGTGTTGTTGCCATTGCCACAAACTACTATATGACCTATCGTGGCCATGTTATGGGCGCCTCAATAGAGACAGATATGCGTCGGGATTTTTTCAATCACCTTCAAAAGCTGTCCTTCTCGTATTACGACAACACGAAGGTCGGTACCATAATGTCCAGGATGACCAGCGACCTTTTCGAGGTCACGGAATTTTCCCATCATTGTCCTGAGGAATTTCTCAACGCTGGCGTGCTTATCACCGCATCATTCTGCATTCTTTGTACGATGAATGTCACCCTCACTCTTATCGTTTTCGCTATGATTCCCTTGATGCTTGTGGGAATGAGCTATTTCAGAAAACGGATGAAGAGGGCTCAAAGAGAACAACGGCAGAAGGTTGGCGAGCTAAATTCCCAGGTGGAGGACAGCCTTCTGGGAGTCCGTGTGGTGCGTTCCTTTGCCAATGAGGACACCGAGGTGCAAAAATTCGGCAAGCTCAATCGGGAATTTCTCTCCATCAAAAAAAGATGGTACACCTATATGGCTGGCTACCATTGTGTATCTAAATTTTTCGACGGACTTATGTACACGGCGATACTTATGTTGGGCGGAATTTTCGTCATAAAGGGCAAAATTACTGCCGCAGAATTTGTTGCATATATAATGTATGTTTCAACTCTTCTCAACTCCATTCGCCGTATAGTTGAATTTGTGGAACAGTTCCAAAAGGGCATGACCGGTATAGAACGGTTCGTTGAGGTTATGGACACAGAGCCGGACATCTTGGATAAACCTAATGCCCAGGAGCTTCGGGATGTAAAGGGCGAGATAGCTTTTCACAATGCCACATTTGCCTATTCCGAGGGCAAAACCGTTATCGAGAACATCAATATAACAATTCCGGCAGGCAAGTCCTACGCTCTCATTGGACCTTCCGGCGCAGGTAAAACTACAATTTGCAGTCTTATACCGAGATTTTACGAGCTGTCCGAGGGCAGAATAACCATTGACGGCAAGGACATCCGGGATGTTACCATGGCGAGTCTTCGGAATAACATCGGAATTGTTCAGCAGGATGTGTATCTTTTCAGCGGTACCATTAAGGAAAATATTCTCTACGGAAAGGCGGACGCCACACAGGAGGAGATTGAGCTTGCCGCAAAAAATGCAGGCGCAGATGAGTTCATAAAGGAGCTTCCCGACGGCTACGATACCTATGTTGGCGAAAGAGGTGTCAAGCTCTCCGGCGGTCAGAAACAGAGGATTTCCATCGCCCGGGTATTCCTTAAAAATCCACCGGTTTTGATTTTGGACGAGGCTACAAGCGCCCTTGATAACGACAGCGAAAGGCTTGTTCAGGAGTCACTGGAACGGCTCGCAAAGGGAAGGACGACTCTCACCATAGCCCACCGTCTTACCACTATTAAAAACGCCGACAGGGTACTCCTGCTTACGGACAACGGAATAGAAAAAAGCGGCACCTATGCCGAGGTTGTGGGTGATTGAATGCTACAAATTTACGGTACAAAAAAATGCTTCGACACGAAAAAGGCGGAGAGATTCTGCAAGGAGAGAGGCATAAAATATCAGTACATCGATATGAAAGAAAAGGGAATGAGCGTCGGCGAGCTTGAAAATGTCATCAGGGCAGTGGGCGGTATCGATAACCTCATTAATCCCAACGCAAAGGACAAACAGACTCTTATGCTCCTGCAATATATGCTGCCGGAGGATAAACTGGGCAAGCTCTTTGAGAATCAGGAGCTGATTAAAACTCCCGTTTTGAGAAACGGAAAAAAAGCCGCAATCGGCTACGATGAAGAATTTTTGAAAAGTGAGTTAATGCAATGAGAATGCGTAAAAAACGCCATTTTGACGAAAGATTATCCGAGAGCCTTCCGGCGCTTATTGAAATTGATAAGGAGCTTGACCCTCGGGAGGATGTGTTCGTCGAGGCATATATAAATCCAGCGGAAATATTCGGCAATGACAATCCCGTGTATCTTGAGGTTGGCTGTGGCAAGGGCAAATTTGCCTCCGAAATCGCAAAGGCAAATCCGGATTTTAATTTCATAGGCGTAGAAAAAGAGGCAAATGTAATCGTGGATGCCTGCAAAAAGGCAATCGATGAGAACATTCCCAATCTGAAATTTATGACAGTTGGAGCTGAGTACCTTTGTCGGTATTTAAGACCCCAATCCATTGCGGGAATTTATCTGAATTTTTCCTGCCCGTTTCCTAAGAATACCTATGCCGTACACAGGCTTACTCATCCCAGGTTTCTCGAGATTTACAAAAAATTGCTGGCGGATGGCGGAAAGCTCATTCAAAAGACGGACAATATGAAGCTCTTTGAATTTTCCATAGAGAGCTTTGCTTGTAGTGGCTGGGATATAAAAAATGTGTCCCTGGATTTGCACAATTCAAAATACGCCGAGGGCAATATTATGACCGAGTATGAAACCCGATTCGTAAACCTTGGTCAGCCGATATATAGACTGGAAGCAAACCCGAGATAGGGATTATTGACGAGATTTACTTTTTCGATAAACTTACTGAACGACTCTCCCCACCCCAAGGGGGCGTGCGATATTTTCGCTCCGTAGGTTTATTTAGAGATGAACATTATAGATAAAACCACGCCCGGGATTTCGGAGCGTGGCTTTATTTATCGAAAATTATGCAGTTTCCAGCACGCCGGCGCAGAAAAGTCCGTCAAGAAATTCTTCCGTATCGCTGATGGCTTCCTGTTCGGTGATGTCGTATTCCGCCTTGAGTGCTTGTGCAATTCCTTTTTCGTCCAAGCCCTTTTGTACGCTGTCGATAATGATTTTTCCGGTTTCGTTGATGCTTATCATACTAGTTCCGGTTTTGCAGGAGGCGTCGACTGGCACGAGGATACATTCGTTCATGATGCTTCTTACGACATATCCTCCTGAAATTTTGTATTTCATGTCAATTCCTCCTTCATGAGATTTATAAAGTGATGAGCCTTTTCGCACATATAATCGGATGCCGTTCCGTAGTCGCCTGTTTCGGCAAAGCAGGATGCGGCGCAGACATCGCACACCGTTCTATAAGCGCAGTTGGCACATTTTTGTGGGAGACGAATTGGTTTTATCGCCTCTAAAATTGTATTCCACGCCGACAAAAAGTCGCTATTACGAACATCCGCCACGGGTATCGGCATCATACCGCAGGGAGTCATTTTGCCGTCGTAGCTTATCCAGCAGGAGGATCTTCCGCCACGGCATTTGATTGGTTCTGCCTCTCGTGGGACAGGCGGTTTAGCGGAAAAGTCCACATTTCGTATGGCTTCCAGCTTTTTTTGATATTTGTCCTTGTAGTAGCATCTGTCGGCAGTTATCATATTTTTAGCTGCTTCAAGTGGTGACGGACGGTCGGTTTCATGACCGAGTCTTGCGGATGGAAACAGGTAACAGGCGGCTTGTATGGGCAGTGAATGGCTGTCAGCAAAGGCAAAAATCGACTCTATATCGCAGCTGTTGTAGTTGGATGCGGTGAGATTGAGCTTCACATTTATGCCCGCAGCACGGAGCTTTTCGATATTGGTAGTTACTCGTTGGAAGTTGCCGACTGTTCGTGTTACATCGGTGTATGAATTTTCGTTTGCGCCGTAGAGTGTGATGCAGATTTTCACCGGAGGAAAGCGTTTGAACATATCAATCAGTTCATCGGTAATCAATGAGCCGTTTGAGTTGATGTTTATTTCAAAGCCCAGCTTTTTGCAGTAGAGATAAAGCTCCGGAAAATCGGGTCTCAGGAGAGGCTCACCACCAGTAAACAGCAGAAAAAGTGAGCCAGCCTTATGAGCCTGTTGGGCAATGCTTTTCCATTCTTCCGTACTCAATTCCTTTTGTGCAACAGTATTGGCGGATTGGTCATGAATATAACACATCCGGCAATTGAAATTACACCTCGGGGTCAGCTCGAAGGTTATCCCGAGAGGTACATTTTCTTTCGTTGCCTTCGAAAAAAGATAGGTAACAAATTCTGGTTCGTGTGGTATCAAAACAATGCCTTTCCAAGTTCACGGACAGCGGTTTCGTCCGGAACACATTCATATGAGATAAATTTAGTCTTGCCGCAAAATTCGCTTGCCACATCTGCAATGCGGAGAAGCTCGCCTCGTTGAGCAAATTCGCCTACGGAGTTATTTATCAGCATTGCGATGGTTTCCGAGGGACTTAGCGGAGTGCAAATATTGGATTTACCCTGGGACAAAAATACAATTCCCGCAACTGGCGCCTCACGGTTAAGGCAAATCTTAGATGTGCCTGCAATTGGGATTGAGGAGGCGGTGAGAATGCCGTCCTTCATGTAAAGTACAGCCTTGTCGCCATTGACTGTGACAGCATTCTCCTGATTTTCCCAGAGCCTTGATTGGGTGGATTTGCCGATACCAGACCTACCGGAGAACAGTATAGCCTTGCCATGGACGATAATGAAGGATGCGTGAATGAGAAGGCGACGATGACGCATAAGTATTTCTGGCAGATTTACAAAGCCAAGAAAGTGCTGAATGTCCTTGCCCACGTCCTGACATTCTCTGTGAAGAACACAATCAAATTTGTCCTCAAGCTCCCGGAGGATGAAGTGATTTCGCTTGTAGTCCTCATCATAAAATACGGTGAAGAATTTATTGTTTTCGTCACGATATATGGTTCTTCTGTCGGCAGAGTAAATGGGTGAGGAGTATTCGCCGATGTCGCCTAATCGGATGTCTACAATGAAGTCACCAGTGCCGTCTTTTCTAAAAAGTGGCGCAAATCCACTTTCACCAAAAGAAAAATCTGTGTTGAAGGTAATTCCAATATCTGCTATTTCGTAATTGCGTGTCATTTCATGTGTACATCAAGCTGTTTATAGGGAATTTCGATTCCGGCGTTGTCCAGAGCTTTCTTTGAGCTTTCCATTAAATCGAAATATACTGCCCAGTAGTTATTATTAAGACACCATGTTCTCATTGTGAAAACGAGAGCGTCAGAACCGTGGGATATGAGATGCACTTCCGGTGACGGCTCGCTCAAAACCAGCTCATTTTGTTCGCAAACAGATTGCAGAATTGCTTTGACGGTATCGATGTCGCTGTCGTAGGATACGGAAATTTCGATGTCCACACGGCGGTTTGTCCGCTTCGACAAATTCGCAACTTCTGCATTGGAAATTACGCTGTTAGGTACAATAATCAGCTTGTTGTCTCCGGTGTTGATTTTTGTGTAGAAGATGCCGATGTCCTTGACTGTGCCCTCGTTACTGCCTGCGATGATGTAATCACCCACAACAAAGGGCTTGAACACCAGTATGATAAATCCGCCGGCAATATTGGACAGACTTCCTTGTAGAGCCAAACCTACTGCAAGTCCGCAGGAGCCGACTACCGTAACAACGGAGGTGGTGGGAAGACCCAGGACCGTCGCCGCCGAAATGATTACGATGAGCTTTCCGCCGATGTTGAGTAGACTTGTGAGGAAGGTGCGCACCGTGGGTTCCATTTTCAGAACGGAGTCGGAGCTTTTCATCCTTGTGACAAGTAGCTTGACAATCTTAAAACCAACAATGAGAATGATTGCCGCAACAATCAGGTCAACTCCAGTTGATGTGGCAAATTCAACCAGCCACTTCCACACGCTGTCGAGAATTTCTGAGGCGTCTTTTTTCTCTGCTGTTTCTGCCACATTTTGGGCGGCGTCGAAGAAGCTTTCAACAGTCAAAAATTTCATTTTGAGATCTCCTGCATAAATGCCCAGGATTCCTCGCATGCCTTGAACGGGTCGCCATCCACCCAGTCGGTATCCTGTTCATATACTATATATGGTATTTCAAGCTCGCAGGCAACATCGTAGCACTCCTTGAGATTTACAATGCCTTTGCCAAGAGATACAAAATGTCTCTCGTTGTTCTCGTCGATGATGTAGTCCTTGAAGTGGAGAACCTTGACTCTGCCTTTCATACGGCGAAGGACATCAACGGGATTTTTATCGGCATAGTGAATCCATGCCACATCGGGAATGAAGTTGAAGGTTTCCGGGTTGCTCTCCTCAATGAGAAGGTCCATCATACTGCAATTCATATCGTCCAGCTTGTTGAACTCGAAGCTGTGATTGTGATAATTGAAGGTCATACCGTTGGCTTTGAGAACCTTGCCAACCTCGTCCGCCTTTGCGATGAAATCACGGACTCTCGTCTTGTTGCCTCTGCCGTTGTCCGGTGCTGAGCCTATACCCATTGCGTCGCAGCCGATGGTCTTATGCTCTGCAATCATGGTGTCAAGGTCGGTGAGCATTCTGTCGAAGGACTTATGAGTTACGCAAACCTTCATATTGTGCTTTTTGAGAACCTCCGCCTGGTCCTCTGCCGGAAATTCGCCGATTGCGGAAATCTGTACATCGGTAACGCCCATTGCAGAAAGCCGTGTGAGAGTTTTGTCGAAGTCCTCCGCATTCTGAATGTAATCACGAAGAGTGTAAAGCTGTATGCCCATTATAGGTTTCATGATAATTTTTTGCTCCTTTTGTGAATTTTTTAATTTCTATTGACAAAATGATAAATCTGTTGTATAATTGCTATGTAAACAAAAATACAAGGAGGAAACAATATGGGTGGATTCATCAAGTTTATCCTTAAGTTCGGTAAAATCGCACTTAAGCTGATTAAGGTTCTCTATAAGCTGGGATTCGTCAATGAAGAAAATCTTTCCAAGCTTGGTATTGATCTCGATTTTGACGACCTTTTCTAAGCCGTATTTCAATTGCCGTCCTTCGGGGCGGTTTATTTTTATGGATAGGCGTGACCCTTTATCGGGTAGTATTTCCTGTCGGTAATTTCACCGTCGGCAAGTGTGAGTATTTGCGTGCAGTCACCTGCCATAATGAATTTGTGTTCATCGTAGTACTTGCAGAGTATTTCAAATACACTCATATGTCGGCTGTAGGTTATATACCGACAAGCGGGAATAAGTATGGTATCTGCCTTTATCGAAGAGTAAATGTTTTCGTCATGATTTATACAGTGATGCGCCGCCTGTAAATAGTCGCAGGACAGCTTTCCAAAGCCGTATTTGTTGTTGAGTACATCGCCGTTTTCACTCTGAACATCCGCCAGGAAGATGAAGCTCTTGCCTTCAAGGGTAACCTTTATTATGGTTGAGGTCGAATTTACGCCGGCATAATAATCATTATCCTCATCCTGGAAAAACATATCCTCGTGGGTGAGAAGTACATCTAAGGTGGCGTTTGCGAATTGAAGCTCCTGACCTGTATGAGCACGAAGGAATTTGCAGTGAGACAGATTTTCACGAAGGAAATTTTTCATTTTTGCCACATAGGGTTTAAGCCCAATATGGCTTTCGTCCGGGAAATTGTAAAGTATACTGTCCACGGTGATTCTGTCGCCGTATTTTTTTATAAGCTCAACGAAAAAGTCGAAGTGGTCGTCATGGGCGTGGGAACAGTACCAAAGGGCTATGTGAAGCTTATCCTGACCAGTCATTTCGCAGGCTCTCTTCATCCACTCCTCAAGGGCAACCTCAGTGCATTGCTCCAGCTCTCCGCCGTCAATCATAATAAGACTGTTGTCACGAAGACGGAATAAATATCCCATACCGCAGTCCGCAGTCGTGCCCTTTATCATATCGGAATAGTAGAGTCCGAATTGCATAAACTGGGAGTCGCCACGGGTGTCCACGAAATTCTTTTGCTCTATGTCAAAGGCAGTGTATTTGTCCGTCGATGCAACGAATACAGCCTGATTGTCAGCATTAGTGAAGTAGCCGTACAGGTTTATGCCGTTTCCAAGAAAGGTGTAGAATATGCCAATGTCGGTAGTTTTTTTGTTTATGGCGTGAAGACCTGTTGATTCAAGAACGTCGGTGTAGTTCAAAAATGCTTCGGCAGTTGTGTTTTTTACAAGCTGAATCTGAGTTTTATCTCCGAAGTGATTTTCTCCGCCCAGGAGATGCTCGGGAAAAACCTCACCGTCTGTGTATTTCGGAAATGAAAAAATCATTTGACAACACCCCATAAAATTATTCTAATACATTATACATCCGAAAGTGCAAAAAGTCAATAAAAAAATTCATGAATAAAAAATTCACAGAGCAATTTTTCTTGCGTGGTTTTTTCATAGGAAAATGTGAGAAAAGAGAGGTGTAAATTTGAGTAAAAAAGGCGTATAATGCAATCA
>R06__coassemble_75_pt1 | contig 39141 bp, 30 predicted proteins | sample R06__metabat2_low_PE_028 | metagenome-assembled genome bin R06 | reverse complement strand
GAAATTTTTTTAAGATAACTACTTGACAAATCAAAGCAAATATGATATTATATAGACAAGTGATTTCCGCTTTACTAATGCCCTGCCTAATGCCTTATTCTACTTGCGACGAATAAAGTTTGCAGCAAAAAAAGTAAATTTCGTCAAAATTTCCTATCTCCTATCTCCTACCTTTTATCTACATACTTAAAACTTCAGGCTATCTGGGTCCAGCAAAAACTCCTTAACTCCCATTATAACATAGCCCTTTTCATCCCGACGAGGCTTCATTCTCTTGTCTACAATGATAATTTTCTTGAATGAATCATTTATCTTATCAAAGGATGCCGTTTCCTGTCTGTATTTTTCTTCCGTAGGAATGGCATAGGCGGATTGAATATAAAACTTATTACTACCCAATGTTGCAATAAAATCTATTTCTCTTTGTACTCTTCTTTCGCCGTCGGAATCCTTTTCACGGCTCTCAACAACACCAACATCTACTCTATAGCCTCTATACCGAAGCTCGTTAAATATAATGTTTTCCATTATATGCGTTCCCTCAATCTGCCTGAAATTGAGCCTGGCATTCCGAAGTCCAATATCCTCGAAATAAATTTTATAAGGAGTGCCAATATATTTTCTGCCCTTTATGTTATATCGAAGTACCCGGGAAAGCATAAAAGCATCCTCCATACAATCGATATATTTATTCACCGTGAACTCGCTTATTTTTTCACCACGGACTGAGATGAAGGTATCGGCAAGCTTTCTGGGATTCGTAAGAGTCGAAATGCCAAAGGCAACCACATCCAAGACCTCGCCTATTCTCGTACTTTCCGGCAAATTGTTTCGCTGAATAATATCACGCAAATAAAGTCCATTCATCTGGGAAATCAAATAATTACTTTTCTGCTCCTCGCTTTGCATAAGCGCAACCGCCGGCAGACCACCATATACCGAATAGTCATCGAAGGCATCCTCCCTATCACCACCCTTGAAGGCATAATATTCTGAAAATGACAGCGGCAGGATATGAACTTCATCGCCTCTGCCAGCAAATTCGGTAATAATATCCTTTGAAAGAAATTTTGAATTACTTCCCGTGACAAAAACATCCGTATTATTTTTACGCAAAAAGCCGTTCAATACCGACTCAAAGGCGCCCAGCTTTTGCACCTCATCCAGCAGAATATAGTGCATTTCATCGCCGTTCAGCTGGGGCAAAATCCATTCAAGAAATTTTGTCGGGTCAACCTTTCCGGCAGTATTTTCATTGTCAATAGTTAACGGGTTTTCACCTATTTTAAGCAAATCCTCGGCGGAATCAAAGGCAAATTTTATTATATTCCGCTCCTCTACACCTTCAGAAATAAGGTGATTGTAAAATAAGTTATTCAGCAAATACGACTTTCCACTTCTGCGAATACCAGTGATTATTTTTATGAAACCATTGTGTTTTCTAACAACCAATCTATTAAGATATTCAGATCTTTTTATTTCCATAATTGTACCTCATTTAATATTTTTGCCGTTATCGGCATTTTTATTAAAAGTATTATACCCAATTTTCCGTCAATTGTCAAGTATGAAAGGGAATATTTTCGATTTGTTCACAAAATTTAATAAAAAAACTATTGCATTTTCAAGGAAAACATAGTATAATAAAAATGTATATAAATAATGAGGTGTTATCGATATGAAAAAACTCAAATCTATACTTTGTGTCGTAATTTCGGCAGTCATTTTGCTGTCCTGTGTTGTTACGGCATTAGCAAATTATTCCTCCGAAAACCGCACAAGTGAATTTTATTTTCCTGTTGGCGATGTAAATATGGACTACATTCTCAACGCAGCCGATGCAAGAAGAATTATCCGTGTAGCAGCAAGAATGGACACCTTCGTCGAGCAGCCCGACTGGGTCGGAAGCACCGACAGACGCCTGGGTGACGCTGACTTTGACGGCAAAATCACAGCCGCCGACGCACGATATGTTCTTCGTATTTCCGCAGGTCTCCTGACCGTACCGGAGCTTTATCAGATGGTCAACGAGCGTAACGCAAAGAATGCCAGCCGTATCGCAGCCGCCACAACCACACCTACTCTCGTCTACGAGACCACAACTGCAGCTGCCACAAAGGAGACAACCAACCTTGCCACCTATTACATCAAGGCAAAAATCACCAATGGCGACCAGTCCGTAACCATCGAGTCCGCCGTTAATGGCACGGATTATTATCTCTATTCCGAGGACATCAGCAAGGAATATGCAGTTATGCGTCTTGGCACGGAGAACTACATCCTGGACAAGTCCTACAAGGAGTACTACAAATCCACATCCGCAATCGGCGAGGCATCTGCCCTTGTGACTGCTCTCAAGGACGCCTATCAGCTTGAAATCACAGATTTCTCCGACCTTACTGGACTTAACACCAGCAAAACTGACGACTTCACCATCATCGACTTTGGCTCCTACAAATATTATATCGACTCTCTCGGCGAGCTTGAAAAAATCGAGCTTCTTGAGGGTACAAGCGTTGCCACCACAATCGAGGTCGTAACATTCACCACAGATTCCACAGAGGTAGCCAACATTATTTCTGTTCCTGCTGACTACACCTCTCTTTCCTTCGTTGAATTTATAGAGAATTTCGTATTCTAAACGAGGCTTATTAAAATGAAAACATCCAAACTTACAATAGCAATAACCGCCATTCTTCTGGGTGTGTGCTTTGTGATTTCGGCATCCGCATATTCCCTGGGGGATGTAAATGGTGACGGCAATATCAGAGCCGGTGACGCCCGTAAGGCACTTCGTTTCGCCGCAGACCTTGAGACTCCCACCTCTGAAGAGTTTGCTGCTGCCGATATAAACCACGACGGTTTAGTAAGAGCTGGCGACGCTCGTACGATTCTCCGCATTTCTGCCGACCTTGACAGCATTGAAAACTACACTGTTGACACTCCCGTTTCCGAAGTAACCGACGTTATTGAGACAACCTCCGTCACAGTACCCGAGGAAACCACAACTGTCATCGAGGAAACAACTACAGAGCCTGTTGAAACAACTACAGAGCCCGTTGAAACAACTACCGAACCTGTTGAAACCACAACTGTTGTCGAAGAAACCACAACAGCCGTTGAGCCTCGCACCGACATTCCCACCGCAGAAGAGGTTGGTCTTAAATACTACGAGAAGTACTACATCGACATCGACATCTATGAGGACAGTAACACCGAGTCAACTCTCTCTCTCAAATTTGCCACTGACGGCAAGAGCACCTTTATGCATATGGTACAGGACAGCTCCGATATGGGCGTTCTCATAGAGAAGAAGGTTCTGAATAGCACTCTCAACATACTTAATTTCAAATCAAACGAATACCTGTCTATGAGCCAGACAATGCTTTCCACTTTTGCAGCGGTAGCCGGCGAATCCTTTGACATCGACGAAATAGTTGCTGACGCATTGAGCGAGCTTGACATCAGCGTACCCTATGTGGATTCCTACGATGCAGCAAACTTTATGGAAGTTGAAAAAGACGGCAAAATCTACGGCGTTTGCAAGAAGGATGCATCCTCCGGTGGCACTGCTTTCATCTACTTTGAAAAGGGTTCCAACACACCAGCAAGCATCGAATACTACGATGTGGACGGCGTTATGGCGAACAAGGAGATTTTTAACGAAATATCATCCGATCCATCGTCCTACCTCAAAATTCCTTCGGGCATGACTAAGCTGGGACTTATGGACCTTGTAAGCGCCCCGGATAAACTGGAGGCCTTCATCGGCTCATTCGAAATGTAAAACCTGTCAGGAGTGCCGAGGAAACCCGGTACTCCATTGTTGAATTATATTGACTATGAATAAACATTATCTATCACTTGAACTTGACAAAATTCTCGAAAAGCTGGCGTCATTCTGCACCGTTGAGGAGGCTAAGGAGCTGGCATTACAAACTGAGCCCACAAAGGAGCTTCGCACCGCAAACATACTTTTGCGGCAGACGGCGGACGCCCATATGCTTTTAGCACGCTTTGGCGCACCGTCCTTCGGCGGACTGAAAAACCTCAACAACAGCCTTGCCCGAGCCGAGGCTGGCTCAACTCTCACAACAAGAGAGCTACTGGATGTTGCAGAGAACCTCCGTGTAATTCGTTCTCTCAATGAATGGCGTAACAAGAATTCGGCTGTGGAATCCTCAATCGATTTTCTGTTCAATTCCCTGATGCCCAACAAATTTTTGGAGGAAAGCATCACCAATGCAATTCTCAGCGAGGATGAAATCAGCGACAACGCCTCTCCTGTTCTTCGTGACATCCGCCGTCAGATAGCCATTGAATCCTCATCTATCCGAAATAAGCTTGACAAAATCATCCGCAGTGACTTCTACAAAAAATACCTCCAGGAGGCAATAATCACCCAGAGAAACGGACGCTTCGTTGTGCCGGTTAAGGCGGAATACCGAAACGAAATCAAGGGTCTTGTCCACGACACCTCCTCCAGCGGAGCTACGGTTTTCATCGAGCCAATGGGCGTTGTGGAAGCGAACAACGAGATTAAAATTCTACTGAATAAAGAGCGAGACGAAATCGAAAGAATACTCTCCGCCCTGTCCTTTGACGTGGGTAACAGTCGTGAATCTCTGAAAAACGCCTATGAATGCGCCCTGGAACTGAATCTTATATTCGCCAAGGGCAAGCTTGCCTTCGATATGAACGCCACCATCCCAAAGCTCAATAACGAGGGTATCACTGACATCCACAACGGTCGCCACCCATTGCTCAACAAGGACAAGGTTGTGCCTGTGTCCGTAAGCCTGGGCAAGAGCTTCTCAACTCTCGTTATAACCGGTCCCAACACAGGCGGTAAGACGGTTTCCATCAAGACAATCGGTCTGTTTTCCCTTATGGCGATGTGCGGATTTATGATTCCCGCTGCAGAGGGCACGGTTTTGTCCGTCTATGACCATGTGTATGCGGACATCGGCGACGAACAGAGCATCGAGCAGAGCCTGTCCACCTTCTCATCCCATATGACCAATATCGTGGACATTCTTGCCAATGCGGACGACCACAGCCTTGTGCTGATAGACGAGCTTGGCGCAGGTACTGACCCAGTTGAAGGCGCAGCCCTGGCAATGTCAATTCTTGAACAGCTCCGCCGACAGGGTGCCAAAATCGCTGCAACCACCCATTACGCCGAGCTGAAGGCATATGCTCTAAATACAGCAGATGTGGAAAATGGTTGTTGTGAATTTGATGTGGCAACTCTCAAGCCCACCTACCGACTGCTTGTTGGCGTGCCCGGAAAGTCCAACGCCTTCGCAATCTCTCAACGGCTGGGTATGGATAAGGCAGTAGTTGACCGTGCAAGAGCCCTTGTAGAAAATGACAATATCCGCTTCGAGGAGGTCGTTGACAAGCTGGAAGAGAAGCGTGTCGCCATGGAAAACGCCCTTGAAAAAGCTGAGCAGGCGAGAATTTCCGCCGAAGAGGAAAAGGCGAAGGCAACCCAATACAGGGAAACTCAGGAGGCGAAGTTCAACGCAGAAATCGACCGTGCCAGAAACGAGGCTGCCAAAATCGTGGAATCCACTCGAAGACAGGCAAATCTTCTGATGGACGAAATCGCAAAGCTCCGTGCAGAACAGTCCAAGACAAAGGACGCCTCAGAGCTTGCAAAACGGGCAAAGGCGGCAATGAAATCCGGTATAAACAGTCTCACCGACGCCGCAGACCCGGTATATGAAATACAGGACGACGAAAATTATGTCCTTCCCAGACCTCTTGTGGTGGGCGATACGGTAATTATCCGTTCAATCGGTCAGACCGGCAAGGTCACCTCTGTCGCCGACAACCGTGGCAAGGTTGAAGTTCAGACAGGCAGTATGAAAACCCGTGTTGCCCTGGACGGACTCAGACTTGTGGAAAATGTCAAAAAACCCAAGGAAACGGTGCAGATGAAAATGCAACGTGACAAGAGCGATATGCCCAAGGTTCAGAAGCGAGAGGTGGATATCCGTGGAATGAACAGCGACGACGGACTTTTGGAAGTGGACCGTTTTCTCGATGCGGTGATTATGTCTAATCTGGACGAATTTAGCATCATACACGGCAAGGGCACAGGCGTACTCCGTGCCGCAGTACAAAGCTATCTCAAGGGCAACTCCCGGGTCAAGGAATACCGTCTTGGCGGATACGGTGAAGGTGGCGACGGCGTGACGATTGTGAAGGTGAAAAGATAGGAGATATTCCGTAGCGGACAACTCGCACGCCACTAGAATCCCCGAGCGAAGCCCCGTAGCACCGCAAGACTTTCCGAAGCAAGACTTTGCGACAGCCAGACTTAACATCATGAAACGCTTTTTTGCTCTATGTGGATTTTCAATGTTTCTCACATTGTTTTTCCTGATGAACACGCAAAACGGATACACGGCAGTGATTACTCTTGCCCTGTCTTTTGTGTTGACCGCAATTCTCTTCATCCTGTTTTTCATATTCAAGGGCAATCGTCGGGAGATTATTCTGGACATTCTCGTGCTAAGCTGTTCGATTTTGTCCGCAACGGTTATGTTCAGCCTATACGAAAAATCGGTCTATGAGCCATCCCAGAGCTTCATCGGTGAGAACATTTCAATTTCCGGTACTGTCACATCCGCACACCAAGTCAATTCAAGCGGTGGATTTTATTTTGAGGTACGCACCGACACAATCGGCGACACGAAGGCTCGTCAAAAAATCCGAATTCTCACCTACGACGACGAGGATTTACTCCCCGGGGACACAGTTTCACTTCAAGCCGAAAAAATTTACTCCATATCCGATGACAGCGTAAACAACAAGTCAAAGGGCATTTATCTTGGCGCCTATGTCAAAAGCGGAGGCATTGAATTTACGCCATACACGGGCTTTTCCGCATCCAGACTTGTCAACGCATTCCGCCAGAGCATTAAAAATTACTTCTCTCAACATACCAGCAAAGACATTTCTGCCATACTGTCCGCAATGCTGACCAACGACCGCAACGAAATGAGTGACGCAACATACAGCAGTCTTTTGGAGGCAGGCGTTACCCACCTCCTGGTTGTCAGTGGAATGCACATTTCCTTCTGGTCCACTGTTGCCTATTCCCTGCTTTCCGCCATCCGTATCCGCAAAAAAATCCGTATTCCCATTTGCCTTGCAGTGGTTGTATTCACCGTTGCCTTGACCGGTTTTTCCGCATCTGCTCTGCGGGCAGGAATTATGATGACGGTACTGTTTTCAGCGGAATTTTTCAACAACGACTCCGACCCATTAAACTCTCTGGGACTTGCCCTGACGGCATTTTGCCTAATAAATCCCTATTCACCCGGCAGTTTTTCCCTGGCACTTTCCGCTGGCACCACCGCTGGAATTATCGTCTTAGAGCCAGTATGCAGGTCCTTCATCCGCAATAAAACAAGCAAATTAACTCACCCGAAGGTGAAATTCATTCTGCGAGCTGTCCTTTATATGCTGGGAGTTTCCTTCTGCGCCTCGGTGGCGGCAATTCCCTTGAGCGCCCTGTTCTTCGGCTACACATCCATATGTTCACCGATAATGTCGATTCTTCTGGCTCCCATTACGGAATGTACCATGATATTCGCAGGTCTCTCAGCTCTGCTTTCACCAATTACAGTATTGGCAAATCCTCTCATCTTCACCGCCGGAGTACTGGCAAAAATCATCAAATCCCTATGCAGTCTTACGAACCTTCTGCCAATCACGATTTTGAGTATCCGCCAGCCACTTTTTATCGTCCTGACCGCACTTTGCTTCGGGCTTCTGGTGATGCTTGCACTTTTTCCCAAGGCAAGAAAAGCCTCAATTCCAGTGGCTGTTCTGTGCTGTTCAACGGTGATTTCCATTATTTGTTACTCCGTGATTTCATATAATTCGGTGAAAATTATCATTCCCGATACCGGCAACAGTACCTGCGTAATTCTATCCGACCACGGACACACCTCGGTCATCGGCTGTGGCGACGATATGTACCTGCCATCTATTCGTGATGCCCTTGTCGAAACCGGCAAAATGAACGCAGAGAGGCTAATTATTCCCCGGGACAAGTCCACGGAAAACGGCGGTATGACGGAAATTTACGACTCATTCAGAAACTGCGACTCGGTGATGTATTCATACGACGGTGAAAATGCGGTGATGGATTACCAATATGAAACCAGGAATTGTAGTGTTCACATACTGACAACGGAGAATTTTTCCGGCGGAGTGATTACCTGTGGTGAAAAAAAGGTGTTGATGGTATTCTATCCCGGCGCCGATATGACGGCTCTGCCCGAGGAATTTTACGATGCGAACATTCTCATCAGCCGTGCAGCAATGCCCTTTGAATTGGATGAACAGGACTTCGATGTAATATATATAATGAAAAGTGACAACGACACATGTGTCCTTCGTTTGCAATGAAATATTAACATTTAAAGGCAAATTTCATAAAATTGTTGCGAGAATGTAAATTCATCCCAAAATGACGGATTTATTGCAATTTTCACTTGACTTTTTTCACGAAATTGTATATAATATCATCGTAAACATCAATCACGGAGGTAACTTATAATGAAAAAAACAATTTCTATTGTCCTTGCGGCAATGATGATACTTTGTATGATTCCCTTTGGCGCATCTGCTGGCACAACAAAGAGTCTTAACGATAAGGTGGGCAGCAATGTTCTTTCGTCAAATCTTGACCTTACCGTGTCCGAGGCGAACGATTGGTACATCAGCTCCGATTTCATAATCAACGGTGGCGCAGTCCTCACAGTCGGCGCAGGCGTCACCCTCACAATCAATGCAAATGTGTCGCTCACTCTTAACAACTGCGTCATAAACAACTTCGGCACAATTGTCAACAAGGGCACAATCTACAACAGCTCAAACATCGCCTGTCTCAGTGGCGGTCAGCTCTACCACGATATCACAATCGAGGCTCCACACTCCACTGAATATGCCGTCTATGTGAATTCAACAGGTTCCTATGATTTCACCGACGACACCTTCGACACCGTCGATGGCTATGGCGCAACTCATACCGGATTCAGCGATCACTCCTCAAGCACCAGCTACAAGATGCTTGATGGCACAACTCTCTATATGTCCGTTGTGTTCAGCGATCCCTCCGTTGACCCATATAAGTTCAGCGTAGTTGGTACATCCAAGCGTGACAGAGGTGTTTACGAGCTTACAGCCACCAACGCCACAACAATCACCTTCGGCGCTTACAGAGCCAAGGATCTCATCAAGACCTTCGACATCGTTATGCCCTCCGGCGATGGCTACTGCGTCTGCGCTTACGGTGTTGAATTTGACGACAACCTTCTTGAAATCCCCGAGGAGAAGCACACCGTCAAGTACGGCGAGGATTTCAGCTTCAGAGTTGAGATTTATCCCGGCTGGCAGGAGTCCGAAATCACCGTAACAGTCAACGGTAAAGAGGTTGAGGCAGATTCCTACGGATACTACACAATCAAAAACATCACCGCTCTCCCGGAAATCAATGTATCCGGCGTTGTAAGTGACGATGTTAAGGATATGCTCAATGGCATTATGGACTTTGTCAAGCAGATTTTCGCCACAATCAAGGAAATCTTCTCCGCATTCATGGAGCTCTTCAACTTCGGCTCAACAGCTGATGCGGAATAAAATCAAAACAGAAGCAGGATGGCAAAAACCATCCCGCTTTTTTATTTTTCGGATTACCTCATCGCCTTCAGACGCTTCATAACATCATTTCCGCCTTTGCCGAAATAGTCGTGAAGAATTCTGTACTCTGCAAAGAGCTTGTCGTAAGCCTGGACATTCTCAGGAATAGGCGTATATACGGTGTCGATGACCTTGCCCATAGCCTTTGCCGCCTCGAACACATCCTTATGTCCGCCGCCTGCAACAGAGCCGAACACAGCGCTTCCCAAAGCTCCGCCCTGGTCACTTCCGCCGATACGAATTGGCATATTGATGACATCCGCATAGATTTGCATTGTCATTGGATCCTTCTTAGCAATTCCGCCTGCTGCAAAGAATTCATCGATGTCCACGCCGTTTTCACGGAAGGTTTCGATAATCATCCTTGTGCCGAATGCGGTTGCCTCGATGAGTGCACGGTAGATTTCCTCCGGCTTTGTAGTGAGAGTCATACCGATGAGCATACCAGTCAAATCTACATCCACAAGACAGGAGCGATTGCCGTTCCACCAGTCCAGAGCCAGCAGACCCGACTCTCCGGGACGATATTTCTCCGCCTTTGAACGGAGGTATTTGTGAATATTCATTCCCAGCTTTTCCGCCTCGTCGTAGTATGACTTGGGAAGGCAGTTATCAATAAACCAGGCGAAGTGGTCGCCCACGCAGGCCTGTCCCGCCTCATAGCCGTAGAAACCGGGCATAATACCGTCCTTCACAACGCCACACATTCCGGGCACCTGTTTTTCCGTGTCGGAGAGGAGCATATGACAGGTGGATGTGCCCATAATCGCCAGCATCTTTCCCGGACCGTCAATTCCCACGGCAGGTACGAATACATGAGCATCGATGATTGCCACCGCAACGGCTGTCTTTTCAGTAAGTCCAAGCTTTGTCGCCATATCGGAGGTGAGATGTCCTGCGCAGTCGCCCATGGGAGAGATGACCTTGCCCAGCTTCTCCTCAACTACATTTTCAAGACGAGTATCCAACGCCCTGAAGAAGTCCTTTGAGGGATAACCAGTACCGCTATTCCACATCTCCTTGTAGCCAGCACAGCAGGCGTTGCGATTTTCCTTGCCCGTAAGCTGCCAGACTATCCAGTCCGCCGCCTCAATGAAGGTATCCGCCTCATTGTAAATTTCCGGATTTTCGTCCAGAACCTGCCAGATTTTCGGAATTGCCCATTCGGATGAGACCTTTCCGCCGTAGTTTTTCAGCCAGTTTTCACCTCTCTCTGTTGCGATTTCGTTAAGTCGAGTGGCGTACTTCTGTGCGGCATGATGCTTCCAAAGCTTCACATAGGCGTGAGGCTCGTCCTTGTACTTTTCAAGGAAGCAAAGCGGAGTGCCGTCCTTCTTGCAGGGCAGAATTGTGCAGGCGGTGAAGTCCAGACCTATTCCAATGATGTCATCGGGACTTATTTTTGACTCCTTCATAACAGCCGGAATTGTGTTGTAAAGCACATCCAGATAGTCCTGAGGATGCTGTAAAGCCCAGTCATTGCCCAGTTTTTTGCCCGAGGGCAGAGCCTCATCCATCACAGCATGAGGATATTCGTAAACCGCAGAGGAAAGCTCCTCACCAGTTTCAATGTTGACTATGAGCGCACGACCGGAGAGAGTTCCGTAGTCCACGCCGATTGAATATTTTGCCATAAATTTTCTCCTGTATTATCTGTTACCAGTTGCCGTCAGACGAAGCTCCTTACTGCCCATGCCGTCAACAGTCACCTTGACTTTTATGTCGCCGGATTTGCCGTTTGTTTTAATCCAGAATGCCCTGACTCCGCCAATGAGCGCCACATTTTCAGGTCCGATAAGCTCACCTGCGCCAGTCACCTTGATGTTCACAGCGTTGTTGGCATAGGGAAGTCTGTTGCCGTGGTCGTCGATACCGATGAGCTCCACACGGGTCACATCGTAGGTATTCGCCTCAACAAGAGTATCACAATCCGCCGTGAGAGTGAAATCCGTGCCATTCACCGCCGTCTTTGTAACGGTCTTGACAAGTTTGGAATCCTTATAGCCCTCGAAAGTGTAGGTCACCTGCTCGTCACCCCAGTTGGCGAAATACTTGGTTACGATGTCCGCAAACTCACCGAAGGACTTCTTTGCAGTCAGGAATGAATATGCGATTTTCAGGTAATTCTGCGGCGGCAGGATGAATCCGTGAGCGCTAGCAGCACAAAGTACATCGTGAAGATAATCCGCCGTCTTGCCTGTGAGACCTTCCACAGTTTTCAGATCGTCACCAAGATAGTCATCGGGAGTTATAGGCGGATGTGCCAAATTCGGGAACTTCTTGAAATTCGGTCTCGCCTCGCTCTTGAATTTGCCGTTCTTGTAGACCTTCACATAGTCGCAGTTGGTGAATATATACACCGGACCCAGTATTCCGCCGGGATGGTCGCCGATGTCCATACCGCTGGACACCTCCATTACCGGGAAATCATCCTGCTGGGAGGCGTAAACCGATGCCGCCAGCTTGGGGATACGGAACATATCCGTCACACCGTGATAGCAAATTCTATCACCGCTGCCGAAGTCCTTGTGGGTGTTGTAATCCGCCATACACCAGCCGATTGAGCCACTTATTCTGTCACAGCCGTAGGAGGCATTCTGTACTCTTGCGTGACGAAGAGCCTGTTCTGTACGAACCTCCTCCTTATCAAAGGACTTGGTGGGATACATATGTCCGTTGTTTTCGGTTACAAGATATGGCGCAGTGAATCCGGTGACAATTGCCGGCGGAAGAAGTGCGATTTTGCCGCCACTGTGGGAAAAATCATTGTAGGTGTACACATCCTCCAGCAGGTGACTTCTGGGCATATTACGAACTCCGCCGGTCTGCCTTGTGGGATCAAGTTCACGACAAAGACGATTGGTCAGAGCGTAAAATTCATCACAATCATTGCCCTCGTTGACTCTCACGCCCCAAAGAATAACCGATGGATGATTTCTGTCACGAGTGACCATGGAAGCGATGTTGTCAAGACAGTTTTTCCGCCACTCACCCTCACCAAGATACTGCCAAGATGGCATCTCCGTAAACACAAGAAGTCCGATTTCGTCGCACTTGTTGAGGAAGTGAATTGAGTCCGGATAGTGAGCCGTTCTGACAAGATTGCAGCCAAGAGTATTTTTCAGAAGAAGAGCATCAGCCTCCTGGGCACTTTTTGGCATTGCGTTACCAACATATGGATAGCTTTGATGACGGTTAAGTCCTCTGAGCTTGATTTTTTTGCCGTTGAGATAAAATCCGTCACGACGGAACTCCGCTACACGAATACCGAAGCGGACGGAAAAAATGTCTGAATTGTATTCTGCGTTAAAGTCATACAGTACCGGGTCGTAGGTCTCCCACAGTTTCAAGCCCTCAAGTTTCCATTTTACACGAAGCTTTCTGCCATCAATGGCTGTATTCCGGGCAGCGACCTCCTGACCGTCACGACTGATGGAAAGCCTGATGTCGCCACTTGCCCTTTGGTTGAAGGTAATCTCTGCGATTATGGTTTTCTTGCCGCAAAGCTCATCTTCGGTGTGAACGAAAATATCCTCAATGTACGCCTCTTCGGTGATTTCAAGCCACACCTCACGGTAAATTCCGCCATATACAAGGTAGTCCACCATATGCCCAAAGGGAGGAATTTCCTTCCTCTCGGTGGAGTCCAGCATCACGGAGATGACATTTTCTTTTGTGTTGACAAGGTCAGTTATGTCCAACACAAAGGGTGTATATCCGCCCTTGTGAGAGCCGGCGTGCTTGCCGTTCACATAGACCTCAGCATAGTTTGCGGCGCCTTCAAAATGGAGCAGAATGTGGCGGTTGGACGAAAAAGCCTCCTTTGGCAGGCGAAAATGCTTGCGATAACAGGAGACGAACTGATACATCCGCTCATCGAAATAGTTATAGGGAATTTCCTTGTTGCAATGGGGAATGTCCACCGTGGCGAAGGACTCATCATCGAAGCTCTTCTTGAACATATCCTCGTTGAAGCTCTCCGAATATTTCCATCCGAAATTCAATGGTATTGTTTTTCTCATATAAGTACTCCAAACACAAAAGACCGGAATATGTCCGGTCTTCACAAAATTATTTTACGAGCTTTGTGACCCGGCTTTCACGGATAACCTGAACCTTAATCTGTCCGGGCATCTGAACCTCATTGCCCACACGAGTCGCTATATTATGCGCCATAAGCTCCATCTGGTCATCATTAATCTTATCGGGATTTACCATGATGCGAAGCTCACGACCTGCCTGAATTGCATATGCCTCCTTGACGCCATCAACGGAATGAGCAATGTCCTCAAGCTGTTCAAGACGCTTGATGTAGCTTGCCAAATCTTCCCGTCTTGCGCCAGGTCTTGCCGCAGAAATGGCATCCGCCGCCTGAATGATGAAGTCCAGCACGCTGACGGATTCAACATCACCGTGATGAGCATGAATTGCGTGAACAACAGCTTCCTTTTCACGGTATTTCTTCGCCTGCTCAACGCCCAGCTCGATATGAGTGCCCTCCATATCACGGTCAATTGCCTTGCCTATATCGTGGAGAAGTCCGGCTCTACGGGCAGTTTTGACATCTGCATGAAGCTCCGAAGCAAGATAACCTGCAATACGGGCGACCTCGATGGAATGATCAAGTACGTTCTGACCATAGGATGTTCTGTACCTGAGACGACCAATGAGCTTGATAAGCTCGGGATGAAGTCCGTTTACGCCCACATCCTGCGCCGCATGCTCGCCAGTCTGCTTAATGGTAAGCTCCACCTCAGCCTTCGCCTTATTGTACATATTCTCGATGCTGCCCGGATGAATTCTGCCGTCCGCCACAAGCTTTTCCAGAGTAAGTCTGGCGATTTCCCTTGTGGTAGGCTCAAAGCAGGAAATTGTGATGGTCTCGGGTGTATCGTCAATGATAAGCTCCGCATGGGTTATGGCCTCAAAGGCGTTGACATTTCTGCCTTCACGACCGATTATGCGACCTTTCATATCGTCATTTGGTATGGTGACGGTAGAAACTGCAAGCTGAGTGACGGAATCCGATGCAAGACGCTGTACGGACATTGCGATGATGTCACGTGCCTTCTCGTCCGCCTCTTCTCTGGTACGCTCCGCATATTCACGGATTTTGAGCGCCTTCTCATGGTCAAGGCTCTCATCCACACTGCGAAGAATGGAGATTTTAGCCTCCTCCTGAGTGTAGCCGGAAATCTTTTCCAGAATGTCCTGCTGTGTCTTTTTGAGAGACTCTGCCTCCGCAAGTCGCTTTGTTATGTCATCCTCACGAGTTCTGAGCTGATCCTCTTTCTTGGATACCTGATTGGTACGCTGGTTGAGATTGGACTCCATACGCTCAAGTCTCGCCTGTTCCCTGTCAAGGTCATGACGACGCATTTCAACGTATGAATCCGCCTCCTTGCGGATACGCTCCGCCTCTTCCTTTGTCTCGCCGATGGTCTCCTTTTTCTTCCGTTCCGCCTTGTTGAGTGCGTCCGTGACTATACGGTTAGCCTCTTCTTCTGCAGAACCAATCTGAGCCTCGGCTGTCTTTTTGCGGTAGTTACCGCCCAGGATAAATGCGACAATTCCCACTACAATGCAGAGCACCGCCGCAATTATCCAAATTACAAATGATGGCAATGGATTCACCTCCCTGAAAATTCAGTGTATATATCGGGGATTAAGAAATATTTTTCTCACTATATTACACTAATATATATAATACAACATATTTTAAGAAATGTCAAGAGTAAATTTTAACGAAATAAAAAAGCAGGTTTCCGCAAAATTCACGGAAACCGACTATGCCTATTGTCATCATCAATTTATCAGGATTTCGGAAATTTCGATAAACTCCCGATATTCCTTAAAGACAATTTTGATTTTCGTTGTATCGGTAGGTCTCGTATGGCAAATTTTGCAATGTCCGATTGTACTACCTTCACTCACCAATTTCCACTTGTTCTTTTCATCCAGGTAGAAAATCTCGAACTCCTCGCAGTGCTGACCTGTGCGAATATGCTCCCGAAGAAGTACCTTGTCGAACATATCCTTTTCATCCAGTTCCACAATCAGCTCAGGATGCTTATCCTCCGGTGAGGGTCGCCAGAACAAATCCGGATTATCCTTCATAAGATTATTCGCCGAATACATTGGTGAAAGCTCGCTCGACGCCGTTACCTTGCCCTTTTCGGTGACAAGATTATAGCTGAAATTTATCTCCAAATCATGTCCGAAGGCACTGAGAATGCTCTCCTCGGATTCGGAAAATCTGCCTCTTTTGTCGGGAGCCAGTCCCAGCATTAGATTGGCGTTGTTGCCCACTGAATTGAGGTAAATTTTCTGCAATTTATCCTTTGTTTTGGAGGTGTATTCGTCATTTTTGTCCCAGAACCAATGAGCTCTGATTGGAACGGACACCTCCAAGGGATACCAAATAAAGTCGTCCTCTTTTTTGATTGTCTTACGGCTGCCGATGTCCGGGTCCGTGGGATTAAGCTTTTTCCGTGAGTTGCAGGAATGCTTGTCGCCATTTTCGTCACAGCCCATATATGCCGGGATAACCGACCACTCGTTCTGCTTTGCCAGGGCTCTGTCGTTGCCGTCCCACCTGCCGTCAGGTCCAAGTCCGGTAATCGCAGCATTTGGCTGAAGTTCACGAATGACCTTGTAGTATCTTGGCAGGTCGAAATCCTGAAGCTTTCCATTCACGCCTTCTCCGTAAAGTGGGTCAATGAACACCTCGAACAGCTCGCCGTAATTGGTGCAAAGTTCTGTTAGGAGTCCGCAAAACCAGTCGTCGTACGCCTTTCCGGTGCCGTAGGTCTTCTCGTGCCTGTCCCATGGAGCGATGTAAACGCCGAATTTCAGCCCGGCTTTTTTACACGCCACGGACAAATCTCTTATTATGTCACCCTTGCCATCCATCCAGTTAGGACAGCTTTTCAGACTGTAATCCGTATACTCAGTCTGCCAGATGCAAAAACCATCGTAGTGCTTTGCGGTGATGAGAAGTCCGTTCATACCAGCCTTCACGGCGGTATCCACCCAGTAATTCACATCATAAGCCTCAGGCCAGAAATACTCAGCCGGAGCAAATCCGTCACCCCATTGGCTGAGTGTGAATGTATTCATACCATAGTAAATAATGCCGTAGTAGGCTGTGTCCTGCCACTTAATCTGCCTTGTTGTGGGTACAATATCGGTGGTGTTGATATAGCCTGTCTGCTTCATTTTACTCCTCAACGGTAACTTCCGGCTTGATAATTTCGGTCTGATTTGTAAAGAAGAACAACTCCTCGGTACTCTTGCCGAACTTCTTCTGAATTGCGGCGCTCATTGCCGGGAAAAGGCGGTAATCGATTACAACGGCGATGGCAGCGAAGTCACAGAGAACATCAATCTGATTTTTGAGGAACTCCTCGTCCTTGTCGTCAAAGAAAGTGTCATCCACCTCACCCACGGCGGCGCCGGACATATTCATAATCTCGGAATACAGCTTGTTGTACTTGGTGAGGGCCTTCTGAATAAGGTCAATCATCTTATCTCTCTTGCCACTTTTCTTTGCGGTCATGAGGGATGTGGTACGCATGGAGAGTTTCAAATCCAGCTTTGCTGCCTTGATTGTTGCCCTGGCAGTGATCGCAAACTGGGGATTTATCGCCTCGGGAATGTAAGGCGCATTGTCTTTTACATAAAACAGCATTATTTTACTCCTTATCGACTATTGCAAGACCCAGTTCTTTCAACTGTTCCTCGTCAACCTCACCGGGACAGCTTGTCATTGCCTCGGTTGCGTCCTTGAGCTTCGGATAGGGAATTACATCACGAAGCGATTCAGCGCCAATCATCTGCATAACAAGACGGTCAAGACCAATGCCCATACCGCCGTGTGGAGGTGCGCCGTACTTGAAGGCATCCAGGAGATAGCCGAACTTGGAATATGCCTCCTCCTGTGAAAGGCTGAGAAGGTCGAAAATGCGGGATTGAAGCTCTGGGTCGGTAATTCTGATTGAACCAGAGGACAGCTCAATTCCGTTGAGAACCAGGTCATAGCACTTTGCTCTGACGGCAGCCTTGTCGCTTTCAAGATAGGGCAGGCACTCGTCAAGAGGCGCAGTAAAGGGATGATGCATTGCGACGAACTGTCCCAAATCCTCGTCCCAGTCGAAGAACGGAAATTCTGTAATCCAGAGAAGATTGAACTTGTCCTTGGGAATTATATCAAGCTTGCGGGCAACCTCGCCACGAAGCTGACCCAGTACGGACATAGTGAGGCTCTTTTTTGCGTCGGCGATAATCATAACAACATCGCCCTTTTCGGCGCCTGCCTTATTGAGAAGAGCCGTCATATCCTCCTCGCTCATAAACTTTGCGAAGGATGAGGCAATTCCGTCATCCGTCCAGCGAATCCAGGCAAGACCCTTTGCGCCACTACCCTTAACAAGCTCGGTGAGTTTGTCGATTTCTTTTCTGGTGAGAACCTTGACTGCGTCCTTTGCGGTAATTCCACGGACAGCTCCACCAGCCTCGATTGCGCTTGTGAATACGCCGAAGCCACAGTTTTTAACGGTGTCGGTAAGGTCATACAGCTCCATACCATAGCGTGTATCAGGCTTATCGCTGCCGTAACGCTCCATTGCATCCTTGTAGGTAAGACGAGGCAGAGGAGTAGGAATATCCACGCCGATTGCCTTCTTGAAGACCTCCTTAATGAAGCCCTCACCCACCTTCAGAACATCCTCCACCTCAACGAAGGACATTTCCATATCAATCTGGGTAAATTCGGGTTGTCTGTCGGCTCGGGAATCCTCGTCACGGAAGCATCTTGCAAGCTGAATGTACTTGTCGAAGCCTGCCACCATGGAGAGCTGTTTATAAAGCTGTGGTGACTGGGGCAGAGCATAAAATGTGCCGTGATGGAGTCTTGATGGCACCAGGAAATCTCTTGCGCCTTCGGGTGTGGAGCGGATGAGAATAGGAGTATCCAGCTCAACAAAGCCCTGATCATAGAAATAATCCCGGGTAATCTTCATCACCTTGCTACGAAGGAGAATATTCTGCTGTAAATCCGGACGGCGAAGGTCAAGGTATCTGTATTTGAGTCTCTGAGTTTCCGCTGTCGGGCAGTTCTCGATAATCTCAAAGGGCGGAGTTTCGCTCTTGCCCAGTATTCTGATTTCTTTTACTTCAATTTCGATGTCACCGGTTTTGAGGTCGGCATTCTTGCTGGAACGCTCACGAACCACACCGCTTGCTGCCAGGACATACTCACTTCTGACGGAGTTTGCCTTTTCAAAAACATCCTTATCGGTGTTGTCATCAAAGGCAAGCTGTACGATGCCTGTGCGGTCACGCAGGTCAATAAAGAGAAGCGAGCCCAAATTTCTGCGACGCTGAACCCAGCCGCATACACCTACTGTTTTACCGATGTCCGCTGCGGAAAGGTCACCGCAGTAGCCGGTTCTGTTAAATCCCTGTAATAAATCCATTATATATTATGCCTCTTCAGATATTATCAAAAATTGAATAAAGCTCCTCGCCAGCCTGCATTTCGTCCACCATATCATCCATTATGATGTCGTTGAACATTTCCACAAAACCTTTAAGGCTGACTTCCTGTTCCGCCCCGGTAATCATATTTTTGAGCTTTGCCTTACCGGTTTCAAGTTCACCGGAGCCAAGCATCATCACATATCTCACCTTAATTTTATCGGCGTATTTCATCTGTGCCTTGACGCTTCTGCCAACTATATCGCATTGAGCCGCCACACCACTTTGCTGAAGCTGTGAGCAAAGCTTGAATGCTTTGAGTGAGGACTGAGCATCCATACTTCCGACGTAAATGTCATCGTGAGGTTTCACCGGAAAGTCGCAACCCTGGGCTTCCATAACCAGTTTCAGTCTCTCAATTCCCATACCGAAGCCAGCCGCCGGTGTGGGATTTCCACCCAACTGGGAAATAAGTCCGTCATATCTTCCGCCACCACAGACTGTACCCTGTGCGCCTATTGAATCGGATACAAACTCAAATACCGTCTTGGTATAGTAATCAAGTCCTCTTACGATTTTGGGATTTATCGTAAATTTAATTCTTGCGATTTTAAGGTACTCCTGCAACTTTTCAAAATGCTCCTTACACTCATCGCAAAGATAATCAAGCACAACGGGAGCCTTGTCGGCAATTCCTTTACATATCGGACTCTTGCAGTCCAGAATACGCATAGGATTTCTTTCAAGCCGTGACAAACAGGTCTCGCAGAGCTCAGTCTTACGGGACTCAAAATATTCATGCAGAGCCTTGTGATATTCCTTGCGACAGGTTGGACAGCCAATTGAGTTGATTTCAAGACGAAGTCCCTCAACGCCTAAATCCTCGAAAATTCCGGCAGCTACGCCGATGATTTCCGCATCTGCCTGAGGAGTGCCAGCGCCGACACATTCAATGCCGAATTGGTGAAACTCTCTAAGCCTGCCAGCCTGAGGCTTCTCATAGCGATAGCAGGAGGTGAGATAGCAGAGCTTCTGAGGTGCAGGCTCATTGAAAAGTCCGTGCTCAAGATAGGCTCTGATTGTGCCTGCCGTGCCCTCGGGACGAAGTGTAATACTCCTGCCACCATTGTCATTGAAGGTATACATTTCCTTCTGTACAACATCGGTAGTCTCGCCCACACTGCGATTGAACAGTTCGGTATGCTCAAAAACCGGCACACGAATTTCATTGAAGCCACGGCATTCCGCAGCCTCACGGCAGATTTGCTCGATATATTGAATTTTATGTATTTCGGAAGGCAAAATATCCGCCGTTCCTCTGGGTGCTTTGGTGAGTAAAGCCATATTTTCTCTCCGTCAGATTATGAAATTATTTTTCTTATGCTCGTATTCCAGCCAGTCCAGGTCGCCTCTGTCAAGACTGCGGATGATAACCTCGCCTGTAATCATATTTGTGGCATAGGGAATTGCATTTTTGTCGCAACTCTTAAGAAGCTCTGTTTCGTGGATGTCCTCAACTGTACGGTCAGAATCACGGAACATAAGAACCACATCAACCTCGCCATAGCTGATTGCGGATGTAATCTGTTCAACGCCACCGCCGGAGCCAGGCATATAATCCACCACGGTAAGCCCTGTAGAATTGGCTATCTGCCTTGCTGTTGCGGATGTTGCAATAAGTTTGTGACGGGAAAGTACATCTCTATAAGCGTTACAGAACTGACACATGAGTTCCTTTTTTGAATCGTGAGCTAATAATGCGATTGTCATGACAAAAAATCCTTTCTGTGCAAAATAACAAATAACAAAATAATTATATCACAAAATTCCGACAAATGCAACAGTTTTTTTAAAATAGTGAAATTTTTATTTAATTTGGTGAAAAAACCGTGGATTTTATCTACTTTACGCCCTTATTTTCTATTTGAGTTTTCGCAAATCCAGGGACACATTTTCACCGCAAAGACGCCTTGCAATCCTTTCAAATGCGGTCACAGTGGAGCTTTTGTTGTCCTTGAACTTGCCTTCCATAGACACATACTGAATGCCGTAGTCCTCTGGTATGATACCGATGAGCTGAACTCCCGCCTTGTCGATTGTGTTATCGATATTCAGATAATTACCCTGTAATGTTGGCTTTTTGCGAAATCTGTTTATAATGAGCCTTGTCTGAGGTACGCCGTATTCGTCCAGCTTGTCACGGACTATCTTTGCTGCCTTGGAGGAGATATTGTCCGCCGTGGACACAACAATGGCTCTGTCCGCAATGCTTGAAGCACGACGAAGGCCATGTCCAAGACCTGCCGGAGCGTCCAGAAGAATAAAGTCATAATCCGAATCGTCAAGGTCGGAAAACGCAAGCTCAAACTGTTCAGAAGTGATGTCGTTAATGTAGGAATCCGGCGCCGGCAGAAGGTAAAGATTATCGCTTACCTCAATTGTCGCCTTATCTATGTCGCAATCCTCATTGACAACATCCGCCCAGTTGAAAACCGCCTGTCCTGAGACATCCAGCATAAGGTCAAGTCCGGCAAGTCCTGCATCCATATCGATGAGGAGAGTACGGTTGCCCATTTTAGCCAGCATACGCCCCAGGGATGAGGTGATGGTGGATTTTCCCACGCCGCCTTTACCCGAGGCAACAACAATAATTTTAGTCATATTAGCACCTTACGGAATCAAGCTGCCCACAGCCTCAACGCCGTCCACAGTATTGATTTCGCTGAAATAATATTCGTAAATATCCGCCGCAACCTGAGCCGTCGCAGCACCGGAATCCAAATCCTCAATAACCACAGCAATGGCAATTTCCGCATTTTCATAGGGTCCGAATGTGATGATAAAGCCGTTGTTACCCTTGACATAGGTGTCACCGGATTTTTTAAGCTTCTGTGATGTACCAGTCTTCGCCGCAACGGAAACGGGCAGGTTCGCAAATGCCTCCATACAGGTACCAATGTTGGCAACATCATACATACCCAGCTTCACGGTTTCAAGATTTTCCGCCTTTATACCGGTCTCCACCGCAACTTCCGCCTCGTTTTCCATTATAACGGTGCTGTAATCCGAGCTTACAACGCTTTTGATTACATGAGGTACATATCTTGTACCGCCGTTTGCGATGGTTGCACAGTAGTTGGCAAGCTGAATTGGCGTAAACAGGTTATCAGACTGACCGATTGCTGCCTGAATTGTATCACCGGGTCGCCATACACCGCCACTGCTCTCTCTGTATTCAATGCTCGCCAGAACACCGCTCGCCTCGGGAAGCTCCACACCAGTTTTACTGCCCAGACCGAAAAGTGAGGCGTATTCATTCATCTTCGCTATGCCTAAAATATCGGCAAGATTGTAGTAAAATATGTTGCAGGAGTAGTTGAGCGAGCTACGGACATTCATTGAGCCGTGAGCCGAAAGACAGGAAAAGGTTGTGCCCTTGTACTCAAATTCTTCATCGCAGTAGAATGTGCTGTTAGCCGTGATTACACCGGTTTCAAGTCCAGCAAGAGCCATGGCAGGCTTGAATGTGGAGCCAGGAGCATAGGTACTCATAAAAGCCCTGTTCCAAAGCGGTGAGGCGGTATCAGCGGCAAGCTCGTCGTAATCCTCATAATATGTATCCAGGTTGTAGGAGGGATAGGATACGGAGGCAAGCACGTCAGCGTTGTTGACATCCAGCACCACAACGGCACCGGCTGCGGTAAGACCTTCCGTCGCACTCAGCTCCTTAAGTCGTCGTTCAAGGGCATTCTGAGCCACCTTTTGTAAATTTTTATCGATGGTAGTGATTACCGTATTGCCCGTTTCGGGAGCGACGGTCAGGGTCTCACTAACATTGCCCAGGGCGTCTATTGAAACGATTTTCTCGCCTGTAAGTCCACGGAGATACTCCTCTGCAGCAGCCTCAATTCCGCTTTTTCCAATGTCGGAATTTATCTTGTATCCGCTTCTTTCAAGAATGGATTTTTCGCTGTCGGAGAGATTTTCGTCCGCCAGAGCCTCGTTTAGCTCATCGTTTTGTTCTGCGTATTCCTCACTGCTGATTACGCCCACTGTGCCGATTATGTGAGGTGCGAGAGTTGCATCAGAGTAGGTCCTTGCAAATGATATATTGACCGTAACACCCGTGAGGCTGTCCTTTTTTTCCAGCACGCAGGCTGCAACCGAATTGGGAACATCATCCGCAAAGACATAAGGGTTTCTCGCCGAAAATTCGGTCTTGACCATATTGTATCTCACCGCCGCAATTTTAAGCGCATCCTCATCGGAATAGTCATCCAGAGAATATTTTTCACACAGGGCATCGTAGCAGTTTTGCGCCGTAGCATAATCGTTGAGATTAAGCATGGAGGAGGATTTCAGCCATGAAATATCGCTGTTTCGGTTTTCAGAAAAGGTAATTTCACCCTCCACAAAGGTTAATGGCAAGGTATTGTTCCAATCACAGGAGTTCTTTTCAAAAACTCCGATAAGAGCAAGGATTATACGGTTCCGTTCATCGTTATCCGTAGGAAAGCTCGCATACTCAAAAACAATTTCGTTGACCTGCTTGTTTTCCACCAGCTTTTCACCGTTCCGGTCAAGAATTTCGCCTCTTGGCGCCTCAACCGTCACATTGTATGTGGTGAGAGTCTTCATGGAATTTGCATAGTCATCGCCCTTGATTATCTGCACCACAAACAAATCGGCGGCAAAGAAGATGAGTACAGCCGAAAGTGCAATTGTTAAAGCGTGTTTGCGTACCGAAAAACGGCTATGCACGCTTATCACCTGCCTTGATAATCAAGTAAAATAATGGAGTGAATGCAAAGGAAATTGCCGAATAGATTAGCATTCGAAGAAAAATTCCAACAAATCCGCCAGAGGAAATTATCGCCATACCCAATGAGTACAGGACAAGTCCGCTACCTGACAAAAGCAACGCCGTGGAGAGCTTTTTCCGGAGAATATTTTCAGAGAGATAATACACCAAAACCGCCGTCACAGCGAGGATGAGGGTAAAAATTCCGTCATGAAGAGCGGATACGGAATCGATGAAAACTCCTGCAAGAATGCCACAGAAAAGCGACATATACACACCGGAATACAGGGCTATACAGACCGTCACAGGAAGCATCAGAAACAGCGGAAAGCCAGAGGACGCATTACGTACAAGTCCTGCTATTATCACCAGAACCGGCGGAATAATGTAACGCAGGTCAAATTTTTTGAAAGCTGTCATTTACTCACCCTGTCCAGTAAAGCTTGTAATGATGAATGCGTTGCGTACGGATGAAATGTCCACGCTTGGGCTAACTGCGGCAAAAACAGAGCCGTCATTGTCGTCGCCCACATTGACGATTGTTCCCAAAACCAAATTCTCGGGAACAAGTCCGCCCACACCAGTTGAACAGACGATACCGCCCTCGTTAACTGTGGTGGAGCTTGAAAGACCGGCAAATTTCATCATTCCAGCAAATGCGGAGGTTGTGTCATTCATTAGATAGCCGTCCTCGCCGGTGCTGATTTCATACACGCCGATGCTCATATCCGGGTCCGTCACAGACATAACCACCGAGCTGTTTTCGTTGACCTTTTTCACAAGTCCGATGAGATTGCCCTCACCGTAGATTACTGGATCATTGACCTCAACTCCGTCTGCAGCGCCCTTATCAAGAGTAAATCCGCCGTAGAGATTGGCTGAATCCCTTGCAATTACGGTTGCGTACAGGGTTTCGTAGTCACTATGCTCCTCAAGAATGCCGTAGGTCTTGCCCAGAGATTCCAGCTTCTGCTTAGTATCCTCGTAATCCGCAAGCTGACTTTGAAGCTCGTTCACCTGGTTCTGAAGCTCCGCCACCTGAGAGCGGTAATAGTTTGCAGAACGGAATGACAGGGCGAAGTCCTCAAGACCGTCCGCCACAACACAGGACAGCCGGGTCAATGGATAAAACACCGAGGATACAAATCTTGTCAACGGTGAAGTTCCTGTGCCTGAAATTCCAGCAAGAACACATCCTGCCAAAAGACAGCACAAAATTAGAGTGATAATTTTGGATTTTGTGGATTTGAATAATTTCATGGTGTTATAATAAAGGCATTTAGTCGGTTTCCAGAAATTTGTTTCGGGAAATTAGTCTGACCGTTCCGTTGCAAGGCATTAGGCATTAGGCAGGGCATTTGGGCTAAGGAAATCGCAAGCGATTTGATTGTAGAATTGGGTACCGAAAGTCTATCGGACAGAATATTTCCTATTTCCTATTTCCTATCTCCTATTTCCTATCTCCTCTACGCCAGTTCTCTTGTATCGTTATTTTCCAGGCAATATTCAATCCCGGCGATTACGCAGGAGACCGGATCCTCGGCGACCTTCACGGGTACCTGAACCTCGTTGTGGATAGCCTCATCCATTCCACGCAAAAGTGCGCCTCCGCCGGTGAGAACAATTCCACCGTCCAGGATATCCGCCACCAGTTCGGGAGGAGTCTTCTCGATTGTATTTCTGATGAGCGTGGTAATTTCATTCACACAAGGCATCAGCGCCACACGAATTTCGGAGGACTCCACATCCATAGACTTTGGCAGTCCGTCACCCAGACTTCTGCCGTGAACAGTGAGAGTGCCTTCGCCGTCATAGGGAGTCGCTGAGCCGATTTTCATCTTGATGTTTTCCGCCGTAACGCTACCGATGAGCAGGTTGTAATTTTGTGTGAAATAGTCGATAATCGCATTATCCATTGCATCTCCGCCGGTTTTGACGGAGGCAGAGGAAATTATGTCGCCCATTGCAGTGATAGCCACCTCGGTACATCCTCCGCCGATGTCCACCACCATACTGCCCTTTGGATTCATAACAGGAACTCCGGCGCCAATTGCGGCAGCCATAGGACTTTCAATAAGGCTCACATATCTGGCTCCAGCCTCACGAACCGCCATATGAACAGCTCTGCGCTCCACCTCAGTTGTACCTCCGGGGACTGATACCATAACACGAGGCGACACAAAGAAGCTCTTGCCAATGGCTCGCCTGATGAGGAAACGAATCATCTCCGTGGTTGCGGTATAATCGGAAATAACACCGTCTTTAAGAGGCTTGACCGCAGCAACGGAACCGGGAGTTCTGCCTATCATCTTTTCGGCGTTTCTGCCAATTGTCCGAACCGTTTTGCTGCCGCCGGAGATGTCCGACGCCACAACGGACGGCTCATGATAGATTATGCCTTTTCCCGCAACGCACAATGCGGTGTTGGATGTTCCCAAATCAATGCCGATGTCCAATGAAAAAATCATAGCTTCCTCCGATGGATATGTATACTTATTTTATATTATACAACATTTCAATCGATAAATCAATACATTTTTTATTTTTTTATGTCCCTAAAATTTATCTTGCATTTTTCAGTAATTCGTGTTATAATATGCGGTATATTAGGAAAGGAATGATTTTCTATGAAAAAAGTATTAGCAATTCTCCTTGCCGCACTCCTGGTTGTAGGCGGCATATTCACACTCACTTCCTGCGGTGAAAAGACCGTAACCGATGATGAAGGCGTAACCGAAACCGAAGCTGCCGGTGAGTATCTCATCGCAATTCCCAATGACACAACAAATGAGGCTCGTGCACTCCTCCTCCTTGAGGCAAACGGCATTATCAAGCTTGCAGAGGGCGCTGGCATCACTGCAACAATCAACGACATCGTTGAGAAGCCCGCAAATGTGACCTTCAAAGAGGTTGAGGCAGCTCAGATTCCCAACATTCTTGTTGATGTGGACTTCGCAGTAATCAACTCCAACTACGCCATCTCCGCAGGTCTTAACCCGGTACAGGATTCTCTCATCATCGAGGGTTCCGCCTCCGCCTACGCAAACATTCTCTGCGTCAAGGAAGGCAACGAGAACGAGCCTGCAATCCTGGCTCTCAAGGCTGCTCTTGCAAGTCAGGCTGTTGTTGACTTCATCAACGAAAAGTATGAAGGCTCCGTTGTTTCCACAATCGAAGAGCCCACCGACGGCTACGATGCCGACATCGACTACACTGCCCTTGACGGAGCAACAATTTCCGTTGCAGCATCTCCCACTCCTCATGCGGAAATTCTCGAAATCGCAAAGGAAATCCTTGCTGAAAAGAACATCACTCTTGACATCCAGGTATTCACAGATTATGTTCAGCCCAACAATGTTGTGGAATCCGGCGACGTCGATGCAAACTATTTCCAGCATCTTCCCTATCTTGAGGACTTCAACGCAGAAAACGGCACACATCTCGTTTCCGTCCTTGCTCCTCATGTTGAGCCTCTCGGTCTCTACGGTGGCAAGCAGACAAGCCTCGATGTAATCAAATGATAGAGATAAAAAATCTTACAAAAAAATTTACAACCGCCGACGGTGATGTCACTGCTTTAAGTGATGTCACCTTAGACATTGGCGACGGCGATATATACGGCATAATCGGTATGAGCGGAGCAGGTAAAAGTACCCTGGTCCGTTGTATCAATATGCTGGAGCGTCCCACGGAAGGCTCCGTTGTAATCGACGGACAGAATATCGGCGCACTCTCCGTAAAGGAGCTTCGTCTTGCCCGTAAAAAAATCACCATGATATTCCAGGGCTTCAACCTGCTTATGCAGAGAACCTGCCTTAAAAATATCTGTTTCCCGTTGGAGCTTGCAGGAGTTTCAAAGTCCGAAGCGAAAAAGAAGGCTCTCGAGCTTCTTGAAATCGTGGGACTTCCCGACAAGGCGAATGCATATCCGGCACAGCTTTCCGGAGGCCAGCAGCAGAGAATAGCCATCGCCAGAGCCCTCGCCACAAATCCATCTGTCCTGCTCTGCGATGAGGCAACCAGCGCTCTGGACCCGAAAACTACCCATCAGATTCTTGAGCTCATCCGTGACATCAACAAAAAACTGGGCATAACGGTGATTATAATCACCCACCAGATGAGCGTTGTGGAGGACATATGCAATCGTGTGGCAATTCTCGACAACGGCAAGGTTGTTGAGGAAGGTGAGGTCAGCGAGGTTTTCTCAAGGCCAAAATCCACTGCGGCAAAACGACTTGTGTTCCCGGACGGTGTGTCCGATGTATTCGAGCCTGCAAAGGGCGAAAAAATCATCCGTGTGGTGTTCAACGGCGCACAGAATGCAAAGACTCCGTTCATCACAAAAATGGCGCTTGACATCGGCATTGCCGCCAACATCCTCGGCGCAAATACCAAGGCAATCGGTGACAAATGCTACGGAAATATGCTACTCTCCGTTGAGGATTCCGGCGACACGGTGCATCGTGTTATTTCCTATCTTGAAAACACCCCGGGGGTTATTACCGAGGAGGTGACTGGCTGATGTATTCAAAAATGTTTACAGCAGAGGCGTTAGAAGAGGCTATCAAAATCATCAAAACAGCCGTCCCAATGGCGATTTGGGAGACCTTCTATGTAACCGTCCTCGCCACATTTTTCGCAATAGTTATCGGACTTCCGCTGGGAGTACTCCTTGTGGCAGGTGATGAAAACGGCGTACTGCCTCTGCCAAAGCCCGTAATGAGCGTTCTGAATGTAATCATAAACCTGCTGAGGTCCATCCCGTTCCTCATTCTTATGATTATGGCGTTCCCGCTAACTCGACTGATAATCGGCACCACTGTCGGTACTCCGGCATCAATTGTACCCCTTGTAGTTGCGGCGTTCCCGTTCATCGCAAGACTTGTGGAAAGCAGTCTGAGAGAGGTCAATCCCAATATCATCGAGGCAGCCCAATCAATGGGTGCAACTCCGCTTCAAATTATAACAAAGGTTATGATTCCCGAAAGCGTGCCATCACTGATTTCCAACGCCACAATCGGAATTACCACCATCCTGGGATACTCCGCAATGTCTGGTATTATCGGCGGCGGAGGTCTGGGCAAAATCGCAATCGATTACGGTTATTATCGGTATAAGTATCTCGTGATGCTCATCGCCGTTGCCCTGCTGGTCATTATGGTACAGATTTTCCAGACTATCGGAACCAAACTCGCCACCAGTTGCGATAAGAGGTTGAAGAATAAATAAGTTGACATTAGACGGTTACCGGAATTTTCCGGAAGCCGTTTTTTTAATTTCCGAAAATCTTTCGTAACCCATCGCACGCCCATTGGGGGAGGGCGATTAGTCCGCTACGGAACTTTTTGCAAGAGGACTTGCCTTCCGAAAAAATCCCCGATACCCGCCTAATGCCTAATGCCTTACAGCACTCACAAAAAAGCCCGCACCGAGTTATTACGATGCGAGCTTTTATTTTATTGTACATCCAGCACATTTTTCGCCGCCAGCATAATTCCCACCTTTGCACTGTGGAAATTCAGTCCGCCCTGATGCCAAACCGCAAAGGGTTCACGCAATGGCGCATCGCCGGACAGCTCGATGGATGAGCCGTTTGTAAATGCTCCGGCAGCCATAATGACCTTGCAAGGATAGCCGGGCATATCCCAGGGTTCGGGAGTCACGAAGGAATCAATCGGCGAACCACTTTGCAGTCCTCGGCAGAAGGCAATGAGATTTTCGCTGTTTTGGAGCTTGATTGCCTGAATGATGTCGTGTCTATCCTCATCATATGAAGGTGTGACCTGGAAGCCCATTTCATCAAAGAGCGCTGCCGAAAATACAGCAGTTTTAAGCGCCTCGCCAGTCACATGAGGGCTATGGAAAAGTCCCATAAACATCTCTCTTGTATTGCCAAGGGATGCTCCCACCTCTCTGCCTAGTCCAGGCACAGTCATACGATATGAGCATTGCTGGATTAAATCGGCTCTACCGGCTATATAGCCACCGCATTTTGCGATTCCGCCGCCGGGATTTTTAATGAGCGAGCCACCCATAATATCCGCACCGCTTGCCACAGGTTCGGTTCTTTCCACGAATTCGCCGTAGCAGTTATCCACCGCCACGATTGAACCGCAGATTTCATGAGCCATTTCGGCAACACGGGAAATTTCCTCCACAGAAAGTGTCTTGCGAAGTGAATAGCCTCTGGACCTTTGAAGATACACAACCTCTGGATGAATTTCCTCCAAAGCCTTTTTTATGCCATCGAAGTCAAGAAGTCCGTCATCGGTGAGCTTGACCTCCTCATACTTTATACCATAGTCCGCAAGACTTCCCTGACCTGTTTCACCGGTAATTCCAATAACCGGGCAGATGGTGTCATAGGGTCTGCCTGTCACACAGAGCATTGTATCCCCGGGACGAAGTATGCCAAAAAGCATCACGCCCAGGGTATGAGTTCCGCAGGTGAAGTGATGTCGGATAATCGCATCCTCTGCGCCAAAGACCTGCGCCAGAACGGAATCCAGCTCATCTCTGCCTCTGTCACCATAGCCATAGCCCGTGGACGGAACAAACATCGCCTCGCTTATGCGGTGGTCGATGAACGCCTTCAACACCTTCTGCTGATTGTACTCCGTTACTGCGTCGATTTTGCCGAAAAAGGGTTCGGCTTTTTTCATTGCTTTCTCCGACAGAATCGTCACCCTGTCTCCGAAGTTGAAAATTTCATCCATACTTAAAACTTAATTCTCTCCTCGATGTAGGCGGCAACCTCACCGATTGGAAGTCTGATTTGCTCCATGGAATCTCTGTCACGGACGGTGACACAGCCGTCTCCGGGCTTTTCATCGTCGCCGAAGGTGTCGAAGTCAACTGTGATACAGAACGGTGTGCCGATTTCGTCCTCTCTTCTGTAACGCTTACCGATGGAGCCTGTTTCGTCGAAGTCTGTCATAAAGTGGGCGGAAAGCTCCTCGCAAACTGTCCATGCCTTATCGGAGAGCTTCTTTGACAGCGGAAGTACGGCAGCCTTGTAGGGCGCAATTGCAGGATTGAGATGAAGCACTGTGCGGACATCGTTCTTCTCCGCATCGATGACCTCCTCGTCATATGCCTCACAGAGAAGTGCAAGAACGGTTCTGTCAAGTCCGTAGGTTGACTCGATGATAAATGGAATGTATCTCTCGTTAGTATCGGGATCAAGGTAGTCCATCTTTGTGCCGGAGTACTCCTGATGGCGTGTAAGATCAAAGTTGGTACGGTTGTGAGTGCCGTTGATTTCGCCCCAGCCAAATGGGAAAAGGAATTCTATATCGCAGGCTGCCTTTGCATAGTGAGCCAGCTTTTCATGGTCATGATAACGAAGATGCTCCGCCGGAAGTCCCAAATCCTCATAATACTTCTTGCCGTATGCCTTGAAATACTCATAGAGATCTGTATCGCTACCCTCTTTACAGAAGGTCTGATACTCCATCTGTTCAAACTCAATGGTACGGAAGGTGAAGTTACCGGGAGTGATTTCGTTTCTGAACGCCTTGCCTATCTGACCAATCGAGAAAGGCAGTTTTGCTCTCATGGAACGCTGAACATTGAGGTAGTTCACATACTCGCCCTGGGCATTTTCCGGACGAAGATAAATTGCGGACTTGGTATCCTCAGTGACGCCTCTGTGGGTCTTGAACATAAGGTTGAACTCACGGATGTCGGTGAAATTATGCTTTCCGCAGTTAGGACAGCCGATGTGATGATCCTTGATAAACTGGAACATCTCCTCCTTTGTCATACCGTCTGCGTGGGCGTTCTCGTCAAAATCATCAATGAGATTGTCTGCACGGAAACGCATCTTGCACTCCTTGCAGTCAAGAAGCGGATCGGAGAAGCTTGCCACATGGCCGGATGCCTCCCAAACTCTCGGATGCATAAGAATGTCCGCATCAACCTCAAAGGCGTTGCGTCTTTCCTGAATGAAACGCTTACGCCAGGTGTCCTTGACGTTATTTTTCATACGAGCTCCAAGAGGGCCGTAATCCCAGGTGTTGGCAAGTCCGCCGTAGATGTCGGAACCTGCGAATATAAAGCCTCTGCCCTTGCAAAGAGCTACGATTTTATCCATTGTCTTTTCCGTGTTGTTCATTGTATATCCTCCGAAAATCAATACTACCTTTTATAATACATCATATTTACGCAAAAGTCAAGAAAAAAGTATTGCAAAAATTGAAAATGTAGGATATAATCAGAATGAATAAAAGACATCAAATAAGCGTAACATAGAGGAGAAGGTATGCAGGAAAAAGTAAAGCTCACAATCCGCAATTCGGATTATTACATAAACACCGACGGCGATAAAAATGAACTGGAAGCGCTGGGCAAAATTCTCGACGAAAAGCTGGCGGAAATTCAATCAAATGCCCCAATGGCATCGGTCACCCAATGCGCCGTATTCGCCTGCCTTGAATATATGGACAGGATAACAAAGCTTGAACGGGAAATTTCCGGATTAAAATCCCAAATCAAGGGCTATCACAACTCAATTTTGCGTGCCAACGAAGAAATAAATAAGCTCAAAGGAATGAATTAAATGAATGTCAAAATAAAAAAACTATCGGATAATGCGATGATTCCAGTAAGAGCCACGGAAGGCTCCGCTGGTTACGACTTGTACCCGGCAATAACGGATGAAATTACACTGTATCCCGGGCAAAGCTACCCATTTCCAACGGGACTTGCAATTGAAATTCCCTCAGAAGACTGCGCCGCTCTGATTTACGCAAGAAGCGGTCTTGCAACGAAACAGGGCATCGTACCGGCTAATTGCGTGGGCGTTGTGGACAGCGACTATCGGGGCGAAATCAAGGTCTGCCTGAAAAATCTCTCCGATAAGCCCTACACAATAAAACCAGGCGAACGAATCGCCCAGCTAATTTTTACACCCGTGATTATTCCCCAGCTTAAGGAGTCGGATGAATTGGACGAAACCAAACGAGGTGACGGCGGTTTCGGCTCAACAGATAGAGATAGAAGATAGGAGATTCTCACACGCCACTAACATTTACTGCACGCCACCTGAAAGGGGAGATGGCCAGCTTGCTGGCGAGAGGGTCGGCAACCAGCGTAGCGGAATATCTCCAATCCATCAATTACTCTATCTCAATCATCCGTTTCTCCGGGATTTGCTCCTGTTTCTTGGGCATGTCCAGCGTCAGAACACCGTTCTCGAATTTCGCCTTAATGCCTTCCGTATCGACCTCCGACACATCGAAGGAACGACTGAATTTACCATAGGAACGTTCAGAACGAATGTAGGATTTCTCGTTTTCATCCTTCTTTTCAGCGCTCCGTTCGGCGGAAATCGTCAAAATGTCACCGTCAAGAGAAAGCGTAATCGCATCCTTGTCAAAGCCAGGCAAATCCGCTTCAAGCAGGTATTTGTCGCCCTCATCACGAATGTCCGTACCGAATGCTGTCATTGAAAAACCATCGGACTGTCTGCCGAAAAATGCACGCTCCAGCCTGTCAAGCTCACGGAAAGGATCACCAAATACCGAAGTTCTCTCAAAAGGAATAAGTCCAAACATAAAATTTACCTCCAAAATGTATATCATATTTTTGTTCACCCGGGAGCTCATCTCCCTTTGAACATCTGCATTATAGCACTTATATGTGAACAAATCAAATACTTTCTTTGAACAATTTGTAAAAATTAGCACTCTCGCCGTTAGAGTGCTAATTTCTTTATGAAGCTGACTAATCGCCCACACGTTCCCCAAATCCCCGAGCGAAGCTCCATAGCGCATCGCACGCCCCTTGATAAGCCTTCGGAGCGGTCGCTATAATCAAATCCCTTGCGATTTCTGGAGCCTAGTGCCCTGCCTAGTGCCTTCCAACTGAACGGTCAAACCAACTTCCCGAAACAAATTCCCAGTACCTGCCTAATGCCTTTACCTCCCATCTAAAAAAATCTCCCCGTTTGGAGAGATTTATTCGATCACATTTGGCATCATACCCTTTTGTGCCAGCCATTCTTCGAGGCAAAGTCCGCTGTCCCGAATTTCCTTTGCGTACTGCGTTCCCACAAATCGCCAGTGCCAGGGTTCATATGTAACTCCCGTGACAAGCTGTTTTTCCTTGGTATATCGGAGAATAAATCCGTACTGCCAGGCGTGTTCACATAGCCATGAAAAAGCCTTCGTTTGGTCGAAGCTATTACTCGTACCGCAAATATCCATAGCAAGTCCGAGATTGTGTTCACTTGACCCGGGAGGCATAATAATCCTCGCCGCAAGCGCCTGCGCCTCCCAAAGGCTATATCCCTGGGACAGATACAAATTCGTCTTGTTAGTATAATTGGTCTTTTGGGTGCTGTATCGCCTGTAACCAGAATACGGCGTTAGATAAATTCCCTCGCGGGCGGCGGCATCGTACATTGCCTGATAATAGACCGCCACACGGTAGTCAAGCTCCGTATCATATCCCTTTACCGCAACAGCCTTCTGCACAACATAGTCCTCGGGGATTCGGTATGACGCATTGACCAATGTTAGATTAAAATTATTTTCATCTATAATGATAGTCTTGGGTGTGGGCAGAGGATTGATTACATCCTCCGACAACACGCCATAGGTTGTGGACTGAGTCTGTGTGACGGTGGTCACCGGTGGATTTTCAAGTCCGGAGGCAATACGCATAATTTTTCGGGCGTCGGATGCATAAATCCTGCCGTCGGAGTTCATATCGCAAAGTGTGGTATCGATATTTTCCTCAAAGCCTGCGGAATAACGCAAAACAAGCCTCGCATCCGAAGCTGTAATTTTACCATCGCCGTCCGCATCGCCCAGAAGACCAGCCGACACGGAGCTACCTGCAATGCAGAATAGCGTCACGACAGAGAGAATAATTGCGATAATTTTCATTTGAGTAGTCCTTTGGAAGAAGGCATTAGGCGGTTAACGGGAGTTTGTTTCGGGAAATTAGTCTGACCGTTCTGTTAGAAGGCAGGGCATTAGGCACTAGGCTCCGGAAATCGCAAGCGATTTGATTATAGAATTGGGTACCGAGAGTCTATCGGTCAGAATATTTCCTATTTCCTATCTCCTATCTCCTATCTCCTATTTCTCATCCGGGTGTCTATCACGCCAATACTGTGTATGCGTCACAGGGTGGGTTGTGCTGTTCCACAAATCATCCGCCACGCCTTGCCATTCGTAGGCGAACTCATCGCATCTACCGCAAAGGGTGTCCACATCCTCCTGCTGAATCAGGTCTGTTGACTTGGCTCCCGTTGTGTGAATCATCTCCCTAAGCTTGTCGGGATTTTCCAGCATCGGACAGGGTCTCAAATGATTATCGTTAAAGGGCTGACCCTTGAGATATGCGGTAAACAGCGGATTTTTCAGAGCCTCCAAAAGGGTATGAGTACGGATGTTGGAATCACTGTAATGAATAAATACACAGGGCTCTATGTCGCCGTTGGAGTTGATATGGAAATAGTTTCTTCCGCCTGCGATACAACCTCCCACGAACTCGCCGTCGTCCTGGAAATCAAATACAAATATGGGCTTGCCCTTTTTGCCGTTACGAACTCTGCGAAGCCAGGAGTACATATATTTTCTCTGGGCTGGCGTAGGAATAAGCTCCTTGTCGGCATTGTGACCAATAGGCATATAATTGAAATAGAATGCGTACCTTGCGCCCATTTCAATCATCTTGTCAAGGAATTCATCGCTTGTTACATAGTCGTCATTCTGCCTTGTGTAGCAAACGGAAAGTCCGAAAAGACACTTATTCTTTTTCAGAAGCTCCATGGCTGCCATGGTATTTTTGTATGCACCTTCGCCTCGTCTTGCATCGTTACTCTCCTCCGTACCTTCAACGGACAGAGCCAGCGTAAGGTTACCCACACGGTTCATCTCACGGCAGAAGTCCTCGTCCACAAGAGTGGCATTTGTGTAGGCAAGGAATCCGCAGTCTGGATTTTCCTCGCATAAGGTCAGTACATCCTTTTTTCGAACAAGTGGCTCGCCACCGGTCATCATATAGAAGTGAGTGCCAAGCTCCTTGCCCTGGCGGACAATACTTCTCATATCGTCAAGAGTCAGATTGAGCTTATGACCGTACTCTGCCGCCCAGCATCCCTTGCATTTCAGATTACAGGCGCTGGTTGGATCGAAAAGGATAATCCACGGAATGTTACAATCGTATTTTTCACGATTTTCACGGACGGTCTTTGTACCAAAATAGCCTGCCTCAACGCCCAGAGCCATCAGCATGGTCTTTACCACATGACGATCAACTCCCGCAAGAAGGTTAAGAAAGAGCCTTCTGTACACATTTTCCGTATCTCTCACGCCAGCACGGAACTTGTCAAAATTGCCCTTTGGAAAAAGCGAACCGGTCAGCTTCTCTGTAAAGTCTACAACCTTGATGAGGTTTTCCTCAGGGTTTTTGTCTATGTATTTAAGCACCTCATCAGCAAGCTTCGATGCCGCCTTTACTGTAATGTCGTGTTTTATTCCCATTTTTTGCACCATTACTTCATTATATTTCAATTTGTTATTATAACACAATTTTTGAAAAAAGTAAAGCCATTTTTTAGTTTTATGAATTTTTGTGAGGTTTAACTTTTTTTACTTGAAATTGATGTGGAATTATGGTATAATAGGCAATGGAGTCTTGCAAAGCCAGAAAGAAAGTAAAAGGTAATGGTTTTGTTGACGAATTTTACTTTATGTAGGTTCGAACTTTATTCGTCGCTGGAAGTATAAGACAGGGCACTAATGCCTAATGCCTAGTGCCTAGTGCCTTTCCACAGCAAGACTTTGTGAAACAAGACTTTCCGCAGGGAGAAAACATATGAAAAATTACACAATTCACGGCGGTCGGGATTTGACGGATTATTCCGTCATCGGCGACCATCCGGCGGCAATCCGATTCATTCGGGACATAAATCAAAAGTTCATATTTGCAAACCGTTATACCAGGATAGAAACGGACAAAATTTTATTCTCCGGTGACGCTGGAAGCATTTTATACTCCATCGATGAGTCTATCCAAAACAAGGATGCCTACTTCATCACAGAGGACGAAAACAGCATAAAAATTCGGGCAAAGGGCGACCGTGGACTTGCCTTCGCCTTTGGTATGATTGCGAGAAAATGCCTGTTCCGTGACGGCAGAATTTACCTGGTAAAATCCGTTGCCGGCGAATACATACCCAACAAAAAAATCCGTGGTCATCAGCTGGGCTATCGGGACACTCCCAATACCTACGATGCCTGGGATGTGGCGGATTACAGGCAGTATTACGAGGATTTGCTTGCCTTTGGCGTGAATGTGGTTGAGCATATTCCGAAGGACGGCGACCGCAATTCTCTGATGAAATATTCAAGCGAAGAAATGACAGCTTTGGCGTCAGAACTTGCAAAGGAATACGACCTGGATGTGTCCCTGTGGTATCCAAATACCGAGGACACCGACGATGAGGCTCTGGCGGTCAGGCGGGAGATGTTCCGCAAAATTCCCAGGATAGATTTCATCTTTCCACCAGGAGGCGATCCCGGCTCAATGCAGGCGGATGAATTCATTGAAAGAGTGCGGAAATTCAAAAGCGTTCTGCCGCCAGACAAAGCCTCTGCACAGCTCTGGCCATCAGCTCAGGCGCCTCACAAATATCCCGACTGGGGCGAGAAATTCATCGCCGAAATGAACAAGCTCCCCGGGGAAATCGACGGTGTGGTTATGGGTCCAAATCACGCCTATCCTGTCCATGAATTGCGTCGGCTCTTGCCCTCAAAATATCCTCTGCGACTCTACACCGACATCACCCACAATGTGCGGTGCGAGTATCCGGTGCATTTCGACCGTGACGACTGGCACTTCGCTCTCGCCGGTCCTCAGGGACGTGAATCCGTAAATCCCAGACCTCGTGAGCTCAAGCTTCTTCACAAGCTTTCCGCCCAATACGGCATCGGCACTATCACCTACTCCGAGGGAATCACTGACGATGTGAACAAATTTCTGTGGTCAGATATGGACTTCTTCGGCAGCGATATTGACCTTAAAGAAACCTTAAAGGACTACTCGAGATATTTTTTCCCTGGTCTGGATGAGGAAAAAATCGCAGAGATAATTCTCGGTATGGAGCTCTGCTGGGTAGGTGACCCCAAGGACAATCCCACAATTCCCTATGTTTGGGAAAGCCTTTGTAATATCAATTACGGCGACGAAAACTGGCGCTTTAATCTACTGAAATTCCGTGCCCTGACCGACTACATTATCTACCTTAGACGAGTGTTTGAACTCGACCTGATAGAAGCGGCAAAACTTCATATTTGCAAAGGTGATTTGGCGACGGCAAGGACTGTTCTTGAAACAGATTTTGATGATGAATACAAGTCACTTCGTAACCAGCTTTTCACAATCGGAGAGAGACTTTTCAAGCAGATTGGTTACCAGTGCGACGTGGAGCATTTCGGAGCAAAAAATCCGGAAAGAGGAGCAGTTTTGGACACTGTGGATGTGCCGATTACGGACAGAAAATGGCTGTTGACACTCCTTGATAACGGTGCGGATGCGGATGTGATGTACCGTGCAATTCATCGCAATAAAGTAGACTCCGACGAGCTGTATTTTTCCGTGGCAACCAACGGCATCGAAGCAAGCGGAGTGCCGGTTCAGGACGGCGAGCCATATATGGATTTCCAGGGCGATGACCTGAATCTGAACAACGGAAAAATTCCGATGTGTCTTACGAAGGTGTTCGACAATTTCACATTCAGGGGCAAATTCGGCGGATTTACCCCCGGGACGGACTACCAAATCGTAATCACTTATACAGGCAAGCCCGAGGAGGAAATCACCCATCACAAAATCACGGTCAACGGAAATGTGGTATATGACGGACCTCGCTTCGGCGGTGAGGAGTATCCGCCACTTGACGGACTTTATCCCGAGGAATACACCGTCAGAGCCTACGACATCCCAGCGGAATTTTTTGTCAACGGCACGGCGGAGATTGAATTTTCCGAACCAATCAAGGGCGTTATGTGGGCAGAATTTAGGATTGTGAAGAGGCATTAGGCATTAGGCATTAGGCATTAGTGCTGAGTAAACTGTACCCATAAAAATGGACAGTGTGAAATAAGGAAATCGGTAGGGCGTCC
>R06__coassemble_69_pt1 | contig 41823 bp, 31 predicted proteins | sample R06__metabat2_low_PE_028 | metagenome-assembled genome bin R06 | reverse complement strand
GTGCGGTACATGTTGCATCGGATACAAAGTACTTTTCATCTACTGTTTCAGCGGTGAAGGTATGAGCCTTCATTTCGATGTCTTCGCCGGTGGAAATCTTGTTATTACAGGATTTGCAGTATGTATCACCTGTATAGCCCTTTTCGGTGCAGGTGGCGACTTTGTCATCCTTAACTTCTGTGTCGCCCTCGTGATTGGTGTAATCAAGCGCTCTGACAACGGTTTTTACATCATCACAGGTCTTGCACTTGTATTTATCGTAACCAGCGGTCTTACAGGTGGATGCCACTGATTCAAAGGCTGTTTCGTTGTATTCATGCGCAGTGGATGTTGTTTTGGCGTCGCAGTCCTCACACTTGTACCAGTGACCATTTTCATCGGATTGGAGGACATTGAACTTATGATCAAGCTTGGTGTCGGGCACTTCCAACACTGCTGTTGCTCCGCAGGAACATTCGTAAACTGCAAACTCGTTGGATGTGCAAGTAGGAGCGGTGTCTTGGGATACATAGGTTGTGTAGGAATGCGCCTCATATTCGGCGGTGAGAGTTCCGTCACCAGCGCCGAAAACGAATACAGCGGAGCTCTTGTCAAATGTGCCACTGCCAGAGAGATTCCACTGCTTAAAGTGATAACCCTCGGGAGCTGTGGGATTGGTGATGTTCTTGGTATCGCCATACTTGCCCGACATTGAGCTTTCACCATTATAGGTACCGTCGCCATCATCAATTGTCAGATTAAAGTTAAATTCAAAGGTTTGACCGCAGTATGAACCGCTGAGATTTGCATTATTGAATGCGTAGACATCGGTTTCATAAAGTCCATACTCATTGTTATGGTCTGCAACAGCAACATACTTACGATAATTGTAGGTCTGACCATCTACTGTCCAATTTCCAGCAGTACCAGTACATGCAGAATTGGTCTGCCACGGGTCTGGGAGGTCATCCTGACCATTGTAGCTTGTCCATGACGGGAACTGTACACGGTTTATATCAAGTCCGCCGTTGGTGGAAACGTAAGCATAGGCATAGTATCCCGCTGCGCCATCCTGTACGAGCTTCACTCTGTCAACTGTCGGAGAGGCAAAATTCGGAGTCATCTGTATTCCACTGGAGGCATTGTGATCAATGCCATTGAATGCATAAACATGAGTTGTATACTCTCCAGTTTCGCCGTTGTGGGCCGCAAAGGAAACATAGAATGACTCGTTGTAATATTCTCCGTTAATTATGTAATCGCCGTAGGTAGCGGTTACAGATGAATTATTTTGCCAATCACTTGCCAAGTCATCCTGTCCGTTATAGGTAGTCCACGTAGGACACTGAACCTTGGTTATGGGATAAAGTCCGTTGTCCACAACATAGGCATAAACCGTATATCCGGAGGTACCGTCCTGAACATATGTACATCTTACAACAGATGGATTGGTATTGAGCTCGTAATCCATAGCCTGATGGAAGGTGAGTCCGTTATAATATATGTGGGTGGCATATGCGCCTGATTCATAATTGTGGTCACTCATGGGAACAACAGTTGCCCAGTTGTAATTATGGCCGTCTATTGTCCAGTTGCCCTGCCAGCCGTCATACCATACAATGTCATCCTGATCGTTATAGAGAGTCCATGTAGGAAAACGGACATCAGTCGCACCCTCTATATATGCATAAACTGCCACCTGACCGTTTTGCAGTTCAAGGGCACACTTGCTTGCATCCCATGCATTGACCTTTGTTGGCAAGCTCATGGGAACTACTGCCATAAGCAACGCAAGTACAAGCATAAAGCTAAGGGCTTTTCTTGTATTTTTCAGCATAATATAAAACTCCTTTATAAAATTCCTTACATATGATACCACAAAATAGAGAAATTTTCAAGATATTTTTATTCGTCAAATTACACAAATCTTTAGCATTTTATTCAGAAAAAACAACGGCGAAAATCTCACCGTTGCCTATGGATTTATTCAAAGAAAAGTGGAAGTCTTTCGAGAAATACGATGTCATCACGAAGAGCTGCATCGCCCTCGGCAAGGATTGCACAGCTTGCGACGATTTCTGCCCCAAAGGAATTAACCAGCTCTGTTATTGCACGAAGAGATTCACCTGTGGAAATCACATCATCCACAATGAGAACCTTTTTGCCTTTGAAAAGCTCACCCTCTGCGCCGTCAAGCCACAGGGTCTGAACCTTGGCAGTGGTAATGGACTGGACATCTACATGAACAGGGTCGTGCATATAGAGCTTTGAGCCCTTGCGTGCCACAAAATAGGGCTTACCAGACTGTCTGGACATCTCGTATGCCAGGGGTATGGATTTAGCCTCGGGAGTAACGATATAGTCGAACTCCGGCACCTTGGAGAGAAGTTCCTTAGCGCCTGCGATGGTGATTTCCACATCACCGAAGATTACGAATGCGGCAATTTTAAGATTGTCGTTCACCTTGCAGAGAGGCAATTCACGCTCAAGTCCTGCAATAGTCATTTTGTACGTATCAGCCATAGTTAATCTCCTTTATCAGCCTGCCGGCCAGCCAAATTCACGACCGCCTAAGAGATGGAAGTGAAGGTGCTTTACGCTCTGTCCAGCAATGTCGCCACAGTTATTGACAATTCTAAATCCCTCGTCAAGTCCCTGTTCCTTTGCAATGATTGCGGCTACCTCGAAAATATGAGCCACTACCGCACTATTGTCGGAGTTAATCTCGGCGGCGGATTTTATATGTGTCTTGGGTATGATGAGAATATGCACCGGAGCCGTGGGATTGATGTCTTTGAAGGCATAAACGGTATCGTCCTCATAGACCTTTGCCGACGGAATTTCACCGGCGATTATCTTACAGAAAATACAATCATTCATAATATCACCTTATGCAAGAAGTGTTTTGACTATGGCGAGTGCCTCATCAATTTTGGATATATCCTTACCGCCTGCCATTGCGGAATCCGGTTTTCCGCCACCTTTACCACCTGTTACGGTTGCAACCTCACGGACTATGCTACCGGCATTTGCACCGTTCTTCACAGCATTTTTACCGCAGGCAGCGCAGAATGTGAGCTTACCATCATTGACAGCTGCAAATACTGCCACGATGTTCTCATTGCCTTCTCTTGCAGAATCCGCAAGGGCACGAAGATCACCAGATGCCATTTCGCCAACATTAGCGGTGATTACATCAAAGCCGTTGACCTTCTCTATATCCGAAAGAAGAGTTTTGCTCTTCATTGCGGAAAGCTCGGCTCTGAGAGTCTCAATTTCCTTGTCCTTGTCCTTGAGCTCCTTTGAAACTGCGGCTGCCTTTGTGGCAATGTCAGCAGGATTTGCAACCTTCAAAGCGGATGCGGTGTCAAATATGAGTCCAGACTTTTCATCGATAAGAGCAAGTACGCCTTCACCTGTGACGCCAGTAATTCTTCTGACGCCGGCTGCAACGCTGGTTTCAGTTACAATCTTGAACAGACCAAGCTTTGCTGTATTGTCAACATGTGTTCCACCGCAGAATTCTGTTGATACATCGCCGGCCTTAACAACACGAACAATATCACCGTACTTTTCGCCAAAGAGAGCTGTTGCGCCTGTCTTTTTTGCCTCCTCAATGGGCATTTCCTTGGTATTTACATCGATTGCAGAGAGGATATATGAGTTGACAAGTGCCTCAGTTTTTGCAAGCTCTTCGCCTGTCATAGCGCTGAAATGGGTAAAGTCAAAGCGAACCTCATCCTTATTGACAAAGGAGCCTGCCTGCTGAACATGAGAGCCTAAAACCTGACGGAGCGCAGCCTGGAGAAGATGTGCCGCAGTGTGATTACGCATAGTGGCATTCCGTGTCTTAGCACATACAGTGGCTTTCACGGTGTCACCGATTTTGAAGCCGTCTCCGTTTGCAACAGTAACTGAATGGAGATACACGCCATCGGGTGTCTTTGTTGTATTCAATACCTTGGCAACTGATTCACCGCAGGACAGTTTACCGATGTCTCCCACCTGTCCGCCGCTTTCGGCATAGAATGAAGTCTTATCAAGGATGATAATTCCATCGTCGCCGTCTGCAAGGAAATCGACTCTCTCACCGTCCTTGACAATGGCAAGAATTTTGCCCTCAGCTTCAAGATCTGAATATCCGGTAAATTCGGTTTTAGCCAAATCCTTTACCGCTGTACCTGCGTTTTTCCAGGCATCAGCACCAGCATCCTTACGGGCGGCTCTTGCGGTATTACGCTGATTAAGAACAAGTTCGTTGAACTTCTCCTCATCCACGGTCATATCCTTCTCAGCAAGAATTTCCTTTGTCAGGTCAATCGGGAAGCCAAAAGTATCGGAAAGCTTAAATGCATCCTCGCCGGAGAGAACTTTGCCTTCATTTGCTTCAATCATATCGGCAAGAAGCTTCAAACCCTGGTCGATAGTTCTGCCGAAGTTAGCCTCTTCGACGGATATAATCTTGATGATATAATCCTTCTTTTCTACAAGCTCGGGATAGGCATTTGCATTTTCGTTTATGACGGTTTCCGCCACCTCGGCAAGGAACGGCTTGTCTATACCGATGAGTCTGCCATGACGGGCGGCTCTTCTGAGAAGTCTACGAAGGACATAGCCTCTGCCTTCATTGGAGGGCATAACGCCGTCGCCTATCATAAATGTTGTGGAACGGATATGGTCGGTGATAACACGAAGAGAAACATCCGTCTTTTCGCTCTCGTGATATTCAATACCCGCAATACGGATAATGTGCTTCATTATATTCTGCACAGTATCAACCTCGAAAAGGTTTTCCACGCCCTGGCAGATGCAGGCAATTCTTTCAAGACCCATACCGGTATCGATATTGGGATGTTCAAGAGGAGTATAGTTGTTATTGCCATCATTTTCGAACTGAGTGAAGACAACATTCCAAAACTCAACGAATCTGTCGCAGTCACAGCCCACATGACAATCTGGCTTACCGCAGCCGTGCTCGGGACCTCGGTCAAAGTAAATCTCACTACATGGACCGCAAGGACCTGCGCCATGCTCCCAGAAATTATCCTCTTTGCCAAGTCTTACCATATGGTCCGGAGCTACGCCAATTTCCTTTGTCCAGATGTCGAAAGCCTCGTCGTCATCCTGATATACGGATACATAGAGCTTGTCAACAGGCATTTCCATAACCTTAGTGCAAAATTCCCAAGCCCAAGCGGTAGCCTCGTGCTTAAAATAGTCGCCGAATGAGAAGTTACCCAGCATCTCGAAATATGTGCCGTGTCTTGCGGTGATGCCAACTCTCTCAATATCGGGAGTACGAATACACTTCTGACATGTAGTGACTCTTGATCTTGGAGGTGTGATTTCGCCTGTGAAATATTTCTTCATCGGAGCCATACCGGCATTGATGAGAAGAAGGCTCTTGTCGCCCTGAGGTATGAGGGAAAAGCTTGGCAGACGAAGATGTCCTTTTGTTTCAAAAAATGAGAGATATTTCTCCCGGATTTCGTTAAGTCCTGTCCATTCCATTGTATATTAATCCTTTCAGCAGTTTGTGAGATAATAATCTATTCCCTCGGCGATGGCGGAGGCAATTCCGTTAAGTCCGTTTTCCGACAGAAGTACACCGGAATCGTATGGGTTTGTGAGATAACCGCATTCAACAAGAACCGACGGACATTCCTCGATTCTTGCCACCTGATACGGGTAAAATTTGGAGCCTTTCATTATGTTTTCATAGGCGGATGTACCGGCAGGATACACGCTTTGATAGTAGGCAACCATTTTATTGTATATCGAAGCAGAGAGCGGGCTTGAATAGCTATAGTAGTAGAACACATGGGTACCGGATACGGTGGAATCCGAATCACCGTCACAATGTATTGATACAAAAACATCTGGCTTTGATTGGCGTGCAAGGAGGTTTCTGTCGTTCAATGTAACCCGTGTATCGGTTGTCCTTGTGAAAATCACATTGTAACCCTTGGATGTCAGAATATTCGCAGTTCTTACCGCAATAGCAAGGTTTACATCCTTTTCGTAAATGCCACTGACCGTGGTGTAGGTACCACTATCATCCTCACCACCATGACCTGGGTCAAGCATAACGGTCTTGACACCTTGCGTTGCGGGACGATTGTTTACTGATAATTTGTATACTCCGTCACTGTCAAGGGTGAATGAGTAACCGTAGAAGAAGCCGGGATTTTTAAGGTAGAGCCTGAGAACTGAGCAGTTTTCAGCAGTTGACCATTCAAAGGATGAAAGGCATTTACTGGAGGATAAGTCAATATTGCCATTGGTAATATTAGTGTAATAGAATGTGATTTCAAGATATTCACATTCAAGCTGTTCCACTGCATATGGACGACCTTGTGTATTCAAATAGTATGTCTGTGGCTTCAATTCGATGTTTACGGGAATCATCCAGTCGGTCTTAAAATAAATATCTGTGGAGTCCGCCGTATAATTTGTTTTCAGAAGGTCGAGATTGTTCGTGGGCAATATGTAGCCGTTTTCATAAACACGGGTTTCCTTTGCGTAGACCTTCTTGCCACAGCCCAGGGTGAACATTACCTCATCGTCATAGGTACACATTCCAGTGATATAGTCAAATGTGCCTTGGAGAAGAGGAGTACACAAGGGCGATGAACGGTCATCCAAAGCGGAGGCAGGCGTACATTCCGTATTGTCCTTGAGAATTTCGCAGACCGCCATGGTGCCTCTGCCGTAATCCGTTGTGGGCGTCAGCATCGATGAGGCGGAATCATAACGGGAGGTGTAGGTTATGGGATTGTCATCGGAATCCGTTGCCGTGGGAATGTAGGATGCGTATTTAACTTCACCTGCAACAGCGGTTACATTTCCGCCGTCGACACTCTCAACCGAGCCGTCAAGACTTGCGTAAACAGTGATATTGCCCATATCTGTAACCTGGGTTACATTGGGTATTGTAAACACGCCTTCGTAATATGCATAGGATGAGTCGGTACTCTCGCTTGTCATGCTGATTTGACTACCGTCCACAACGGCATAAACCGAGCTTCCTTTTTTACAGCTTGCGGATATTGTAATTTCCGTACCAGGCTGTGCCGCAATATCGCCGGACGGACTCACCGAGGCGATAAGCTTTGAGTCATATGTTATAATAAATGTTTCGGATGTATCCCCAAGAACAAACTCATAGGTATTTTCACCTGGAGAGAGCAATACATCAAAGGCGAAAACATCCTCATCGTTGGTTTCGATTGCCGTGCCATTGCAGTACAGAATGTCATCACCCACAGCGGAGCCCATAAATCCGAAACGCTCCTTGCTTACTGTCAGAGAGCTTGAATATGGATATGAAAAGGAAAGTCCAGCTGGCTTTTGAGGAAGCGTAACATTTTCTGGATATAAGGCGGTTGTTCCTGGCTCTGTTTCGATTTCGGTCGTAGCCTCAGTTTTACTCAAACTAACATCCAAAGTAGGTGCGGATTTATTCCTATTTTGGAATAGCATCACACCACACATCACCGCAAGGACCACCGCAAGGACGGAAATAACCGTCACAAGAACAGCTTTTTTATTCATCATTCTTCACCGCATTTTTCCATGGACGAATGGAAATATGGCGTTTTACTCCGTCATAGGTGACAGTGAAAACCATTCCGACAAAAAAATCCTCTCCACAGGACGGACAGTGATGCCGTGCAAACATATTACATCCATTGGAATGGAGCTTTTCCGTTCGTTGAAGTGTTGCCCTGCAGGAAGGACATCTGACCATCACAAGGTCGCCCTTAAGCCGTGGGTCATTGCAATCGGAAATTTTATACTTCCGGAATCTTTTACGGGCATAATATTCACTGTCGCATTCGATCACATAACGGGATGTATCCTCATTGATAAAGAGCTTTTTGAAGCATTTGAGAGCCATAATACTGTCATCAAAGGCATCATGTGCCGACAGTCCATCAATATCAACTTGAAGAAGCTTTGCCGTATCAGCAAGACTGAGCTGATGGTTTCCGGGGATTTCAAGCTTTTCATCGCAGGCCTTGAGCATATCAATGTACCTGTTTACAAATGGAACTCTGTCAAGCCCTAAAAACACACGGCAGTTTTCGTCAAGCACCGCCATATCGGAGCCACCCCAGAAAAGAAGCGTGTCCTCCTCATCCACAAAACGGCAGAGTGTCTTGACGGTATCAGAAAAGCTTATTCCATTGGAGAGCTGTTCCTCGGTAATGCCGGTAAGATTTTTCACATCCTTACGAAGACGGAAGCCTCTGCCGGGTTTAATATATGCGGAGAATCTGTCAATTATATTGAATTGTTCATCGGTTTTGACGGCTCCCACAGAAATGGCAACATTCATAAGCCGTTTTTCCGAAGCGACATATGCATTACTCCATTCCAAATCCATAGAAATATAATTCACAATAATTCCCCTTATAGTTAAATCACTTGATTATATCACAAAATTTTTCTTTTTGCAATACTTTTCTTTAAAATATCAAAAAAACAAACCGGGGTTTTCCCGATTTGTTGCTGTTAAGGATTTTTATACCGTCTGTGCCTGAACATTGAGAATGAAATCCAAATCAAAGCCACTGAATTTTGCAATTTCCTCTGGAGTCTTGCCGGTACCAAGCATAGCACGAATTGCATTGATGAGACCTTTCTTCTCGCCTTCCTTTAAGCCAGCGGCGTGGCCGGCGTTACGCTCTTCCTGAAGATAACTACACATATCCCACTCCCGTTGCCGTTTTTGGCTATTTTTATTCTTGCAGAAATATATGGATATTTCGGTTCGTCAATTTCCGTCTGTTTGAACAGCTTCATATAATCCGCAATTTTACTATTGTCGTCGATTTTTGTATTCACATAGATTTCTTCAACGCCGTCGTACACGGTCTGCCCATTTTCACGAATGACCTTGTCCACATGATAAATGGTCTTTTCGCCGTTGAAAAGGTCAAAATCGGAGATGTAAATCATAATCACATCCGGGATTTTCTCGAATTTCAGACCCGTTTCTGTAACATGGGTTGTGATGCACGCCTCGTTGTATCGAACTCGTTTCAGATGACAGTCATCGTCCGCCTTTTGAATTTCAATATTGCAAATTTTGCCGTTGCCGAGGGTACAAATGGCGTCTAATCGTACGGAACGTCCATATAAATTCCGTATACTTTCCTGCTTGTTGACCTTATCTACTGTCAAGCCGTCATCCTCTAAGATGACCTGGAGCATCTCCTGGACGAAGTTCTGATCCTCCGCCATAACTTCAAACAGTGGGTCGTCAATTGGACGGAATTTTGCAACCTTTGCCCGTTTTGCCTCGAAATCCAAATCCATTTACATCACACCATATAAACTATACTGCATTATATGCAAAATGTCAAGTAAAATGTTCAAAAAAAACCGGGAGGATTTCCCGGTCTGTTGTATTTTATTCTACGCACTGGATACCCTTTTGAAGAGCGATACGGTTGAGCTCCATAACCTTTGGAGGCTTGGACGCGAACTTCTTCTCAAGGTGATCGGTGAAGCTTTCCAGGGATACGATGCCAGTTTTCTCAATCAAAGCACCCAGCATAACGATATTTGCTGCCTTGGGTGAACCGATTTCATTGGCAATATCGTCTGCCGCAACGGCAACTGCTTCAATATCCGTGCGCGTGATTGCGCTGGTGACTCTGCTTGAATTGTAAATCAGAACACCGCCCTCTGCCATATTCTTGATGAACGCTTTGTAGCCCTGTTCATTGAGAGCTACGAAGATATCGCATTTCTTAACAAGAGGAGATACGATTTCATCCTCATTGATAACGACGGTACATTTTGCGCTGCCGCCTCTCTGTTCAGGACCGTATTCGGGAAGATAGGTTGCACATTTACCCTGGGCTACGGCGGTCTGAGCAAGCATAATACCTATGGACATAACGCCCTGTCCGCCAGAACCAGACACAACTATGGCTTTTTTCATTGTTCTGCCCCCTTATCTCTGTAAATTCCGGGCTTGAAATACGGAATTGTATTCGTGTCCATATATTCAAGTGTCTGCAAGGGTGAAAGTCCCCAGTTTGTGGGACAGTTCGTCAAAAGCTCAATAAAGCAGAAGCCCTTGCCCTCAAGCTGATAGTTGAATGCCTTGACCATTGCCTTGCGTGCATCATTGACTCCCTTTGGAGAATTGAGTGCAAAGCGTGCGACATAATAAGGAGCCTCAAGTGTGGAGATAAGCTCGCACATTTTAAGCGGATAGCCAGTTGTTTCCGGATCTCTTCCCTGTTTTGTGGTAGTGGTTTTCTGACCGATAAGTGTTGTGGGAGCCATCTGACCACCAGTCATACCGTAGGTCTGGTTGTTAAGGAAGAATACCGTGAAGTTTTCGCCTCTGTTTGCGGCGGACATAATCTCCGCAAGGCCGATAGCAGCAAGGTCTCCATCGCCCTGATAGGCAAAGACAAGTCTTTCGGGATTGACTCTCTTGATACCGGTTGCGACTGCCGGAGCTCTGCCGTGAGCCGCCTCAATCATATCACCTTTCCAGTACTTGAGATTGAGTGTTGAGCAGCCAACGGGAAGAACATGCAGACTGTTGTCAACCTGTCCCAACTGTTCGATTGCCTCGGCTATAAGCTTTGTGGCAAGACCGTGCATACATCCCGGGCAAAAGCCACTCTGAGTGTTGATAAGATTGGCAGGTCTCTTGTATTCCATTATTTATTGCCTCCCTCATCGATAATTTTCTTTATTGCCTTGTAGGTGTCCTCATCGTCAAGAAGGATACCACCACAGCGACCATATTCATATACTGGGCAACGACCCTTTACCTGAAGCTCAATATCATCACGCATCTGCGCAGGAATTGCAAGCTCCACATCAATGATTCCCTTTACCTTGTTGTAATCAAGGTTTGCAAAGCTCTTCTTCGGGAACGGATTAAGCGTAATCGGGCGAATCATACCGATTTTGTAGCCCTCTTCACGAAGCTTCAATATTGCCTCCTTGGCCACTCTCGAAGCAATACCGTATGCGGATACCACGTATTCGGCGTCATCCAGCATAAATTCCTCGACCTTGACATCGTTCTCTTCCCAGGATTTATACATCTTGACGTAATTTTTGTTGATGCCTTCCAGCATAAGCTCAAGATAGATGGAGGTGACGACTCTGGGATTTCTTGTTTCGCCCTCGTAACGGCGAAGACTCCATTTTTCGGTCTCTCTGCCAGTGATTTCTTTCATGGGAGGAAGCTCAACCTGTTCCATAATAGCGCCCAGACAGCCATCCATAAGTATAAATACAGGTCTCTTATCACGCTCGGCATATTCCCAAGCGTCGTATGTAATATCGACCGCCTCCTGGATAGTTGCAGGAGCCCATACCATGAGCTTAAATCCGCCGTGACCAAGAGCCTTCGTTGCCTGGAGGTAATCCTGCTGAGCGGGCTGAATTGAACCCAAGCCCGGACCGCCTCTGGAAACATTGACGATGAGTGCGGGAAGATTTGCGGAAACAAGGTAGGAAATACCTTCTGCCTTAAGGGAAATGCCAGGACCGGAAGAGCTTGTCATAGCTCTTGCTCCACCAGCCGATGCTCCGTAAATCATATTGACCGATGCGACCTCGCTCTCGCCCTGGACGAAAACTCCGCCGACCTCGGGAAGTCTGGATGAAAGATACTCCGGAATTTCGTTCTGCGGAGTAATGGGATAGCCTGCAAAGAATCTGCAGCCGCCTCTGACAGCCGCCTCTGCGATTGCTTCACAGCCTTTCATAAGTATTTTTGCCATTTTATATCCTCTTATTCATTAACGATTTCAATTGCCGCATCAGGACACATCGATGCGCATATTCCACAGGAAATACATTTTTCGGCATCGGTTACCACTGGATAGAAATGTCCTTTTTTACTTCTCACCGTGCCCATTTCCAGAATTTGCTTGGGACAAAATTTTATACAAAAAGAACATCCCTTGCACATTCCGTCGTTTACCTTAACCATAATTTCACCTCGATACGATAATCTAACTCTTATAGTAACACTTTTTCGTCAAAAAATCAAGTATTATTTTGAATTTATACAACATTTTTTGCCATTTTGTTGTTTTTTAAAAAAAATTCAAAAAAACTATTGACAAATCAAAATTTCGTGATATAATGCAATAGTCGTTGGGACAAAGAGGAATTGTGTAAAGGTAGCACGACAGACTCTGACTCTGTTTGTTGGGGTTCGAATCCCTATTCCTCTGCCAGATAAAACGCTGATTTGATTTTCAGCGTTTTTGTTTTTTTCTAGGGATAAGGTCTTGACAAAAAATTTAAATTGTGGTATTCTAAATGTAAGTATTATTATGATTGGAGAAAAACTATATGCAACCAAAAAGAAATGATGCCATGCCAAATAAGGATGTGGTAATTCGTGAATGGTACAGACATTTTCTTGAAACAATCGGCTATAACGCTGAAAATACCCAGCAACAGAACAAAGCGGCTCTTGCCTCTGTTAGAATTTGCAAATTTGACGGTGAGGAAATGACCACGAGTCTTCCCTTTGTGCCAGTGGATTTTTCAGATGTTGACGACAAAATACTGCTTGATACCATTAATTTTGAAAAATACAGAAGCTACAAGGTCAACTTACCTGCAGGCGACGGCTATGGAGTTGACGAGTATGAAAGCCGTAAAACAAAGCGATTCATAGCAACGGTTAAATCAAAATCAGAGCTGGAAACAATAATCAAAATGGCAGACAAGGACGATTTTCTGCCCTATTATCAGTCCAGGTTCAAGCCTCAGATTGATTCCAAAATTGAGAAGTACAAAGCATCCGTAAACGCCGAAGCATCGGAAAATGCCAATGACACACTTTCGTTGATAAAACAAAATGAAAAACGAAATCAGCTTCTCTATAATGAATTACGTGTCTATAACCCTGACGACATCGACGATATGGTGCAAATCACACGCATTTTTGATGCGATAAAAAACGGCGAGCTGTACAGGATGGATACAAATGGAGATTATTCCTACAGAAAAAGGCTCAAATTAAACCTTCAAATCGGCGCCACGATTGATGAGACTCCTATTGTGGACACATTTGAGGAAATGCCTGATGACGAAACAAAGGCCGAGCTCTTATATTTTGCTGGAATCTCCGCTAACCCAGACTGCCATAAAGACGGAATTATCGATGATGGTATTTATCTTGCAGATACAATAGACCGCATAAATAAACAGAATCATACATCTGCATCCTCAAAAAGCGGTTTTGAAGTTTTTGACCATTGGATTAGCGACATTGAGAAAAAGGCTTCTGCCGTCCAACAGCTTGAACATAGCTTCGAACCCACCCAGGAGCTTAAACTAAAATCCGTAAAGCAGGCAGAGATACCGGTTGATGATGCTTACCAGCTGACTGCAAGAGATAAAGAGCTGTGCAAAATTCACGGCGAGGGCTTTGATTTGAAACAGAAAGCAGCCGAAAATGGCTTATCTGTTCCGGATTTCGTTAGATGTATTGCCGCTACAAAAAAGGAGATATCCGCACTTTATAAGGATGTCACTGATAAACAAATCAGCACTGACTTTGCCGATATTCGTGACGGACTTGAAGAGGATTTTGCCGCCTGTATCAATATTGCCAACCGTCTCGGTTTTTCACAGGCAACTACCAATAAGCTCCTTGATTTTCATATTGACCCGGAAGCTCTTTTGGACTTGGAAGCAAAGGGTATGGCTCAACCAAATGGCGTGGAAACAAAGCAGACGCCGGAGCAAATGCGTGAGCTTATTGAAGGTGAAAACGGAATTCTTAAATCTATATTGTTGATTACGCCGGAGGATGTGTCCGCCCTGGATGAGCTGGGCATGGAAAAGAGCGACCTAATCAATATGAGCCTTCGAAAGAGAATGCCCATTGATGCCGTAATGAAAAACATCCGTAATGAATTGTCGGCGGCTGACGCAGAGCTTGATAATGCCTACGAGGACAGAAAAAAATCCGTTGCAAGTAATTACAATATCAATGTTGTGGAGGAATCCATAAGAGAAAACTTCGAAAACATTCACGATTGCAGTGGTCAAAGAGGTGTCCTGGGTACTTTGAGAGAGGAATATGCAAAGCTTGTCAACAATATGGCAATCCGGGATAAGCTTCGTTGCGGTGGTAAGGTTCTCAATGAGCGTGAAACGAAAAAAGCAGAGGCACTTCTGAATGACGACCGTTCATGGAAAAAGCTTATGGATTCATCTCAGTTCAACGCATATTTCGAAAGATGCGGTATGCAGGAAATTCAAAAGCTGATGAACGCAACTTCACAGGAGGATGTGGAACAAGTCTACGCCAATTTCCGTGCAGGTGTACTTGATAAATCCATCGACAATGTTACCAATAGACTTGAACGAGTCACCAGCAAGCTTGGTATAAGCGACAGAGATGAATACTTCACCAATGCTGAAGTCCTGCCCAACGGTAGATGGAGAAACGATTTGAAAAATCCATTTGGTTTTTCCATTGACCGCACTGCCGTTTCAACCATTGCCTTCTGCGAACTGATTCAGGGTTCAAGCACAAAACAGGTAAGAGAGTATATCAACCCGTTTTCAAAAACTGAGGAAAAGCTTGAATGCGGTAAATCAGCTCTGAAAAGAGTGGATGATACCACACTCAAAAATGCCTGTGATACACGGGCACTGCTTGCAAATGGCTTTGAAAAATGCCTTGCCTGCGGTGATGAAATCATTGCTGGTATGGACAAATTCGACCTGAAGACTTTGACAAGTGAGCGCTGTTCCGATTTAATCAGGTTGGGCGGCAGACTCATGGACATAAATCAGGAATACGAAAAGGCAGCCAAAATCAACGCTATCGAGCCTGACAAGGGCCTTGAATCGGTACTTCTCACAAATGATGCCACAGTCAGAAGTAAGATGAAGAGCAATCAGAAGTGTCTGGCTGGCATAAACTCCGTAACCAGATGTCTCTCACCCTTTGTAAATGGTCTGAATGAATTAAAGAATGGCACTCTCAATCCCAGTGAGGTACGCAAATTCATCCTCAATGACGCATTGACCTTCGGTATGCTGGGCGATATGGTAAATGAGATGAAAAATCTTCCAAAGAGCCGTAACAAGCCATTCTCACAAATCTGCATGGATTATCCTGGGGTTACTGCCTCAGCCACTCTTGTAGCCGATGTCAGCTCAAAGCTTAGTAATGTTCCGTCGATTGACGAGTGCACAGCCTTTTACTCAAAGCCATCCAATCAGAAAAAACTGGCTGAAAACATCATCAGCGGAAAATTCTATAAGGATTTGGGAATGAGCGCCAAGGTTCAGAACGGCGTATTTGCCTTCAACATAAAAAATCCTGATAAGGCATTCACAGATTTGGTCAATCAGAATGTTAAATCTGTCTGATTATTAAACGAAAAAAACGCAGGCTTCAATTCGCTTGCGTTTTTTTTAGACATGAGGCAATAGATTGATTATCTGGGATTTTTGCGGAACGGTAGGATTATTCGTTATGGTGCAAGGCAATAGGCATTAGTAATAAGGAAATCACTGCGTGATTTGGTTATAGCGTCCGCACCGTAATCTCGGAACGCAATCCTCAATCAAATCGCAAAGCGATTTTCTCATTTTCTATCTCCTATTTCCTATCTTCTATCTTAACCACGAAACAGTAGGAGCTAATTCACGCAATAAATCCCCGGTAACTACAAATTTATTTATGATTTTTAAGGTAGTACTTGTAAAACTTGACGCCGAGAGCCAGGGCATCGGTGGAAATATTCTCATTGGCTGCATGCATGGAATCCATCTGTTGTGGATTAAGCCTAATGGGACAAAATCTTATACAGTTGTCGCTGACCAGGTTGTAGTTGCGACAATCAGTACCACCAGTGCAATAATATGGTATGAAGCACACATCGGGATATGCCTCATTGACGCATTTTTCCAGATACTTGAACTCCTCGCCGTTCCAGTCGGTGACATCAGATGCGTCTCGTCCGTCGATAAGCTCGGTTTCAATATCGTATTTCTTTGCAATTTTGCTGAGAATTGCCACACATTCCTCCACGCCCTGTTGAAGACCGGGACGGATATTCGCTATTACATAGGCATTATCGGGAATGACATTTGCCGCCTTTGAGCCTTCGCCCATTGTGAACACACAGGTACAGCCAAGGAACGCCGCCGCAGAGTCGGAGAGCTTGGGCATAGCAAACCTTATAAGTGGCTTAAAGAGCCAGAGATTTCCAAGGAGAAGACGAAGAGGGAATGAGAGATATGGAGCTACACCCTTAAACATAACCTCCACAGGTTCGGTAAAGCTTCTGACAAAGGGCTTCTTCTTTTCTACCTCGGATATAAATCCAGACAGACGAGCAAAGGGATTATTTTTCGGAGGAGTTGATGAATGTCCGCCTTTGCTTTTTGCGGTAAATTTAATATCCGCATAGCCCTTTTCAAGTATGCCAGCCGCAGCACAATGAGCCTCCATTCCAGGCATAACACCTGCAGCAATGGCGCCACCCTCGTCCATAACAACGGAAAGTCTTATTCCGTGTGAACGAAGATATTCAACAGCCTTGGGCGCACCGCTACCGGAGATTTCCTCATTCACAGAACTGGAGAGGTATATATCTCTTTCGGGAACAAATCCCTCTGCAATAAGCTCCTCAACCGCCTGAAACTCCGCCATAACGGTATTCTTGCAGTCCATTGCGCCTCTGCCATGAACCTTGCCGTCTTCAATGGCACCGGAGAAAGGCTCATGCTCCCAGGTCGTTTCAGCCGCTGGAACAACATCCTGATGTCCCATAAGAAGTATACCGTCCTTGGATGAATCTTTACCTTTCCATCTAAAAATCAGGTTGCCGTCAAGCTCGGTCTTTTCCATAACTCTGTGAATATTGGGAAATTCCTTTTCCATAAGTGTATGGAGCTTGTGGAACTCTTCAAGAGAATCACCGTCATCAGCAGAGATTGTGGGAATTTTAATCATCTCTGAAAGTATTCGGGCATAGTTTTTCTCCTCGGCATCGGTGTAGGACAGGATGCCTTCCCTGTCATTCTCAGGCGCCTTAATTTTAATCGCATGAATTACGGCAATAATTAGAAGTACGGCAATAATACCAAGAATAGCAAGTAACGCATAAATAAAGTAACTCATAGTTTATACCTCGTAATGTTCACAGCCACATCTGCATTTTTGACAAAGGGCTGAATTTTTCATAATCGGCAAAAGGCAGTTGTAAATGATGTACGCCACGCCGTTTCCGTGGCAGATACAAGAGCAGGAATAATCATTGTAGACTTCACCGCAGTCGGTACAGGTGTAAATTTTGCATCCTCTGTTCTTTGCCGTAGCTGTAACCGTGACGCAGGTGAAATTGTGATTTTGATTTTCATACACGGCGGACACTGGCAGTTTCTCCTCACCACAGTGAATGTGACAACCATCAAGATTTTCGACACCGTTAATATTGCAGTAATCGTCATACTCACCAAGATAATATACATCATCGGGCAGATGTTCAAAGGCTCCACTACTTATCTCGGTAAGACTTTCCGGAAATACGATGTAGGACAGCTCATCACAGCCAGCGAAGGCATTCGTGCAAAGCTTTTTCACGCCTTCCTTCAATACTATATGGGATAGCCCTTTGCAGCCGTAAAATGTTCCGCTTTTTATCACATTTATACTGGAGTTCAGAACCACATCGGAAAGTGCCACGCAATTATTGAAGCAATAATTTCCGATTGTCATCACGCCCTCTGGCACAATGACACTTTTCAATGAAATACATCCGTCAAAGGTATTGTCCTCAAGTTCGGCAAGTGAGGTCGGCAGAGTGATTTTTTCAAGGGATACGCAGTTTTCAAAGGCTTTGCTGTCAATGGTGGTAACAAAATCCGGAATTACAACCTCTTTGATTTTATCGTTGCCTCGAAAAACGCTCCTGGTAATGCGTGTGAAATTCATATCCGACGGTATCACAGCCCTTTCATCCTCACCGATGTATTTCCCGATTTTCACTTCGCCATTGTAGCTCCATTCAAATCCACAATAACGAATGGGCTCCTTGTATGAGGATATAAAATGATGCTTGCAAAATTCATCAAAATCCATATCGAAATAGTTTTCAGTGGGATTTTCGCTGTGCTTTTCGCCCTGGAATATATAATTTTTCATATCCCACGTACAATCAAAAATCAGCCATCTGCCCTGGACATAAGCCTCATTCCAGGAATGATTGACAAGATTGGTGTACTTCATATACCAGTTCATCTCGTCGGTACTCATTTTGATTGAGCCATATCCGTGAACCTTGCGACATGGAATACCCACAGCCCTTAATAAGGACGACGCAAGCGTAGAAATACCCTCACAAACACAATATCTCTTGTCGATAATGTCACCGACCTCGGTATTTGAACTTTCCTTTAATCCGGACTCATAATCCTTATCATAATATATATTGTGAGTAATCCAGGAATAGACCGCTTTGACTTTATCGTAGTCGGATTTACATTTGCCGGTAATTTCCCCAGAAAGCTTGATAACAGCCTCATCGGTACAGACTATGTTGTTATAATCCGTGAGATATTCCCTTTCGTCAAATTTTTCATCGGTATAAAAGCTGTACAAATCCGTATTTCTCTTTCGAATAAACTCATAAAACGCCGTAGATATATCACCTGCGGCGAAAGCTTTTAGCGGAAGTGAAACAAGTACTAATACCGTAAATACTGAGACAATTTTACGATAAAACTGTCTCTGAGAGATACTCATTTACATCCAATGGTCAACAACGGAAATGTCGTGATCCTTACCCTGCGCAACACCAATCAAGGTCATAAGTGTGCGGATGAGTGTCATAAGAAATGAAGAAATGTATTCAATAAAATCGAAACGCATAATATTTCCTCCGTAATAATCTTTTTTACACTATAACACAAAAATATTCAAAATGCAAGCAGTTTTTTATATTTCGTAATTTCTGCCATCGAGACAAATTACGGCTTTGTCGCCAAAGGCCTCATCTATACGCCTCATTGCGCCTGCCATATCCTTTATGATATAACCGCCGTGATGGACGAAGAAAAGCTTATCCACCTGCTTATTGTAGCGTTTTATGAAGGTGGCAATGTCCTCAATTTTGTGATGCCCGGTTTCAATAAACAGCGCATCGGTTTTTTTCGGCAGGACATGTTCAAAATCTTCAAGACGGATGTCACCGGAAAATACCACTGTCTTGCCCTCGCACTCAACAATATAGGAATATGAACGGTAATGCCCGTTTTCATCCTTTGTCATATGATTTGTATGAGCTGCCCTGACTGTAAAACCGCCACCGGATTCGTATGTCTGATAGACAATCCCGTCACGAATTGGATTTATTGAATGAGTATATGTACACTTGAAATCGCCTTCGGTATTTTTCAGCAGAGTCATTACCGCTTCAACACTCTCCATACAGGGCGTAAAAATCTCGATGGTCTCACCTTTAAGCTGGTCCCTGTGATTGACAATGCCGATTTTTCTTATGTACCACAAAAGGTTACCAAGACCGCCGATGTGATCCATATGTGGATGAGTAATGAAAATCGCCTTAGTTTTAAGGAGATCTACCCCATGAGTAAAAGCCGTGTAGGCTCCACATTCGCCTGCATCAAACCAATAGAGCTTATTGTCAGTTTCAAGCGCAAGACAGGTGTGATGAAAGCCCTTGTACGGCTGTGTGCCGGAGCATGTTCCCAGTGTGTATACCTTCAAAGCGTAATCTCCTTTCCTGCGGATTCTATCAAAAATGTTCTGAGCGCTGAATATCTCTTGATGATTTTGTCGTTTTGTATCATTTGATTCAGCTTGTCACGGTTGCCGATTATGATTAAAATATTCTTCGCCCTTGTGATGCCAGTGTAGATAAGGTTTCTGTACATAAGTCTTTCGGGAGCATCAATAACGGGGATTATCACCGCCGGAAACTCACTTCCCTGACTTTTGTGTATCGTAACAGCGTACGCCAAATCCAAATCCTCAAGCTTATCCATCGGATAATGGGCAATTCTGCCGTCAAAGTCAATGGTCATTGTCTTTTCCGCATGGCTAATTTTTTTGAGTCTGCCCACATCGCCGTTGAAAATTCCAGTGCCGTCCTCGTCGCCCTTGACCCATTCCAAATCGTAATTATTCCTTACCTGCATCACCTTGTCGCCCACACGAAATACCCTTGAAATAAGCTTGTATTCCTGCTTTGAGGTGGACGGCGGATTAAGAAGAGCCTGAAGTCTCGTGTTGAGATTTATGGAACCGCAGTCGCCTTTCTTTGAAGGACAAAGAACCTGAATATCATCTATGGGATTGTAATCGTAGGTTTCGGGCAGGCGTTTTGAACAAAGCTCGCCAATAGTTTCTGCAGTAAAAATCGCATTGGCTCTCGGCATAAAGAAGAAATCCGATTGCTTGTCGTCAAGTGTAGGTTTCTCACCGCTAACAATTTTATGAGCATTGGTTACAATCAGACTTGACCGAGCCTGACGAAAAATTTCCGTGAGCTGTACCACAGGAAAAAGCCCGGATGAAATCAAATCACCCAGAACATTTCCAGGTCCTACGGATGGCAGCTGATCACTGTCGCCCACAAGTATGAGCCTTGTGCCAAGTCTGAGGGCGTCCACAAGGCTGTTGAACAGGAAAATATCCACCATGGACATCTCGTCCACAATGACCACATCTGCATCGAGCGGATTTTGCATATTTTTAGCAAAGACGGATTTTTCGTCGTCGCCCCATTCAGCCTCAAGAAGTCTATGTATGGTCTTTGCCTCCATACCAGTGACCTCGCTCATACGCTTTGCAGCCCTACCCGTTGGCGCAGCAAGTGAGATTTTCATATCATAGGAACGGAAAAGACTTATCATACCCTTTACCGTGGTGGTTTTGCCGGTACCCGGACCGCCGGTTAGAATGAGTATACCTTTTGCTGTGGCGTTTATAATTGCAAGCTTCTGTTTGTCCTCGTAGTGAACATTGTCCGCATCCTCGATTTTTATAAGGTCATTTTCAATTGCAGACAAGTCCGCCGCCGGGAACTTAGCCATCATATTTAGCTTTTCCGCTGCGGATAATTCTGCATTATAGCTTTCGGCTGTTGCGATAAAATCTCTGCCATCAATATTGAATATCCGTGCCTGCTTTGAGTTTACAGCAATGTCCATCGTCTGCTGGGCTTCCGATTCAGAAACTTCAAGTAGCTGCATAAGAGTAGGTATCGTTTTATCAACAGGAATACAGGTGTGGCCGTTGTTGTAATTGTATCTCAGAAAATATAAGATGGCTGCAAAATTTCGTTTTTCCGGGTCGATTTCATCCGGCATCTGATGGGCAATCTTATCGCAACGATAGAAATCAAAGCCTCTAACAGTTCCGCAGAGGATGTAGGGATTGAGATGAATTGTGGTGAGTGCGTTTCCTCCGAACTGTTTGAATATGTTCACCGCCTCAATGGGTTTAATACCATAGGGCTCAAGTCCTGCCATAACCGTTCTTATGGCGAACTGACGGTTAAATTCCTCGCTGATTTTGTCAGCCTTTGACCTTGTAATTCCTTTAATTACACAGAGTCTTTCGGGATGATTTTGAAGTATATCGAAGGCATCGTTGCCAAATTCTTCGATAATTTTCACCGCAGTTTTCTTGCCGACTCCGTGAATAATTCCAGATGAGAGATAACGCAGGAGCTGTGTGGAGTTTTCGGGAAATTTTGACTCGTAGGATTCCACCTTAAACTGCCGTCCGAAAGTGGGATGCTCTGTCCAAGTGCCATAAAGCACCACCTCCTCGCCTTCGCATATTTCCGGGAAAATACCCACACAAGTGACAAAATCCCGTCCGGCAGATAAGTCCAAAACGGTAAATCCGTTGTCCTCGTTTCGGAAGGTTATATTTTCAACTATGCCTTCCAGCTTTGAAGAGTCCGCCACGAATTTTACTCCTGTCCAAGCCCTTTACCGCACATAAGCCCGGTTCTGGCGTAAGTACGGTGTCAAGCTCCAATGCATAGGATAAATATTTTGAAATACCGGAAAGGTTTGAACAGCCTCCGGTGAGTATAACGCCTCTTTTGTCGATGTCCTCGGCAAACTCTGGTGGAATGAGTTCAAATGCGGAACGAAGCTCCTTTGTAAAGGGCGTCAGACATTCGGTAACCACAGAAAAAAGCTCGGTGTTGGAAATTTCACAGAGTCTGGGAAGTGAGGATTGAGTGTCCTTGCCAGATACGGTGAAGGCAATATCGGATTCCGACGGCATGGCAGAGCCCAGCTGAAGCTTGAGCTTCTCCGCCTCGTCAAATGAAATCTCACAGAGTTTTTTCTCTCGGGCAAAGTTTTGCACAGCCTGGGTAATGAGATTACCACCGAAAGGAACTTCAAGGGACGATATAAGTTCTCCGCCTGCCACAAGGGCAAAATCCGTCTTGCCGGCGCCAATATTAAGCACGCAGGTTCCCGCCTTGTCGGTATAGCCTGCACCAGCGCCCATTGCAGCGCAGTAGCCCTCGGATAAAATCTCACAGCTCCTTGCACCGCAGGATTTAAGCATATCCCGAAGTACACGCTCCTCCAGGTCATCCGTGCCGGAGTGTGTGGTAATGCGGATATCCGGACGAAAAACTCGCTCGCCACAAAGTCTGTTGATTATAAATTTTAGAATTTTCTCGCACAGGTCATATTTTACAATTCTGCCATTCTCAACCGACGATTGCACAGTGAATGAAGCTGGATTTCTACCCTTTACATTTTCTAAAGCATCACCGAATGCAAGAATTTCACCAGTATATGAATCTATAGCGGCGAGATTTGGCTCGTTAATCACAACACCTTTCCCGGACACCAGCGCACAAATCCGGGATGTGCCCATATCAATACATATAGTCATTTGCGGATTTTTTCAGCCTCCGATATGAGTATTCCCAATCTGTAATTCACGGCGCTACGGCTTATTCCAAAGGCATCCGCCAGTTCGTTGAGTGACATTTCCGGGTTTTCATACTTCATCAAAGCAACCTCACAAACATCCGCACGAAGCTGGGAAAGAAGATTTTTACTTTGAAGTAGCTCCACCGCCTGAGTGTATTTTAACGATGCATCAATCATTCTGTCGATGTTGGCGATGTCCAGGTTATTTTTGCGGGTGATGTTGTTATTAATGTCCTTTTCCACCTTGGCAGTCATAATTCTCATGGCGGAGACCGGCGCTCCGAAAAGTGTGAGAATTGTTTCAATTGAGCTACTGTCCTTGAAATACACAAAGGGCATATGATTTCTTGTGCCTCTTTTGGGTGAAAGTGTAACATCCACCTCACCATCAAGTGTATCCTGTACTACTGAAAGCTCCATTAGATTTTTTAGAGAATCGGCGATACTGTCCGATATGACGGCAATCTCGAAGTGATAGCCCTTTTCTGGGTCAGTTATCGTACCGCTGACGAGGAATGCGCCACGAACAAAGGCAATACGACAACATTCATTTTGGATATTTTTCAGGTTGATTTTATCTGTTCTGTTGTTGCCATGGCCGAAGAAATCAAGCACCTTCTGTCTTGAAATTCGGGATTTTATCTTAACAACATACCTTCCGGATTCCGTCGTATCAAATTCACATTCAACATTACAAAGCTTATAAAGAAGCGATGAATACAGCTCTGCCACAGCATAATGCTTTGTACAGATTCCGATGCCTTCAAGTCCAAATGACCGTCCACAAAGGAGCATACCATACAAAAGGGCTACCTCACAGCAGTCCGTACAGCTTACTTTTGACAGCTCTATTTTAACATCGGATGAATAGGACATATCTACTCCAAATATAATACTTCAGTTTCCAGGGTAATGCCTGTCTGTTCAAAGACGACTTGACGCACATGTGAGATGACATACAAAATATCGTCGGTGGTGGCGTTGTCACAGTTGATTATAAAACCGCAATGCTTTTCGCTTACCATAGCTCCGCCGTAACGATAGCCACGAAGACCGGCATCCTCAATGAGCTTACCGGCGAAATGACCTTCTGGGCGTTTGAAGGTACTTCCAGCGCTTGGATATTCAAGTGGCTGTTTTGAGATTCGTCGGTTCATAATGTCATCCATAGTGGCGTTAATTTCGGATTTATCACCCTTTTTTAATGTGAAATCCGCAGAAATAACAATATCGTCACAACTCTTGAATATGCTCGTGCGATAGCCTAAGTTTAACTCAGATGCCTTCATTTCACGGATATTTCCGTCAGGCGACATAACACGTACGCTTTCCAGTACATCAGCGATTTCACCGCCGTATGCGCCGGCATTCATAAACACAGAGCCACCAACCGTACCGGGTATACCGTAGGCAAATTCCAGCCCGGAGAGTGAATTTTCCAGAGCAAATTTACATACATTTGCAAGCTTCGTTCCCGCAAGAGCCCGGATGGTGACCTCGTTTTCAAGAGTAATTCCAGAGAAATTATCCGCAAGTCTTATTACAGGTCTTGATAGCCCTTTGTCCGCCACGAGGAGATTGCTTCCGTTGCCGATTATTACGGGCTTTTCGGAATGCAAATTAGTTAAAATACAGGACAAAGCCTCTATCGTATGAGGCAGAAACACAACAGAAACCATGCCACCTGTTCGGAAGGTGACATAGTTTTTCATTTCGGTATCAAAGACGACCTCGCAGTCGGACTTGTTTAGAGTCGCCACAAGATCGGAATACTTATTCATCGAGGAGCGCCGCACCAATTACTCCGGCATCGTTGCCCAGCTCTGCCTTAACAATCTGAGTCTGCTTCTTTGCGTAAATGGAATATCTCTCACGCTCGATAATCTGACGAATTGGCTCAAGGAGATTTTCGCCTTCGTTGGCAATACCGCCACCAAGACAAATCATATCCGGCTGAAGTCCGTTGACTATGTTGATGAGACCGCATGCCACATACTGAACATATTTATTGACAACATCCTTTGCAGTTGCGTCGCCAAGTCTCATTGCATCAAAGGAGGTTCTGCCGTTAACTGCATCGATATTCTCAACAAGGTCCCACATTTTGGAATCATGATTGTGTCTCATGGCGTCCTTTGTCTGAGAGATGAGAGCCGTTGCGGAGGCATATTTCTCCCAGCAGCCTCTTCTACCACAGTTACACTGTTCGCCGTCGAAAACGATGACATGATGTCCCATTTCACCGGCTGCGTAGTTCATACCCACAACCAGTTTGCCGTCAACGATAATACCGCTGCCAACGCCAGTACCAAGAGTGATTGCCACGAAGTTCTTCACACCGTGACCTGCGCCGGCAAGAGCCTCACCGAGAGCTGCGCAGTTTGCATCGTTGTCAAGATAGACAGTATTGCCAAGGCGTTCCTCAAGCATTTCCTTTGCAGGGACTTTATTGAAGTTGAGGTTGTTGGCGAAGTCGATATAGCCGTTTGACTTGTTAACCGAGCCGGGAGTACCGATACCAACGGACTTGACCTGTTCCATAGTTACGCCAGCCTTATCGAGCGCCTCAAAACAGACCTTCTTTATATCATCAAAAATCGCTCCAGCAGGACGAGGAATGTTGGTAGGAGTATTCGCCTTTGCGATAATCTTCATATTCTCATCCACGACACCTGCGACGATATTTGTTCCGCCCAGATCTACACCTATTCTATACATATATATTCTCCTTTTAAGTAATTAATGCCAAAATTCAATTTTATGGGCTTCGGGCTCAAAGTCGTCCATACCAAGACTCTCCATAAGTTCCTTTGCTGCATTGTAACCCATTTTCTTCTGTCGGTTGTTCATAGCGGCAACCTCGATTATTACAGCAAGGTTACGGCCCGGCTTTACAGGAACAACCATTGCGGGAACTCTGACACCCATAATTTCCAGGTAATCATTATTCATTCCCATACGGTCATATACCTTTGTGGGATCCCACTGCTCCATTATGATGACCATATCCACCTTTTCGGTGAGCTTTACAGCACCCATACCGAAAATTTGCCTTGCGTTGATAATTCCCACGCCACGCAGCTCGATGAAGTGTCTGATATTTCCAGGTGACTGTCCCACAAGAGTCTTTGAGGACACCTTACGGATTTCTACAGCATCATCGGCGATGAGTCTGTGACCTCGTTTGATAAGTTCAACCGCAGTTTCGCTCTTACCCACACCGCTGTTACCAAGGATTAGTACGCCTTCGCCGGATACCTCCACAAGTACACCGTGGCGAGTAATTCGCTCTGCAAGCTCAACACCCAAATATGAAATGAGAGATGCTGTACTTGAAGATGTGGCATCCTTCGTCCTAAGTATCGGAACCTTGTATTTTTGAGCCAGCTCCATCATGGGCTCCACTGGTTCAAGCTCTCTGGTTATAAGGATGACCACCGGTTTCTTGGACATAAAGTTCTCGATGCTTTTGTGACGTATGTCTTCGGGCTGAGAACGAAGATAGCCCATTTCGGTAAGCCCAACTATCTGGATTCTGTCCGGGTCGAAATACTCCTCATAGCCGGTGAAAATAAGTCCCGGTCGGTTGATGTCTTTTGATATAACTGAAATGTTTTTACCGTCCTCCGGCAAATAGAGAACATCATAACCGTTGTCCTCGATTACCTTTGACAGTAATACCGTGTATTCGGATGCCATAAAACGCCTCCGCATTTTTTGTGTTCCATTATAACATAGTATTGCTTTTTAGTCAAGCACGAAATTATTTTTATTTTATTGAAAATTCTTCTTGACATTTGACGAAATATATATTATTATAAATTTTGCGATTTTTTAATCTCGCAAAAGAGAGGGGTTGCATAATTGGAAAATAATGTTGTGATTGAGCTGAAGAATGTATCCGTGAGATTTGATGACTCACAGATACTCGATAACATCAGCCTGCAAATTCGTGATAAGGAATTTGTCACATTGCTGGGACCTTCTGGTTGCGGCAAGACCACCACGCTGCGCATCATCGGCGGCTTTCTTAATCCGGATTCCGGAGAGGTAATTTTCGACGGTAAGAGCATTTTAGGTGTTCCACCTCACAAAAGACAGGTAAACACCATATTTCAGCGATATGCTCTGTTCCCGAATCTCAATGTCTACGACAATGTTGCATTCGGCTTGAAGCAACAAAAAAAATCCAAGGACGAAATTCGGAAAAAGGTTCAGGAAATGCTTAAGCTCGTAAACCTAAACGGCTTTGAGAAAAGAACTGTCACATCACTTTCGGGCGGTCAACAGCAGAGAGTTGCCATTGCCAGAGCATTGGCAGTTGACCCAAAGGTTTTACTACTTGACGAACCGCTGGGCGCCCTGGATTTGAAGCTTCGCAAGGATATGCAAAACGAGCTGAAAAACATTCAACAGCGATTGGGTATTACCTTCATCTATGTCACTCACGACCAGGAGGAGGCTCTGTCCATGTCCGACACAATCGTCGTAATGGACAACGGTCACATCCAGCAAATCGGCAGTCCAACGGATGTATATAACGAGCCAAAGAACGCCTTTGTTGCGGACTTTATCGGTGAAAGCAACATCGTTGACGGCGTTATGCTTGAGGACTTCTATGTCAAGCTTGCAGGTCATACCTTCAAATGTCTTGACAAGGGCTTCAATGTGAACGAAAATGTTGATGTTGTAATTAGACCCGAGGATGTGGATGTGGTTGAACCTTCACAGGGTATGATTTCTGGCGCCGTAACATCCGTCACCTTCAAGGGCGTTTTCTACGAAATTATCGTGGACATCAACAACTTCAAATGGATGGTGCAGACAACAGGTTACCACGAGGTGGGCGATACAATCGGTCTCAACATTATTCCGGATGCAATTCATATTATGGCAAAGTCCGAGTACTCCGGGCAGTTCGGCGACTACTCATCTTTCAGTGAGGAGTACGACGAAATGGACAATGCGGATATAGTTATCGAAGAATGATGGAGGCACGGCAATGAAGAAAATTTCCCGTACCTCTTGGCTCAATATGCCCTATGTTTTTTGGGCTGCAGCCTTCGTAATCGTACCACTTGTCATAGTTGCATACTACGCCTTTACAGATTCCTCCGGTAGCTTCACCCTTGAAAACATCAAGGCTCTTTCAAGCTACGCCGGAACTATCCGTATTTCCCTGGAATATTCACTCATCGCAACGGTAATTTGTCTTGTTATCGCATATCCCTTTGCCTGGCTAATTTCCCGTTTTTCGGAAAATTCACAACGGGTTATGACCATGCTGGTGATGCTTCCCATGTGGATGAACCTTCTCATCCGTACATATTCCTGGATGAATATTCTGGAGCAAAACGGCATAATCAACAACCTGCTTACAAAGCTTGGACTTGAACCTGTACAATTCCTCGGCACTCCGGCTGCGGTCATATTCGGTATGATTTACAACTACCTGCCGTACATGATTATTCCGATATATAATGTCCTGTCAAAGCTTGACAAAAGTCTCATCGACGCCGCATCGGACTTGGGAGCTAACGCTTTTAACCGTCTTACAAGAGTCCTCATACCGCTGAGTATGCCCGGCATTATCTCTGGTATCGCAATGGTATTCGTCCCAAGCGTTTCCACCTTCTACATATCCCAAAAGCTGGGTAGCGGAAAAATTCTGCTCATTGGCGACACCATCGAAAGATACATCAAAACCTCATACAACTACAATATGGGCGCATCCCTGTCTCTTATTCTGATGCTCATTATACTTGCCAGTATGATGGTTATGAACAAAACTACAAATGATGATGAGGAGCTGATAGTATGAAAATATTAAAGAAGCTTTTCACATCACTTATATTCATATTCCTCTATGCTCCGCTCTTTGTGATGATATTTTTCAGCTTTAATTCATCAAAGAGTACCAGCGTATTTGAGAGCTTCTCTCTTCACTGGTACAAGGAGCTTTTCCGCAGCGGCGACACAATGACAGCACTTCGTAATACACTTATTCTTGCGATTTGCTCTTCCCTGATTGCCACCGTAATCGGCACAATAACTGCTGTGGGCATTCACGGAATGAAGTCAAAATGGGGTAAAAATGCGTTGCTCACCGTGACGGACATCCCGATGATGAATCCGGATATTGTCACCGGTGTAAGCCTTATGCTGCTCTTCGTCTTCTTTGGCAGACTGCTGGGATTTTCAGAGAGTCTGAGCTTCACAACTCTCCTCATTTCCCACATCACTTTCAACCTGCCCTATGTTATTCTCAATGTTATGCCCAAGCTCCGCCAGACGGACAAGCATCTCGTTGAGGCGGCGCAGGATTTGGGCTGTACACCAAGGTCTGCATTTTTCAAGGTAGTTATGCCCTCAATCACTCCGGGCATTATCTCAGGACTCATAATGTCCTTCACATTGTCACTTGACGACTTCATCATAAGCTACTATACCGTTGGAAGCGACTTCCAAACTCTACCGCTGAAAATTTACGCAATGACCAAAAAGACGGTAAAGCCCGATATGTATGCTCTGTCCAGTCTTATGTTTGGCGCAATACTTATTTTGATGATTGCGATAAATCTTATGCAGTTCGAGGATAAGCATACGGATAACCGCCGTCACTTCCCTGTTAAAAAGGTGATTGCAACAGTTTTGGCGGTGTCAATAATTTCCGCCTCAGTATTCGCAATAACCTACCAGCCAGAGGACACAGGTTCCACTCTTAACATAAGAGGTACCTATTCAACTGAGCTTGCAGGAACAGTATTAAATGTTTACAACTGGGGTGAATATATCTCCGACGGCTCTGATGATACAATCGATGTAAACAAGGAGTTCGAGAAGCTCACAGGTATTACTGTCAACTACACAAACTACGAGAGCAACGAAACAATGTATTCGAAACTCAAAGCAAATGCAGTAAGCTACGACATCATCATACCGTCGGATTACATGATAGCAAGGCTTGCTTCGGAAGGTATGCTGGCAGAAATCGATATGTCACAGATTGAGAACTATGACCTTATCGACTCCAAATATCATTCACCCTATTACGACCCAGAGGACAAGTATTCTGTGCCTTACAGCGTTGGACTTGTGGGAATAATCTACAATACAACAATGGTTGAAGGCACGCCCGACAGCTGGGAAATTATGTGGGATGAAAAGTACAGCGGTAACATTCTGACATTCAATAACTCCAGAGACGCATTCATGACGGCACAGATGCTCCTGGGCTATGACATCAACTCCACAGACAAATCCCTTTGGGACGAAGCTGCAGAAAAGCTCAAGGAACAAAGTCCCGTTTTGCAGGCTCGTGTAATGGACGAAATCTTCAATAAGATGGAATCCGGCAACGCTGCCATTGCGCCATATTACGCCGGCGACTTCCTGACGATGAAGGAAATCAACGACGATTTGGAATTTTTCTACCCGAAGGAAGGTACGAATATATTCGTTGATGCGATATGTATTCCCGCCTGTAACCAAAACTACGAAGCGGCTCTGATGTATATCAACTTCCTGCTTGAGCCAGAAATTGCCCTCGCCAATGCGGAATACATCTGCTACGCATCACCAAATATAAGCGTCGTCAACAACGATGCCTACTCCTTAAAGGGCAACGAGTATCTTTACCCGGAAAATATGGACTTCCTGACAGAGTATTATTACGACCTGGATGCAGACACTCGCTCCTATTATGAAAATCTCTGGGAAGAAATCGTTCGAGAGACAAAATGAAAAATAGAGAGCTGCTGTGTGCGGCTCTTTATTTATTCAAAATCTGAATGCCCGATTCTGACTGCGAATTATTTTCATTGTTTCGCTGACATTTAGGGCAAGCTCCGAGGCGTATTCATAGCCCACGGAGTATTCGGTGTTGCCCTTGATAAATTCAAGGAAGGCTTTGGCTTCATATGACATAAGCCTTGTACGATTTTCGCCATCAGAAAATACTCGCCCGGAACCATCCGAAAAGCAGACCTTCATATCGTTAAGCTGGGATATGGATGGCAGGAGAATTGTGCCCTTGTCGCCGAAAATTTGGGAATATCCGTAGCTCTGGGCAACCTTTGAATAATTCAACGTAACCTGCTTGTCGGAATAATCAAAAATCGCCGTGCCGTGGGAATCTGCCCCGGTGAACATAAAATAGCTATCGGAGGTAATCTTAACTGGCTTTCCGAACAGAGCGAGAGCAGTGTAGACATTATAAACGCCGATGTCCATAAGACAGCCAGCAGCGAGCTCCGGATTGAAGATATTTGGAGTGTAATCCTCGGAAAGAAGCTTATATTTAGAGGAAAGCTGAGAAAAATCAAAATGAGCGGAGGTTATATTGCCGATTTTGTTCATCATATCCCGAAGGCTAACAAGCTCCGGAGTATAGAGAAACATAATTGCCTCCATATAGATAAGACCTTTTTCGGCGGCAAGGCTCTGCAATTCCTCAATCTCGTTGGGATTCACACAAAGTGGCTTTTCGCAAATGACATTCTTACCCTTTTCAAGGCATTTTTTGGAATGCTCATAGTGGTATTTATTAGGTGATGCCACATATACGGCTGAAATACTGTCATCTGACAGCATATCCTCAAGGCTATTCCAACCCTTTTTTACACCAAATCTGCTGGAAAACTCCGTTGCCTTATCAAGTGAACGGGAATATGCGCCGGCATACTCCCACTCATCAATCGTCAATGCTGCCTTAACAAAGCTTTCTGTAATCCAGGATGTACCAATTGTAGAAAATTTCATCATTTTACAGCGGCAAGAAGCTCATTCACCTTGTCTGTTTTTTCCCAGGTGACATTCAAATCCTCACGGCCAATATGACCGTAGGCGGCAAGGTTTTTGTATCCAGGCTTGCGAAGGTCGAGTTTGTCAATAATTGCGGCAGGACGAAGGTCAAACACCTTTGTTACTGCCTTTGCAAGCTTATCCTCGTCGACAGAGCCTGTGCCGAAGGTATCCACAAGTACGGAAACTGGCTTTGCAACGCCTATTGCGTAGGCGAGCTCAACCTGACATTTTTTCGCAAGGCCTGCTGCGACGATGTTTTTCGCAACATATCTTGCGGCATAGGTTGCACTTCTGTCCACCTTAGTTGGATCCTTACCAGAGAATGCTCCGCCACCGTGACAGGCATATCCGCCATATGTGTCAACGATAATCTTACGGCCGGTAAGCCCGCTGTCGCCTGCTGGACCGCCGATTACAAACCTTCCTGTGGGATTGATGTAATACTTTGTATTGTCGTCAAGATATTTTGCGTCGATGACCGGCTCAACAACATATTTCAGCATATCAGTACGAATTTGCTCCTGAGATACATCCGGGTCGTGCTGTGTGGAAATAACCACTGTGTCCACTCTCACAGGAACATCATTTTCGTCATATTCAATGGTGACCTGTGTCTTACCGTCGGGACGAAGATAGGAAAGAGTACCATCCTTGCGAACCTCCGCAAGCTTTTTGGCAAGTCTATGAGCAAGTGAAATTGGCAGAGGCATAAGCTCTGGAGTTTCGTCGCAGGCATAGCCGAACATCAAGCCCTGGTCACCAGCGCCGTGAAGGTTATATTCGTCCTCTTCGCCATTTTTAAGCTCGTAGGACTTGGATACGCCCATATCTATATCCGCAGACTGTTTGTCAATATTGGTAAGCACTGCGCAGGTATTGCCGTCAAAGCCATACTCGGGATTATCATAGCCGATGTCAAGAATGGTCTTTCTCACTATTGCAGGAATATCCACAACTGCAGAGGTGGTAATTTCGCCCATAAGGAGAGTCATACCCGTTGTTGCGATTGTTTCGCAGGCGACACGGGATGTAGGATCCTGTTCCAGCATAGCATCAAGCACTGCATCACTTATCTGGTCACAAACCTTATCAGGATGTCCTTCTGTTACGGACTCCGATGTAAAAAATCTCTTTGTCATTTTATTTTTTCTCCATTAAAAAAATACTCACCGCAGAGATGAGCAGATAACCTTATCTCCCGGTCAAAACCGACGGATTTAGCACCTTGCCAAAGCAGGTTGCCGGGCTTCACAGGGCCGTTCCCTCCACCACTCTTTATAAGGAATTATTCAATTACAATTTACTATAACACCATTTTGACCTTTTGTCAATAGCAAATTTACAAATACTGAAAAAAGTGCCGTCCGGAAACGACACTTTCATAGTAAGAATTTAGCTAAAGAGACCGCTGATAAGGTCAAAGAGTTTCTGGAAGATGTTCTTGATTGCGTTTAGGAACTTCTTAATTGAGCCCTCGAAATCGTTTGTTCCGTATACACGATAGGCAACATATCCGCCGTTCTCGTAGCTTAGGTCATAGGTCTGAACTGCCACAGTTCTGTCCTCGTTTACGATACCGATTGTAACATTTGTGGCATCCTTTCCGTTATAAAGCACGGTGAGAATATGGTCATTGACCTCATACTTGTATATCGGGCAACCGTTGACAAGGATGTAGTCGATTGATTCAAATCTGCCGATGTCAATGATGATGTCAGTGGTAGGCTCCTTAACTGTGAGAGTGCTCAATATCTGACGAGCCATATAATCGTGGCCATTCTGTGACGGATGAGAACCCGGGAAGCTATTATTGCCTTCCATAAAGTCATCAAGCAATGTCCAGTCGCTCTCAGTTGCGAGAGTTTCAGTATTCTCAACATTTGCATAGAGAACGCCAAGTTCATCTGCCCAAGCCTCGTACTGCTTGTTCATACTGTCGGTGATGGTGGAAAAGGCAGTGCCAATGGGAATATAATATTCCTCGTTGATTGTCATCTGATTTACAAGGTTGAATGAACCTACCATAACAATCGTGGCATCTGGATTGAGCTCTTTGAGGTTGGAAATAAGAACCGGATACCATGTCTGCCAATTGTCATAGCCCTCATACATAAGCTCTATGGCAGTCTTAACAAGGTCTATGATTTTTTCCGGACTGCTCAGGTCAAAGCTGAGGCCGTCCGCAAGGAATCCGCCTTCGGAGATAATTCTGTATGCACGGTAGAATATATCGCACATACCAAGCTCAACGGTGATGAGGTCCGCATTCTTTGCAAGCTCAACACAGTTTCCGCAAAGTCCGCACTTTCCGGCAACATACTCCTCACCATTTGCCCCAACGGATGAGCCCTCATAACCGAAATATTTGAGGACATCATCATAGTACGCATAATTGAGCTTAGTGTCTGTATAATCATCATCAAAGCCGAAAACATCCATTGCAACCGCTGTTGTCATACCAGGATAGGTCAGTGGCCAGTAGGTGGCATTTGGGTCGGTGATGTCCGATGGAGCAGTGCAACCCACCGCCTGAGCCACAAGATAAGGGTAGCATCCCTCAACATTGCGAAGCTCGTAAAGATCATACTGTCCGCCGTCGGCTGCCTTATCTCTGTCAAGATAGAAGCCGTCAGCACCGCAGCCTCGACCGATGGAATCGCCTATTGCAAGGTATCCGCCCGCTTTACCGTACTGAGGAACAGTGTTCGCATCATCTGCGGAAACGGCGATAACAAGTACCGACATTGCCATAAGAAGCGAAAGCATCACGGCAATGATTTTCTCAAGTGATTTCATAATAACCTCCCAAATATACTAAAATTTATATGTAAATTATACAACATTCTCTGTATTTTGTCAAGTACACAACTTATAAAATTAAAATGAACGAAATGTTGTGAAAATATGATAAAAGGACGACCATTAAGCCGTCCTCATTTTTTACAGAAATTTTGCAATGGTATTTTTGAGAATATCGATATTGATAGGCTTTGCGATATGTTCATTCATACCAGAATCAATTGCAAGCTTTCTATCCTCCTCGAATGCATTGGCAGTCATTGCGATAATTGGAATTTGGGATATTTCCGTACCAAGCTTTCTTATGAGGCGAGTTGCGGTATAACCGTCCATTTCCGGCATTTGAACATCCATCAATATGATGTCATACTGCCCTGCTGACGCATTTTTGATTTTATCAACGGCGACGGTGCCGTCATTGGCGGAATCCACAATGAATCCCTCTTCGGTAAGAATTTCGGTGGCGATTTCACTGTTAAGGGCGTTATCCTCCACCAAAAGCACCTTTTTGCCCGCAAAATCGAACTCCGCATACTTTTGATGTTCTGCGATATCATCACTGGGAAGTCCGAGATTTTCTCTCAGTACTCGCTGAAGGTCAGACGGGAAGATTGGTTTGCCGATGAAGGCGGTGACTCCAGCTTCACAAGCCTCCTCTTCAATATCCGACCAGTCGTATGCGGTGAGAATGAATATTGGGACATCTTCACCAATGACCTTGCGAATCCGTCTTGTGGTTTCGATACCGTTCATATCCGGCATGAGCCAGTCGATGATGTACACCTTGAACGGGTCGCCCTTGCTGTAGGCTTCTTCAGCTCTAATGATAACCTCCTTACCACTTGTACACCATTCTGAACGCATTCCCGTGTCATCCAGCATTCTCGATACAGAAAGACAGGTGCCGTAATCGTCATCAACGACAATGCCCTTTATACCGTGGAGCTGAGGAATATCGGCGGACAATTTCGGTGCATTTTCAAGCTTGAATTCGAATGTTACAATGATTTCCGTACCTTTGCCTGGCTCACTGTCCACCACAATTTTACCACCCATCATATCGATGATACTCTTGGTAATTGCCATTCCAAGGCCTGTGCCCTGAATGCCGGAAACAGTGGTGGATTTTACCCTTGTGAACGGATCAAAAATCGTCTTCAAAAACGCCTTGTCCATACCCATACCGTTGTCTTTTATGCGGAACTCGTATTCGGCGTAACCGTTTGTCTTGACAGTTTTTTCCGTAATACGCATGGATATTGTGCCGCCAGGAGAGGTGTACTTGATTGAGTTGGAAAGAATATTGAGAAGCACCTGATTTAGTCTGAGCTTATCGCAGACAATATTTTCGTCATTTACATTCACAGTATCGATGTAGAAATCGTGCTGTTTTGCATGCATATCATGCTGAACAATATCCCTGAGTGTATGGATGATTTCGGGAAGATTTTCTGTCTTTTCCTCGATATTCATCTTACCGGATTCAATCCTGCTCATATCAAGAACATCATTGATGAGGGATAGAAGATGGTTGGAGGATTGTCCGATTTTAGAGAGATAGTCCTGCACCTGTTTTTTGTTGTCAATATGACTTGCCGCAAGTGAAGTATAACCGATTATGGCGTTCATGGGAGTACGAATGTCATGGGACATATTGTTGAGGAATGTGGTCTTTGCACGGTTTGATGATTCCGCCATAGAGAGAGCCTCGGCAAGCTGTTGCTGTTGTTCCTGTTCTTTTTGAATCATTTCATCACGCTCGGCAAAGCCAACAGCGATGGTATTGGGGTACTCGTCGATGTCCTCATATTTGACAACATCCATCTCTGTCCACTTGTAGACACCATCGAAATTTCGTCTAAAACGAACCGACAATCTTTTGCTGTGGGCAAGTCCGTTGAGCACAAACGGTATGTCCATATTCTCAAATAGATGCCTATCCTCGGGTTGTACAAGCTCGGAGCGACCAAATTTTATAATGGCATCCAAAGGATTTTCATTTTCATTTACCAGCTTATACGCCTTCGGAAACTTGCTTTTATCAAGTGAATAAGTTTTGAATATATTCTCACGAATATTGAAGTAAAACAGAGCGTGATACTCGCTTGCAAGACCGGAAATCATCTGCATATCCTCTTCCAACTTTTGTTGTTGGAAATCAATCTGTTTTTGCTGTTTCCGGTATGCCTCTTCCTTTTCCTTCTTTTCGGTAGTATCAACTACGCCAACAACTACATAAGCCTTGCCGTTTTCATCAAACATCCGCACCGCTTTATTATATTTCCAGCGGAAGCCTTCCTCTCCCGACAGATGCCAGCGATTCTCTGTTTCACACATCTCGCCTGTAATGGCAACATGCATAAGGTTTTCCTTCGTGTAGAAGTTCATGTAATTTTCAAAATCCTCAATATGAAGCCTGGTGTTGGCATCTTTAAGGAAGTTCTCGTATACATTATCGCCACGAAGCTTAACCGCCATTTCACGATCAACTGAGTCCATATCACGCATTATCCATTCGTAATTACCGTTTTCCGGATCGATAATGACAATCGGGTCGAACTCATCGGACAGTGCAAATACCATTTTCATAGTGCGCTTTACGGAGTCCAGCTCGTTTGCCTTGCGTATTCTCTCCGCCTCAACCTTGTCAAAACGCAAAATTTCAGTAACTGCCTGATGAGTACCTTCAATTCGAACGCCCTTTGTGTAGGCATAATTACGAACACCGCCACAACGAACGATAATAGTTCTGCCGTCCGGAAAATGCCAGGGATACTGCACCTCTGCATGCTCTCCGGCAGTCATTTTTTCAACTGATTCCGCCACAAGTCCATAGGAGTCCGAATCGATGTAATCATACCATGCGTGATAGGTATCCTCCGGCGGAATTTGATGGTCAAGTCCAATAAGACGAAGCATTGCCTCGTCAACATACATTCTCGGTGGCTGACCTTCGTCCAGTTCAAATGCCCACAGACCAATTTTCGCCTTTGTGAGTATATCGGCGGAAAGCGGAATTGCTCCCAAAAGATGAGTCTGCTGTTCGAGGATTTCCTTCGTGGTGTCCATAAATCCCACGGCAATATGATTGACATCGGCTCCTCTGACAATCTCGGCACGAATATATCTTATTTCCTGTTTTGACAAAATGCGGAAATCAATACTAAAATCCGTCGTCTCACGAAGATTTGCCTTGATAAATTCCACATCAAGAAGCTGCATTGCCTTCTCTCTATCCTCAGGATAAACATCATTGTCGATATATCTTTTGAGAGAGTCGATATAACTGTTCACCTCGGGATAACGTTCCGATAAGCTTGCCGCCCGTTTAAGCGCTGACCAGTTGAGAGTATCAAGCTCCACATAATATGCAGACAAATAGGGCTGAAGCAAATAGCCCATTACTTGAACAATATTGTCCATGTCGCTGCTGTCGAGGAAATCCACTTTATTTTCAAACTTCATAGACTGCTTATCACTCATAATCGAACCTCTCAAAATTAACATCCGTTATACTCAACATTATACAATATAAATTTTTGATTTTCAATATGAAATTTGCAATTTTATATAAAATTTTTTCACAAAAAATAAATTTAAAAAAACTATTGACAAAACGAATAAAATGGGTTATAATACATAGGCTTTTGCGGATGTGGCGGAATTGGCAGACGCGCTAGATTCAGGTTCTAGTGGTAGCGATACTGTGTGGGTTCAAGTCCCGTCATCCGCACCATAACTGCACAACAGTTTTGATACAATGTAGTATTGAGCTGGTGTGCAGTTTTTTTTTACAAAAATGCTTGCGACAGCGGGCTTTTCAAACACTTTTTAACGATTACAGGCTCCGTGGGCTGATTGATTTCGGCTTCCGAAGTCTGTTTTCTTATTTACGATCTACACTTTTTTACGATTGGTCGAAAGGGGTGTGCCCTGCCAGAAAAAGCCCTCGCCGAAGGTGTTATAATCTGGATTGTACAAAATCTGAAAGCAAGGCAATTCAGCAGACGGACGAAGCATTCTGTAGCTTTTGTCAATGAGTGTCAGCCAACGCTCATCACCGCTACCCTTAATATGTTTTCCAACATAACTTTTCATAGTGATAGCTCCTCGTTATAAATACTCAATCGGCAAGACAAGAAGGTCATCTTTTAGATACAGTTTTTCATCATATAAGCAAAGAATTACGCCCATGCCTCTTTGCTTGTCAACATCCTTATCAAGTACATCGAAGGTACTTGCCATAGATTTTGTCGGATTTGCACTCTTTTTAATTTCAATTGGATAAAGCACACCGTTTTCTTCAATAATCAAATCGATTTCGTTTTCGGTAGAAACAGTTGCGCCAGTTTCTGTAACCCGTTTTTTATCCTTTCCACGATAGTAGAATACGCTGAAACGATAGTCCAAGCCTTCATTGATAAAAGACTTTATAATTTCATTTATAACAAAGGTTTCGAACATATTCCCGGCTACGGCGCTGTTTTCCAGAGCCTCCCAGCTGTTCCACCTAGACAAATAACATGCAAGGCCGGTATCACGGAAATAAATTTTCGGAGTTTTAACTGCTCTTGTGAGATGACTCGAAAAATAAGGCTCAAGAATGTAGACAATACCGGTTTTTTCCAGAGCGGAAATCCACACCTTAATTGTTGCCTGCGATACACCCACCTCGTCCGCTATATTTGCGTAGTTGAGCAGTTGTCCTGTCCTTGCGGCAACGGCTGTCAAAAATCTCGTAAATGAAATTTCATCCCGGATTTCAATTTCATCCCTTAAATCTCGCTCAAGATATGTATGCACATAGGATGAATAGAAATCCACCCATTCTCTTTCGGTAACATACAATTCCGGATATGAGCCACGATGTATTATTTGCCAGATGTTTTCATAGGGCTTAATTTCCTTTTCACGTTGGGATATATATTCCTCAGTAGGAACAAAATGCCGATTAAAGGAAATGCCGTTTATTTCACGCAAGGAAAGTCCCTGTAATTCCAAAATACTGATTCTGCCTGCAAGGGATTCCTTGGCGGAGTCCATCAGCTTCATCTGTTGCGAGCCAGTCAAATAGTAATTTTCATATTCATCGCTTTTGTCACATTCAATTTTTATATAGGGAAAAAGCGCCTTCGCATATTGCACCTCATCGAGTATAGATGGTTTTGGGATATTCCTAAGAAAAAGCTTTGGATCTTCAACTGCAGTATTCAGCAGTAGCTTATCGTCAAATGTATAATATTTCACATCTGGATAAAGTGCCTTCAAAAGTGTCGATTTTCCCACCTGCCTGGGACCTGTCAAGAGAATACATCGGCTATTTTTTGCTCGTCGTTTTAGAATTTCGTTTATATTTCTCTCTATATACATATATTTCACCTAATTTTTGCGACTAATCTAAAGTACAACTACATTATAGTCGCAAAATCAATGAATGTCAAGTAATTTTTAAGTTTTTTGTATTAAATGAGAACCGACTTTTTACATCGGTCCTCATAGAAAAAGTTAAGAAATTATTGAATAGTAATGTCCGCAGGAAATTCAATGGTAGTTATCGGATTTTCGGTATCTCCAATTTTGTAAACAGTGAGACTTGCGGTTGTAATTACATACAAATAATCATCCACGGTGATGCCTCTGACGAATTCCACCCAAGAACATTCCGAGGTGTCCGCCTTGTAAAATCCGGATGCAGTAAGGACGCCGTCGACAACCTGGAAGGTTTGAAGTCCGTAGATCTCATCGTAGCCATAAACATCGCTTGTATTTTCATGCCAAATGATTACCGGATAACCGTACAATCCGTTGTTCCCAACAAGGAAGGCTCTACTTGTAAAGTTGTAGAGATTGGCACTTTCAATGGTGATTTTACCAGTTTCCGACATTTCTTTTGGATTTGAAACATCAAACAGACTCACCTTTGTGCCACCGTTAAGACCGTATTCATCGCCATCCGATCCCACGCCCAGCATAAGACCGCCATCCACCGGATGAAGATACTCTGAAAATCCAGTAATTTCAAGCTCTCCGATTATTTGCGGATTTGAAGGCTCACTCAAATCCAAAACGAAAAGTGGGTCAGTCCGTTCAAAGGTGACCACATAGGCAGTGTCGCCCATGAATCTTACTCCCTTTACCTGCTCATTTTCCATAAGAGTAGGAATTGCACCGACTATATTGAGGTCACCGTCAAGCACAAACAATGCGGAATTTGTCACATACTCTTCGCCGATATATCCAGTAACTGTGCTGGCGATACGGAAATAGCCATTGTATTCATCCATTGAAAACTGACCGTTCTGGGTGCCAGGAATTTCGCCCGAGCCTGTGAAGGTCACCTGACTGTTTGCAAGAGAAAATCTGTATATAATTGTTTTTGAATCACTTTCAATGTCATCATTGTTCAATTCAAAATCAAAATTATTCTCATTGTAGCAGTATTCCGTTTCAGCAATAAATAGGTCTTCGCCATTACAGTATATGTCGCTGCCGCCGCCAAGAATAGACACCGCAGAGGGCTCATTATTTGTGTCGCTGAAATTTACACTCAATATATTGAGATACGAGGAGTCATCGGTATCATACGCCACAATGGAGTCAATGGGAAGATATTCCTCAACGCCATTTTGAATTACGGAAGGCACACAGACATTTGCCGGCAAGTTTTCTTCTAACACACCATAAGTATCTACATATTCCCGGGATACAAGAATAAGGCTATTATCCACAATTCTTGCATCAACGTAGCCACCCTTTTGAGCGTAATAATCGGTCATCACAGGCTTATCTGGATTAGTCACATCATAGATTACCGCAACACAGTATTGGTCATTTGCCCAAAGCTCGCCGTCCTGAGCAAAGACAAAGCTATCCTCAGTTGTGCCTTCTTCCTTTATCGGCTCATCCTCATCATAGGTATAGTCATATTTTTTGCAAAGATTTTCGATGAATATGAGTTTATTTTCACAAAGGAAAAAGCTACACATACTCCCATTAAACTCCTCACTTGGAATATAGGGATTGATTTTACCAGCAACAACTGGCGTCTCAGAATTTCTTATATCCGTAATCACAATACTGCCATAGTAGTCGTTGTCGTCCGAATAACTGAGAACATAGATGAAATTACCATCCGTCTTTACCAAATCCGGCTCATCCGCAGATTCATCACGAAGATTTGTCTGAGAATAGGTCGCTCCAGCGCCAGTGTTTGAAACAGAACTGTCACTGGCAGTTTCAGCTGCGAACATATAATCCTCAGCGTAATCCTCA
>R06__coassemble_65_pt1 | contig 43090 bp, 31 predicted proteins | sample R06__metabat2_low_PE_028 | metagenome-assembled genome bin R06 | reverse complement strand
GAACCCCCCTCGCCATTCTACGAATGGCCCTCTCCCCCAAGGGGGCGTGCGATATAGACTTTCCGACAGGATGACTTTGCGCCAGCAAGGCTTTGCGTCAGCAAGACTTTCCGCAGGAAGACTTGGCAACGCAAGACTGTCCGAAGGACGACTACAATATAAAGGAGAAAATTAAAATGACATTCACAGAACAACCATTTCTGCCCGTAATTCTGGGCGCTGATATAACCGCATATTCTCATGTGAGAGCCTTTCATGAGGAGTATAACATGAAATCTTTGGTGCTGAGTCAAAAGCAGGCGAAGATAATTTCCGAGAGCAAGCTCTGTGAAAATCGTGTCATTCCCGGGCTTGAAAACGAGGATGTACTCATCGAAAATCTCATCAAGGTGGGAAAGGAATTTGCTGGCAAAAAGAAGCTGATAGTTTTGGGCTGCGGCGACTGGTATGTCCGCATACTCATTGAAAACAAGGCAAAGCTGTCGCCATATTTTCTCATTCCTTATATTGACGAGCCACTTTTGAACGACATCGTTTTGAAGGATAAATTTTACGGTTACTGCCAGGAGCTGGGCATTCCTTATCCCGAAACCTATGTGTACAACTGCGGTGAGGAGAACGATCTGAAATTTAACTTTGACTACCCGGTAATTGCGAAAACTGCCAATTCTGCGATGTATCACTACGCTGAATTTCCAGGCAAGAAGAAGGTTTTCCGCTTCAAAAATGAGGGCGACCTTCGAAATATGCTGAACAATCTGGAAAAGTCCAGCTATAGCTACAAATTTTTAATCCAGGACTGCATTCCCGGTGGTGACGAGTATATGCGTGTTCTGACCTGTTACAGTGACCAAAACGGCAAGGTGGTGTTTGCTTCGCTGGGGCACAGTCTTTTGGAGGATCACACTCCTGGCGCAATTGGAAATCCTGTTGCCATTGTGAACGAGGTCAATATGGGAATTATCAATGATGCCATAAAGTTCCTGGAAAGAGTGGGATATGTGGGCTTTTCCAACTTCGACATCAAGTACGATACCCGAGACGGCAAGTACAAATTCTTCGAAATAAATGTTCGTCTGGGCAGAAGTAATTTCTATGTTACCGGCAGTGGTTTTAACACGGTAAAGTGGATTGTGGACGACCTTGTATACGGCAAGAAGTTCGAGGGCTTGACCATTGCGGACAATGAAAATCTCTTCACGGTAGTGCCGAAGCAAATCATCCTGCGTTATGTTGAGGATGAAAAGACGAGGGAGCAGGTCAAGAAGCTTTATAAGATGCACAAGGTGAGCTATCCGCTGGATTACAAGCCGGATATGGCGCCAAAGAGAGCCTTCTATGTAAAGGCATCGCTGTACAATCAATTCCGGAAATATCACCGTGTGGAGCAGGCGGAGAAAAAGGGCATAGAGCTTGAGATTGGCGGCTGAAATATGGAGACAAAGCTTTTGGGAGTTCTCGGCGGAGTCGGACCTCTGGCGACGGTTTACTTTACGGATATGATAATCCGCAACACCGACGCTGGCTGCGATCAGGACCATGTGCCGATGCTCATTTTTAACCATTCCACAATTCCGGACAGGACGGAATACATACTTGACCACAGTAAGCCCAATCCTTTGCCGGTTATGGTTGAGGATGCCAAGCTCCTTGAAAAGGCAGGCTGTGACTACATCGTCATTCCCTGTAACACCGCCCACTATTTTTACGACGAAATTCAGAATGCTGTGAGTGTGCCCATAATCAACATAATCAAAGAGACCGTAAGCTTTGTTCTCAGGACAAATCCCTACGCCCGGAAAATCGGAATTATGGCAACGAGAGGCACAATCGAAACGGACACCTACAAGCGTGAGTGCGACCGTCACGGCGTGGAATGTATAAAGCCGGAGGCTGCGGATCAGAATGAGCTGATGAACATCATTTACAATCAGGTCAAGGCAGGCAAGCCGGTGGACACAATCCGCTTTATGAGTATAATTCAAAATCTAAAAAACAGAGGCTGTGATGCGGTAATTTTGGGCTGCACGGAGCTTTCGATAATAAATCGTGACATACATCTCGACCGCCCGGATGTAGTGGACAGTATGGAGGTTCTGTCGAGAGCCGCCATCACAAGGTGCGGAAAAAAGCTTTCGGAAAGATAACTATGGCAAAAAAAGAAAATATACGCAATTTTTCGATAATAGCCCATATCGACCACGGAAAATCCACCCTCGCTGACCGACTTCTTGAGCTGACGGATTCCGTATCCCACCGTGATATGAAGGAACAGCTCCTTGATGATATGGAGCTTGAGCGTGAGCGTGGAATTACAATCAAAGCCCATGCCGTGACGCTGAACTACAAAGCCAATGACGGTAAGGAGTACGAGCTGAACCTAATCGACACTCCCGGGCATGTGGACTTCAACTATGAGGTATCCCGTTCACTGGCGGCTTGTGAGGGCGGTGTTCTGGTGGTGGACTCCACACAGGGCATTGAGGCACAGACACTTGCCAATACCTATCTTGCTCTTGACCACAATCTTGAGCTGGTGCCGGTTATAAACAAAATCGACCTTCCTGCCGCCGATGCGGACAGAGTTGCCGCTGAAATAGAGGATGTAATCGGACTTGATTGCAGTGAGGCGCCCAGGATTTCCGCCAAGACAGGACTTAATGTTCAGGATGTTCTTGAGGAGATAGTCAAGGTCATTCCGCCGCCGGAGTCAAATGACGATGCTCCGCTTCGTGCCCTTGTTTTTGACTCTGTATATGACAGCTATAAGGGTGTTATTGTCTATGTCCGTGTTATGGATGGTGTGCTGAAAATCGGCGACACCATGCGGATGATGGCAACCGGAGCGGAATTTACGGTTGTGGAATGTGGACGGATGCGTGCCACAAGTCTTGAAAATACCGGAGAGCTTCATTCCGGAGAGGTTGGCTACATCACCGCCTCAATCAAGACAGTTAGGGATGCCAAGGTGGGCGACACAGTCACCACTGCGGAAAATCCAGCCTCAGAGCCTCTGCCCGGCTACAAGAAGGTCAATCCCATGGTTTTCTGCGGTGTTTATCCTGCCGACGGAGCCGATTATGAAAACCTCCGTGATGCCCTGGAAAAGCTTCAGCTCAACGATGCGGCTCTCTCCTATGAACCGGAAACCTCCGGTGTCCTTGGATTCGGCTTCCGCTGTGGATTTTTGGGACTTCTTCATCTGGAAATCATTCAGGAGAGACTAGAACGGGAATATGATTTGGATTTGGTCACCACAATTCCCAGCGTTATTTATAAAATCTATCTGACGGACGGCACCATGGTGGAAATCGACAATCCCACAAAATACCCGGACCCGGCGATGATAGACTACTGCGAGGAGCCGGTTACGGAGTCTCACATCTACTCTCCGCCGGATTACGTGGGCTCAATTATGGAGCTTTGTCAGGACAGGCGTGGCAAGTTCATCGATATGACCTACATCACGCCGGACAGAGTGGATATTCACTACGAACTGCCGTTAAATGAAATTATCTATGATTTCTTTGATGCCTTAAAGTCACGCACAAAGGGATACGCCTCCTTTGACTATGAAATCAAGGAGTATCAGCAGAGTGAGCTGGTGAAGCTGGATGTCCTGCTGAATGGTGACCTTATCGATGCACTGTCATTCATTATTCACAAGGACAAGGCATACGGCAGAGCGAGAAAAATCGCTGAAAAGCTGAAGGAAAATATCCCGAGACAGCTCTTCGAAATCCCGATTCAGCTGGCAATTGGCGGCAAAATTATTGCGAGAGAAACTGTCAAGGCGCTTAGAAAGGATGTTCTTGCCAAGTGCTACGGCGGTGATATTACGAGAAAGAAAAAGCTTCTGGAAAAACAGAAGGAAGGCAAAAAGAGAATGCGTTCATTCGGTACGGTTGAGGTGCCACAGGAGGCATTTATGGCGGTACTGAAGCTGGATGATAATAATTAACTGTCGCCCACTGAATAAACTGGCGGAGCGGAAGAACGCACGCCCCTAAAATCCCCGAGCGAAGTCCCGTAACGCATCGCACGCCCCCCTGAAAGGGGGAGAGGGCCAAGCTTTGCTTGGCGAGGGGGTCGACAAGTTCCGTAGCGAATTAATCGCACGACCCAAATTTCGGACGCAGTCGCCCAGCCGTTCGCACGCCCCCTTGGGGGAGAGGGCCAGGCGAAGAGCCTGGCGAGGGGGGTCTTCGTTCGATTCGGAATAAAACCTACAGAACGGACTCTATAATCAAATTCCTTGCGATTTCCGATTTCCTATTTCTTTTCGACCCCCTCGCCGCCTCAATCCCTGGCGGCCCTCTCCCCCTTTCAGGGGGCGTGCGATGGGCTACAAGACTTTGCAACGCAAGACTAATAAGGAGAAATTTTAACAATGCAATACATACCCACAATTTTAATCCCGGGAATAGGTCAATCCCGAGTTGATTTGCTCGATAAAAACGGCAACAGAGTTAAGCGTGCCTGGCCGTTCGATTTGGATTCTAAGGCACTCATAAAGAAGCTCACAGGTCCGCTCACGAAAATGATGATGTTCCGCAAGGATGCGGGCTTTTCCGATGCGGTGGCAAAGCTTGTTGAGGAAGTTGTTGCGCCTCTTGCAATGAATTCCGATGGTTCCTCTAAGGAAAATCTTCGTGTGGTGTCCTTCCCGAAAAGCGTCGCTGAGGTTACCGACGATGAACGCCGTTTCATATACAGAATGGTGCCCGTTGAAACGCTGTCCGAAATTATCGGCGAGGAAAATCTCTTCTTCTTTGCCTACAATTCCTTCGGCAATCTCTATGCCACGGCGGCGGAGTTTGACAAATTCGTGGATATGGTCCTTGAAAAGACCGGCAGTGACAAGGTGAATCTTGTGCCGATTTCCCTGGGCGGATGTGTTGCCAACGCATATCTTCAAAAATATTCACACAAGAAGGCGGTCAACCGTGTGGTGAACTTCGTGGCGGCTCTGGACGGCTCAATTCTCATCAGCGACCTGCTTTCAAACAACATAAACTACGACGATGTGACCTCGATTTTGTCCCTGTTCGGTGGCGGTTCCGTGGAGGAAATTAAGCCCATGCTGAAGGTTCTGCCTGCAGGTGTGATGGAGGTTACCGTCGAAAAGGCAATTAAGGTTCTCACTGATGCGGTTTTGGCAAACTCCACCATGATGTGGGGCGTTATCCCCAGGGATTACTACGGCGAGCTTTCCGCAAGACTCATTTCCGATTCTGCCCATTCTATCGTCAAGGCTCAGGCGGACGAGTTCTATGAGGCACATAAGGACTACGAAAAATTCATCCGTGACCTTGAAGCCGATGGCATAGAATTTTTCAACATCTGTGGCTACGGCAAACAGCTCATTCCAATAGTTGCCAGCACCAGGGTAAGCTCCGACACGATTATCGGCACTGTGTCCGAGTCAATGGGTGCAACAGTGGCTCCTCTGGGCGATGTTCTTCCCGACACCGACGCAAAATATCGTTCTCCCGATGGCACGATTGACGCCTCCACATCCCTTGAACCGGACAAAACCTGGTTCTTCAAAAATCAACAGCATGACGGCATCGCATACAACGATGTGGCGTTGGAAATTGCAAAGAAAATTCTCACCGAGCCAGAGTTCAACTCCGTATTTTCGGATGAACGCTTCCCGCAGTTCAACAACGCAAGAAGTGCCGGTAGAATTAAGAAATACATTATGAAGGCGGAGCAAAAGCTCACGGGCTTTGTCAATAATCCGGATGAAATCGAAAAGGCAATCGCCGATGCGAAAAAATTCCTGGACAACACAATCGTCCCGGAGTGCGGTGATGCGGTTGTACTCGCAAAGCTCAAATCCGCAATAGGAGAGTAAAAATGTCAGATTCCATAATTACCGTATCGGGGCTTAAAAAGTCCTACGGCAAGCATCTCGTTCTGGACAATATTTCCTTCGATGTGCCTAAGGGCAAAATCGTGGGACTTCTGGGACCAAACGGCTGTGGCAAGACCACCTTTCTCAAAATTCTCACCGGACTCATTCATGATTACAGCGGTGAAGTAAAAATTGACGGCCACAAGCCCGGTATCAAGTCCAAGGAAATTACGGCGTTTATGCCGGAGAGAACCTACCTTGCAGAGTGGTTCAAAACAAGCGACGCCATAGATTATTTTGCCGACTTCTTTACCGATTTCGACAAAAATAAGGCATATGAATTTCTTGCGAGATTCAATCTCGATCCAAATCAGAAGGTCAAGACCATGTCAAAGGGTATGCAGGAGAAGGTTCAGCTCCTGCTGGTAATGTCAAGGTCGGCAAGTCTCTATGTATTTGATGAGCCGTTCAGCGGTCAGGACCCAGTGGCAAGAAGCGTAATTCTTGATGTGATTATGAACAACTACGCAAGCGACTCCACCATACTTATGTCCACCCATCAGGTCAACGACCTCGAACAGGTTTTCGACCATGTCATAATGTTCGGACACGGTCATGTGCTGTTTAACGACAGTATAGAATCCATAAGAGCCGAGGGCAAGTCCGTCGAGGAAAAATACAAGGAGGTAATCGGAAATGTTTGGGAAGTTGATTAAAAACGATTTCAAGTCCTCCGCAAGATCCGTTTCCATTATATATTTCGCCGCCGCAATCATCACGGTTGCAATGGTAATATCCCTGTTTACCGGCTTTGGCGTAGGCAAAATCGTCTGCACCGTGGCACTTATGATAACCTGCTGGCTGGCGCTCGTCATCACCATTGTTCAGATGTTCGGTGACTTCCGTAATTCCATGTTCCGTGACAGAGGCTATCTCACCAACACCTTGCCCGTAAAGAGCTTTGCCATGGTGCTTTCAAAGTGGATAGTGTCGGTGGTGTGGATTCTCATCAGCGCAATCTACATAGCCCTCAGCTACATCCTGCTGTATGCCTATTACACCGGCGAAAACGGTGCAAAGGCCTTTACCATGCTGCTGGATTACCTGCCGATGCTTGGACTTCCTGAGTTCGACATCCTCAAAAAGGCTCTGCCGTTCTACGCAATTAAAGTTCTCTGCTGGCTACTGGTGAATGTTGCGATTGTCTATTTCTCCGTCACCATATCCAACATCAAGCCTCTCAACCGGGGCAAGGCGTTTAGCATAATCGTGGTATTTTTCCTTGTGTTCGGCGTAGTGAATGCCCTGGGTCATAAGCTGGACGAGCTTGTAAGCTTCGCCATTACTGTTATGCCAGAAACCGGTCTGAAACTCACCGTGGACAGGGATTTGATTTCCGAGGCGACGATTTCCGGTGGTTGCTATATTTCCCTGACTCAGATTTATTTCGAAATCATCATCGCACTGGCTATGTTCGTTGCCACCGCAGAGCTGATTGAAAAGAAGATAAATGTGGATTAACCGACAAAATATAAAACAGGATTCATCGGAGTCCTGTTTTGATATTTTCAGAGAATTGAGGTTACATCAATTCAAAAGATTGACAGGCATTTCCACGCTGTCCATAACGACTTCAAAGCTTATTCCCGAGGCGTAGTTGAACTTTGTGCTGTAGGCTTTCCATAAATCCTTCAAAAAAGAACCCTGTATTCTATCATATTGTTTCTAATGGTGAATTTTTTGTAAACTATTGCAATTTACGAAAAGTTGAAAAATAACTACAGATTTAGCAAATTTTTGAACCATTCAATAATTACCCTCAGGAAAGAAATTAATTTTTCGAAAAATGATGGTTTCGGTTCTTCCTCCCACTGAGCGTACAAAACTTGATAATTATCAGTTATGGTAAAATCCGCATTGGTGGCGATAGCTGTACCCGTGCCGTCAGCTGCGGTGTTCCACCCGGTAAATGTATATTCAGTTTTAACAAACGGACATTCTTTGGCGGTTGCAGTTTCTCCAATGGAATAAACATGTGTATCAAACAAACGACTTCCTGTTCCGCCGTTTTTGTTATAGACTACGACAGCACCATTCGCGGCAAATCCTTTGTCAAGAACATTCTTTCTTGTGAATATGAAATTTATCAGTGCATTTGCATCATTCTGATATTTTTCGTTAACATTTGAAATAATAGTTGTTCCATAGGTTTTCCAACGGATATGGTTTAGCACCGCAGAAGTTGAAATTTCAGCTATATATGAGGTAAGCTCCTTCTGTTTGCTTTCATTCAGCAAAGACGAAACCGTATTTTGCCATACATCGGCTACGGCATTTCTGAAATCCGGCATTTTATAGCACTGAGCAAAAAAGGTGGGAAATTCTCCAGTAGAGCTATCAATTGAATTGCGATAAAGCTGATTGGCATACCATGTATCCGTTTCCCATACGGTTAGTTGACCACCGTCTATATTTGTGTAAGTGCCAAGAGCATGGTCAAAATCCCATAATGGACCGGCATAGAATTTGTCATTATCCGCATACTTATAGAAGTAAAAACTGGTTATACCGCTGTCCACATTTTTGGACAGTTCCTGCATAATATAAACCTTTACCAGAGATTGAATATCAAAATATTCGGTGTAATATCTGCCCTTGCTGTTATAGCCAGTATCGGAATAGAGTGCTTCTTCCGCTTCATTCCAAAGCCCACTGATATAATTCACTTCTCCTTCTGAGGCATATTCCGGGCTTTTCAAAACAATCGGCATTCCAACATTGCTTATAAAACCGCTGATTTCCTGATGATAGCGATACAGATAGTCCACCTCTAAAAGGTAGCCACCAGATACATTTTCCGGTTCATTGGAAATATCCACCCATTTTTTGCTGCCGCATACATATCCAGAACGCACTCCGAGTAAAGCTGCGTTTTCTATATCCACTTCCTCATTTGCCGCTTCATTTTCATCATCAAGGTCTGTGGTTTCAATTCGGTTATCGGCAATTTCAACGCTTTCACAAATTAAATAATTGCCTAGGTATTCGCCGTTGATGTATAAATCCACATGGCGGTACTCCGATGTCTCCGACAAACCGATACCTGCAGCTATGTTAAATATCGAAGCGTTTTTCATCAATGAGTTGTCTTGGTAACACCCCGCTAGTAGAGTCCATTTTTTTGCTTTTGCCATGCCAAGTACAGAGGTTTTCTTATCAAATTTAATATTATAAGGCTTTTTAGGATAACTCCATGTGGCATTTCCTCTGCCCTTGATTTGTTTTATCGTCTTATTATCAACATCCATTTCACCGTCTGCGGTGTGAATACAGACCTTGCCGGAATCCTTATTATTTTTATCCTGATGAATATAACTCAAAGGCTGATTGTCAGTGGTAACAAACATTGCAGGCACATTCTCAGATTTCAATATCACCAGGCTGTACTGATTTTCACCGCTTGTCAGAGTGTAGGTTATTCCTGTTTCTGTAAAGACATCTGTATTTTCTCCGTTTTTCAGAGAAACCGTATCCACCAATATTTCATTGTCTGATTCAAAGTAAATTTTCATTTCCGATAAATCGGTACCGGATGGCAAAAAAAGATAATACACACCATCAATATTGTACCAATGAACGGTATCCGTACTTTCCTGTTCATTGCCGTAAGGATTGACGGAAAAAGCCGTAATTCCCGATGTGGGTTCCTCTGCAGACACAATGAGCATCGTCAATAGGCTTGTCAGCAATATGACTATTCCCGTCAGCCAGGTTTTCAAAAAACCATGTTTCATTTTCATTGTCCTCCGTTGTTTATTTTTTCAGTTCAAATTTCAGTATATTTATAAAAAAGTGATATGAACCATTTGTAACGGCTGAATTGTTTAGGATTTTACATATATAGTACTATGTTTTACCCACAAATGGGTATGTCTATATGATTATCATTATATTTATAGCTTGCTTGCTAACAGGTATACTCCTATCTGTTCCATTTGTCAAGCTCTTCTTTGTGGATTATCTATAAATTTAGTATAACACTTTTTTATGTTTTTGTCAAGTGTTTTTTAACAAAAAAGCCGCATAAAAATCAATAAAATTGTGCAATTATTTTATTGCTTTTTTGAAAAAGATATAGTCGTAAATTGCAATTTACGTAAGTGTTAAATTCCTCATGCCAGTATCAATATCCATTGTGGACCTCATGGCGACACCAAACATTGAGGTAACAAGAATTCCGCCTTTTTTTGTATTATGACGAATTTTTTTTGTGTTTGTCAAGACTTTTGTGCTTATATTGTTTATCATTTAAGCACGAAAGTTTGAAATTGCAGAGTTTATTTTGCTTGACAAAACATAATATTTAATGTATAATAAAATTGGGTGATGATATATGGACAGAAAGCCTCTTCCGGTAGGATTATCGGATTTCAAACGTGTAGTATCGGAATACTACTATGTGGATAAAACGGATATGATACGGGATATTATCGACTTTGGTACGCCAGTGTCATTGTTTACTCGTCCTCGCAGATTCGGTAAAACCCTGAATATGAGTATGATCCAGACTTACTTTGAAAAGACAGATAAGGACAATTCTGTCTATTTTAAGGATTTGAATATCTGGAAATATGGCGAAAAATACACCTCTCATCAGGGAAAATATCCGGTGATTTTCCTTACATTCAAGGATGTTAAATTAAAAACTTGGCAGGCTACAATGAATGAAATTCGTGTGTTGATTACTCAGGAATTTCGCCGTCACGATGAGCTGTTGAACTCTGATAAAATAAAAGATAAAGACATTTTTGAACGCATCTGTTCTGAATGCGGAACTGATTCTGATTATCAAAATTCATTGAAAATGCTCTCTAAAATGCTTGCCGAGCATTACAATTCGCAAGTCATTATCATTATAGATGAGTACGACACGCCAATTCTTTCGGGATATTCAAATGGATTCTTTGAGCCGGTAGTTTCCTTTATGCGGAACTTTTTCTCTGGCGGATTTAAGGACAATTCCTACCTGCAATACGGCTTTATGACGGGTATTCTGCGTGTTGCGAAGGAAAATATTTTCAGCGGACTTAACAATGTAACTGTTTACTCAATTCTTGACAACAGACATTCCGAATATTTTGGATTTACGCAAGCTGAGGTTGACCAAATTGCAACAGATTTTGGATATGCTGATAAACTTCCAGCCATAAAAGAATGGTACGACGGATATATTTTCGGAAAATCCGAAATCTACAACCCGTGGTCGGTGATTGCTTGTATTACCAATGAATGTATTCTTGTGCCATATTGGCTCAACACGAGTAGTAATGATATAATCCGTGAATTAATCCGTGATGCGGACGATAAAACTGCAAAAAATCTACGTTTTCTTTATGACGGGAAGTCGGTCATTGCTGAAATTGATACGGATGTGACATTCCTGGAGCTTCAAAAAAGTACCAATGCGGTTATGAGTTTTTTGGCGGTTTCCGGCTATCTCAAGGCAAAATGCAATTTGACCGATACAGGTGAACTCAAGTGCGTGCTGACTATCCCGAATAAGGAGCTTCGGACGGTCTACAAGAAAGAAATTCTTGGTGCTATTACTGATAAATACGGCTTTGGAATCGGTCTCGAAATCGCAGACGCTCTCTATGCCTGCGATATGGAGGAGTTTCAAAATCTACTCAATGAATTTATGAAGCAGAGTATGAGCTTCTTTGATGCCTCGGAGTCATTCTATCACGGTTTAATTCTCGGACTTTGCGCCATAATGACAGGCGAATACAGGGTTGTATCAAACAGAGAATCCGGCTTAGGACGATTTGATGTAGCCCTAATTCCGTTAAAGCCCAATCGTGCTGGATATATCTTTGAGCTTAAATCCGCAAAGGAAAACGAGGACTTGGATGAGCTTGCAAAGGCAGGACTTGCACAAATAAATGATAAGGAATACATCACCGAGCTGAAAAATCTCGGCGTAGATGAAATAATCAAAACCGCCATCGCCTTCTGTGGCAAGGAAACAGCGATGCTTTCGGAATGAAATTTACCTTTTTATAATACTGGGTGATGATATATGGACAGAAGACCATTGCCGGTAGGATTATCGGACTTCAAACGTGTAGTATCGGAATACTACTATGTGGATAAAACGGATATGATACGGGATATTATCGACTTTGGTACGCCAGTGTCATTGTTTACTCGTCCTCGCAGATTCGGTAAAACCCTGAATATGAGTATGATCCAGACTTACTTTGAAAAGACAGATAAGGACAATTCTGTCTATTTTAAGGATTTGAATATCTGGAAATATGGCGAAAAATACACCTCTCATCAGGGAAAATATCCGGTGATTTTCCTTACATTCAAGGATGTTAAATTAAAAACTTGGCAGGCTACAATGAATGAAATTCGTGTGTTGATTACTCAGGAATTTCGCCGTCACGATGAGCTGTTGAACTCTGATAAAATAAAAGATAAAGACATTTTTGAACGCATCTGTTCTGAATGCGGAACTGATTCTGATTATCAAAATTCATTGAAAATGCTCTCTAAAATGCTTGCCGAGCATTACAATTCGCAAGTCATTATCATTATAGATGAGTACGACACGCCAATTCTTTCGGGATATTCAAATGGATTCTTTGAGCCGGTAGTTTCCTTTATGCGGAACTTTTTCTCTGGCGGATTTAAGGACAATTCCTACCTGCAATACGGCTTTATGACGGGTATTCTGCGTGTTGCGAAGGAAAATATTTTCAGCGGACTTAACAATGTAACTGTTTACTCAATTCTTGACAACAGACATTCCGAATATTTTGGATTTACGCAAGCTGAGGTTGACCAAATTGCAACAGATTTTGGATATGCTGATAAACTTCCAGCCATAAAAGAATGGTACGACGGATATATTTTCGGAAAATCCGAAATCTACAACCCGTGGTCGGTGATTGCTTGTATTACCAATGAATGTATTCTTGTGCCATATTGGCTCAACACGAGTAGTAATGATATAATCCGTGAATTAATCCGTGATGCGGACGATAAAACTGCAAAAAATCTACGTTTTCTTTATGACGGGAAGTCGGTCATTGCTGAAATTGATACGGATGTGACATTCCTGGAGCTTCAAAAAAGTACCAATGCGGTTATGAGTTTTTTGGCGGTTTCCGGCTATCTCAAGGCAAAATGCAATTTGACCGATACAGGTGAACTCAAGTGCGTGCTGACTATCCCGAATAAGGAGCTTCGGACGGTCTACAAGAAAGAAATTCTTGGTGCTATTACTGATAAATACGGCTTTGGAATCGGTCTCGAAATCGCAGACGCTCTCTATGCCTGCGATATGGAGGAGTTTCAAAATCTACTCAATGAATTTATGAAGCAGAGTATGAGCTTCTTTGATGCCTCGGAGTCATTCTATCACGGTTTAATTCTCGGACTTTGCGCCATAATGACAGGCGAATACAGGGTTGTATCAAACAGAGAATCCGGCTTAGGACGATTTGATGTAGCCCTAATTCCGTTAAAGCCCAATCGTGCTGGATATATCTTTGAGCTTAAATCCGCAAAGGAAAACGAGGACTTGGATGAGCTTGCAAAGGCAGGACTTGCACAAATAAATGATAAGGAATACATCACCGAGCTGAAAAATCTCGGCGTGGATGAAATAATCAAAACCGCCATCGCCTTCTGTGGCAAGGAAACGGTAATGATTACAGAATAGATTTTATACTATAGATTAGGTAAATTGACGAATGAAAAATTTATTTACACTTATTCTGGACGATATGATTCTGTTCCCAGAGATGACGGTGGAATATCCGCTCATTGACGAAACGGACATCAAGACCGCAGAAAAGGCGCTCAAATCGGGAAAGGATACCGAAATCGCCATTGTTTATGACCGTATCGAAGGTGAAAATTCCAAGGACGGTATGGGCACTATTGCACTGAAAGCGAAGATTAAACAGCTTCGTGAGATTGAGGGACACACCAATATTCTTGTGGAATGCGTGTCCCGTATTGTGTTTACAGGCATTAAAGAGAGTGACGGAATACGGACCTGTTATACCGAGGACATCGACGAAAATCTGCCTGAGGAAATTGCAGATTCCAATATGACAAAGGGATTTGTAAGCGCTCTTAAGGATGCGTTTATGGATTATTGTCATTTTGACAATCACATTCCTAAGGAAATTATCAGCATCGTAAGGCGTACAAATGATTTATGCAAGCTCTGCGATATAATTTCTCCGATATGTGAAGGTGATTACGAAGAACAGTACGAGATTTTTGCCACAATAAATCCTGCCGAGAGAGCCGTAATGTTGACGGAGGCTCTGCGTGATCTTAAGGAGATTGCCTCCATTGCTCAAATGATTGAGGATAAGACCCGCAGACGTATGGACGGCGAGCAGCATGATTACTACCTTCGTATGCAGCTTGAAACCCTCAACGAGGAGCTTTACGGCACGACGGACGAGGAGGATGAGTGTGTAAAATTTGGACGCCTCATTGATGAAAGCGGTATGCCGGAGGATGGCAAGGATAAGCTTCGTCAGGAACTGCACCGTCTGAAGCTTGTACCTCTCACAAGTCCCGAGGCAAATGTCATACGGACATATCTTGAATACTGCCTGAAGCTTCCGTGGAACAAGAAATCAAAGGAATCAAAGTCAATCGCAAAGGCAAGGAAGGTTCTGGACAAGGAGCACTACGGCCTTACCGACGTCAAGGAACGAATTATTGAGATGATTGCGGCGAGAATGTGTTCGGACGAAATCCGTGGACAAATTCTCTGCTTTGTGGGTCCTCCCGGAATAGGCAAGACCTCCATCGTGCATTCCATTGCGGAGGCTACAGGAAGAAGCTATCAGCGTATTGCCCTGGGCGGTGTGCGTGACGAGGCGGAAATTCGTGGTCACAGACGGACATACATCGGCGCAGTTCCGGGCAGAATTGTAAATGCCCTCATTGATTCAAGGTCTGACAATCCCGTAATACTGCTGGATGAAATCGACAAGCTGGCAAGCGACTACCGTGGCGACCCTGCGGCGGCTCTTCTTGAAGTCCTTGACCCAGAGCAGAACAGTGAATTTACGGATCATTTCATCGACATACCCTTTGATTTGTCCAATGTTCTTTTCGTCACAACGGCAAATGACGCATCTGAAATTCCGGCTCCACTTCTGGACAGAATGGACATCATTGAGCTGAATTCCTACACGGCGGAGGAGAAGCTGAATATTGCGAAAAAGCACCTCATTCCAAAGCAGATGAAACAGCACAATTTGACCTCTGCCAAGCTGAAAATCGCCGACAACGCAATTAAGCTGATGATTTCCGGATATACCCGTGAGGCAGGCGTAAGACAGCTTGAAAGACTCATCGCAAAGCTTTGCCGTAAGACGATTTTGCGTTTGATGGAGACCGAATCCGAGGTGGTGAAAATCACGAATAAAAATCTCGGAGAGTTCCTGGGTGCGGAGAAATTCAAGGACAACGAGGAGCTGACGAACGAGGTGGGTCTTGTCAACGGACTTGCGTGGACAAGTGTTGGCGGTGAGCTTTTACAGGTAGAAACCGCCGTTGTGGATGGCTCTGGCAAGCTGGAGCTGACTGGTTCTCTTGGCGATGTGATGAAGGAATCCGCCAAGGCTGCGATTACCTATGTTAGATCCCGGGCTGATGTTCTGGGCATTGACAAGAATTTCGCCAAGGACAAGGATATTCACATTCATGTACCCGAAGGCGCAGTACCCAAGGACGGACCTTCCGCAGGCGTTACGATTACCACATCCCTCGTGTCGGCTTTGACTGGACGAAAGGTCAGCGGTGCTGTTGCTATGACCGGAGAGGTGACACTCCGTGGCAGAGTCCTGCCCATCGGCGGACTTCGTGAGAAGAGTATGGCAGCATTTAAGCATGGCGTGGGTACGGTTATCATCCCCAAGGGCAACGAACCGGATTTGGAAAAAATCGACGACGCTGTAAAGAGTAAGGTGAAGTTCGTCCCCGTGAATAATGTTGACGAAGTGCTGGATATTGCGTTGATGTGAGAAGAAGTCTTGCTGGCGCAAAGGCATTAGGCATTAGGCACTAGTGATAATCAAATCACGCAGCGATTTCCTTAACACTAGTGCCTAATGCCTGATGCCTAGTGCCTTACAGCTCCTGCGACGAATAAAGTTTGTGACGAAAAAAATAAATTTCGTCAACATTTCCTATTTGCTATTTCCTATTTTTTTTTCGACCCCCCTCGCCGCCTCAGTCCCTGGCGGCCCTCTCCCCCTTTCAGGGGGCGTGCGGTTGGTTACGGGAGTTTATTCAAAGATTTGAACGAAAGACCCCCCTCGCCAAGCTCTTCGCTTGGCCCTCTCCCCCAAGGGGGCGTGCGTTAATCCGCTCCGCCGATTTATTCTGGGGCGTGCGTTATTCCGATACGCTGTTTTATCAAGAGCGGGCGGACTTTTTTTTATTTAACCTGTTGACAAAACGGAAAAAAAGTAGTATTATTCAATATAGAATAGAATAATATACATTGGGGGATTTTCTGTGGAACTCAAGGCGCTCAAAAGCGGTACGGATATTCGTGGAACGGCAATCGGTGAAAATTATCAGCTGACGGATGAGGTCATCAGGAAGCTTATTTTCGGTTTTGTCAGGGTGATGGAGGGCAAGACTGGACTTTCCGCATCTGAAATGAAAATTTCCGTAGGACACGATTCCCGGCTTTCATCTGTTAGAATGAAAAAGACGGTGGAAACATCCCTGTCGGCTCTGGGCTGCAGGGTTATGTCCTGTGGACTTTCCTCCACTCCGGCAATGTTTATGACAACGGTGAAGGCAGCCTGTACTGGCGCTGTTCAGATTACCGCAAGTCACCTTCCGAAGGACAAGAACGGTCTGAAATTTTTCACGAAGGACGGCGGTTTTGAGGGCTCTGACATCGATGAAATCATCCGAATTGCCGACTCCTTTGATGCCTATCCCTACTGCTCTGCGGGTAAAATCGAGAAGTACAATTTCATGGCTCGATATGCCGAGGATTTGCGTGAAATGATTCGTCAGGGCGTTGGTGGAGATACTCCCTTGGAGGGCTTTCACATTGTGGTGGACGCCGGCAACGGTGTGGGTGGATTTTACGCCACGGAGGTTTTGGCTCCTTTGGGCGCAGACATCACGGGCAGTCAGTTCCTGAATCCCGACGGCGATTTTCCCAATCATATTCCCAATCCCGAGGACAAGACCGCAATGCAATTCATCTGCGATGCTGTCACGAAAAATAATGGGGATTTAGGCGTGATTTTTGATACGGATGTGGACAGAGCCGCCTGTGTTGGCTCCGATGGCAAGGAAATCAACCGCAATAGACTTGTGGCTCTTGCCTCTGCGATTGCTCTTGAGGACTGTCCCGGAGGTACGATTGTCACCGACAGTGTCACCAGCGACGGACTGAAAATCTTCATAAATGAAACTCTTGGCGGACATCATCACCGCTTCAAGAGAGGCTATAAAAATGTAATCAACGAGTCAATCAGGCTCAATAGCCAGGGCATTGTGTCGCCTCTTGCAATAGAAACCAGCGGTCATGCGGCGCTTAAGGAGAATTATTTCCTGGACGACGGCGCATACCTCATTACGAAAATCATCATCAAAGCGGCGGCTCTTCGCAAGGATGGAAAAAATATTTCCGACCTGCTGGCAAGCCTCCCAGAGCCAAGTGAGGCCTCAGAGTATAGGTTCAAAATTCTGCCTGCGGATTTTAAGAGCTACGGACAGAGCGTCATTGACGGACTGGAAAATTATGCAAACGGCCGTGAGGGCTGGACTATCGCCGACGACAACAGGGAAGGTATCAGAATTTCCTTCGACAAAAATCATGGCGATGGATGGCTGCTGCTCAGACTTAGCGTTCACGACCCGATTTTGCCACTGAATATCGAGTCCAATACCAAGGGCGGAGTAAATGTGATTTTGTCCCAGTTTAGGGAATTTATCGAAAAATTCGAGGAACTGGATTTGTCTGCCCTGAAGTGAACTGACGGATAGGAGATGCTCCGTAGCGGACTCTATAATCAAATAGCTTGCGATTTCCTTAGCACTAATGCCTAGTGCCCTGCCTAATGCCCTGCCTTACAGCTCCTGCGACGATTAAAGTTTAATTTATCAAAAAGTAAATCTCGTCAATCATATTCTAAATTTCAATATGTACAAAATAAACCCACTTGCCCTGTCCGAAGGCTTTGTTCTTCCGACGGCGTTAACAGATGAATTCCTGCGCTTGGCGGGCGGTTCCCAGCTCAAGTGCATTCTGTGGCTTTACCGTCATATGGGCGAGCCTTGTGATATTATGCGGATGAGCTCCGAGCTGAATATATCCCCGGGTGACATAGAGGATTATATGTCCTTTTGGATTGAAAAGGGACTTGCATTTGAAAGCGAGATTGTCATTCCGGACAGGACAATTCCAGAAAAAACAGAAATAAAACCTGTGGAGACACAGCCAGTTGAGAAAAAAACACCTGCAACAGTGCCGGATTTGCCGGACATCAAGCCCACTCCGGCGGATATTGCCATGATGCTGTCCAATAATCCGGAATTGAAACAATTTTTCGTAGAAATTCAGAAACTTTATGGCCCGATGGGTTATGATAAACAAGCCACCTTCGTTATGATTCACAGTACCTATGGTCTTCCATGTGATGTAATTCTCATGGCGGCGCAGTACGAAATCAGCAGAGGCAACAGGGATATAACCTCAATCAAGAAAACTGCCAAAAAATGGGCGACGGAAAAAATTGACACCATAGAAAAGGCGGGCGAACGCATTTTAGCCGAGGAGACAATCGACGAAAACTGGCGAATTTTCCGCCGTGAAACGAGGATTGATATACCCAATCCCACGGAAAAGCTCCGGCAGTATTTCAATCATTGGCTGGATGATATGAAATATCCCATTGAAATTATCATCAGAGCCTATGAAATTACCCTTGATTCCTGCAATAAAATTAACTGGAAATACACAAACAGCATTTTGGAACGCTGGTACAAGAGCAACATCCGTACGATACAGGACATCGAAAAGGACGATGAGACACGGAAAAAGGAAAAGGAACAGCCCAGTGCCGATAGATCCTACGATTTGAGCGTTGCGGAAAAGCGAATGAATGAGATACCCGTTTTTACGAAAAGAGATGAATAGCAATGGCATATAGTGACAGAGTGGCTGAAAAAGCCGAAAACGAGCTTCGACGCCGTCGTGCGGAGGCAAAAAGGGTTGCAGAGGAAAGACTAAACGACATCAGACGCAAGTATCCGGAATATGTAACCCTTGAACGGGAGCTTGCAAAAACAGCCCTTGATGTGGCATATTCCCTAAAATTAAGGGATAAGGAAAAAATCAAGGAATATATGAATGTCCTCAAAAAGAAAAATCTTCAGATTCAGGCGGATATGCGGACGATTATTGAATCCTGCGGTTATCCGTCGGACTGGCTTGAGGAGCATTATACCTGTCCGGAGTGCAAGGATACGGGAGTTGCAAATGGCAGACGGTGCGCCTGTCTGCGTCAGCTTCTGCGGAATTACGCCTTTGAGGAGCTTTCGGAAAATTCACCATTGCGACTTTCGTCCTTCGACACATTCAGCCCGAAATATTATTCCGACCGGGCGGTATCCGGTGGCAAATCCGACCGTGAAACGATGACCTCAATTTACAAATACTGCAAGAGCTATGCGGAGAATTTTGCTTTGAATAATCCCAGCCTGTTTTTTAGTGGAAATACCGGCCTTGGCAAGACCCACCTGTCTCTCGCCATTGCCGGAGAGGTCATTCGCAAGGGTTACGGCGTGATTTACGGCTCCTGCCTCAATCTTCTCACCAAGACAGAGGACGAGAAATTCGGCAGAGAAAACGGAAATACCGTGGAAATGATGAACGATTGCGACCTGCTTGTGCTGGATGATTTGGGAGCAGAATTCAAGACCGCATTCAGCGTAGCCACCATATACAATATTATAAATACCCGTATGCTCAAGGGACTTCCCACGATTATCAGTACGAATTTGACCCTAAAAGAGCTGGACGAACATTATAATCAGAGAATTACATCCCGGATTCTGGGAGAATATCTGCTCTTTGGATTTGTCGGGAATGATATTAGGCAGATGAAGAAATCGTAGATAGGAAATAGGAAATAGGAAATATTCCGACCGATGGACTTCCGGAACCGACTGCACGCCCATGAAAAAACCAGCGGAACGGAATAACGCACGCCCTCTTTCAGGTGGCGTGCGATGGGTTACGGGACTTCGCTCGGGGATTTGGTGGCGTGCGAACGGCTCCGATAGACTTTCGGAACGGACTCTATAATCAAATCGCTTGCGATTTCCTCAGCCCTAGTGCCTAATGCCTAGTGCCCTGCCTTCGCAATAGACTTTGCGAAGCATGACTTTGCGCCAGCATGACTTTCCGCAGGATGACTTGGCGAAGCCAGACTAAAATATACAGGAGAACACAATGGATACCATAAAAATAAATCACGGTGAAAACACCCAAATTATAGCCCACAGAGGACTTTCTGGAATTGAGCTTGAAAACACGGCTTCCGCATTTGTTGCGGCGGGAAACCGTTCCTACTACGGAATTGAAACCGATGTTCACATCACAAAGGATGGCGGATATGTGGCGTTTCACGATGACAGAACTGGCAGAGTGGCAATTGACGATATGATAGTTGAGCAGAGCACATTTTCCACCTTGCAGAAGCTGGTTCTGGCGGACAAGGACGGCAAGCGGGGCAGGAATGATTTGCGTATTCCCTCCCTGATGGACTATGTTCGAATTTGCAAAAAGTACGATAAATATGCTGTTTTGGAACTGAAAAATGCCTTCAAGCCAGAGGAAATCAACGAAATTTGCGAAATGATTAGGGCGGAGGATTATTTTGACAGGATGATTTTCATCTCCTTTGACCTTCGCAACCTCGTGACGCTCAAGGCGAATTATCCGGATGCGGTGGCTCAATTCCTTGTGGACGACTACTCCGACGACCTTGTGAAAATCCTCACAGAGAACGATTTGGATTTGGATATGGACTGCAATTTCGTCACGAAGGAAATCATCGATACCCTTCACGCCAACGGCAGAAAGCTCAACTGCTGGACATGTAACGACAAGGATATGGGCGACAGGCTTGTTGACTGGGGAATTGACTATATCACGACGAATATATTGGAGTAGAGAGATAGGAGATAGAAGATAGGAGATAGGAAATATTCAGACCGAAAGTCTATTTGTCATTTTCTTTGTTATGTGAAGGCATTAGGCATTAGGCACTAGGCATTAGTATGGCGGAAATCACTTCGTGATTTGATTGTAGAATTGCGTTCCGTAGGTTTTATTCCGAATCGAGCGAAGAACCCCCCTCGCCATTCTGCGAATGGCCCTCTCCCCCAAGGGGGCGTGCGATCGGTTCCGAAAGTCTATCGGTCAGGATGCAAATACCTTTTACCTTTTACCTTGGCGAAGCCAGACCTTGCGTCAGCAAGACTTTCCGCAGGATGACTTTGCGTCAGCAAGACTTGGCGTAAGCCAGGCTTATCAGAATTTATTATGAAAAAAATATTACCAATAATTTGTATACTACTGATTCTTTCCATGTTCACCGGCTGTACTCCTCCGGGTGTTCACAGTACGTCGGACTACACAATTGTCGCAAGCTGTTATCCGGTTTACTCCGTGGCGCTGGGCATTGTGGATGGAATTGAGGGCATAAAGCTCGTCAATATGAGTGAGCAAAATCCAGGCTGTCTGCACGACTACACTCTCACAAGCGAGGATATGAAAAACCTTGCGGACTGTGATATGTTTTTGGTCAGTGGCGCAGGTATGGAGCCATTTTTGGATGAAATCAAGACCTCGCTTCCCAACATCAACATCAAGGATGCCAGCGTAGGCAGTAATATTATCGATGGCAATTCCCATTACTGGCTGTCTGTGAAAAATGTCATAGAGGAGGCTCAGACCATTTACGATGCAATTGTTGCTGTGCTTCCGGGCAAGGCGGACGAAATGGCGAAAAATTACAACTCTTTTATGGATGTGCTGTATTCCCTCGATATGGATACTGATCTTAAAAATGTGAAGGCAATATCCTTTCACGAGGGCTTCGAATACCTGCTTGAGGGTACGGATGCCGAGATAATTGCCACCATAGAGAGTGATTCGGGCGTTGAACCAGGTGCAAAGCAGATTTCCGAGCTCTGCGATAGGGCAATCAGTGAACATGTGAATGCGATTCTGGTGCCGTCGGATTACAGCGGTACTGCGGCGGAAACCATATCCAAGGAGACTGGAGTTAAAATCTATATCCTTGACCCTGTTACCGACGGTGACGACAACGTCGACGGATACATCACGGCTATGCGGTTTAACTTCGATCAGCTTGCCAATATTGCTGCCGCAGTTCAAGGCGAGGAAGGCACTACCGCTGAGGAGGGCACAACCGCTTTTACTGAGGAAGGTACTACCGAGAGGGCTACAAATGGCGTGTCATGACGGATGTGGACTTTGCAGAGTCCGTGTGGACAATTTGTCCGTAAAAAAGGGCGGAGATGTTCTGCTTGAAAATGTATCCTTTGTGATGAACTGTGGCGAGCTGACGGCGCTCATCGGCACTAACGGAGCCGGCAAAACAACGCTTCTGCGGTCAATTCTCGGTGAAATTCAGCATACTGGAACAGTCAAGCATGAGGACTGCACAGGCGAGGATATAGATAAAATCACCATAGGCTATGTGCCGCAGTTTCTCGATTTCGACAGGACTATGCCCGTAAGCGTTGAGGACTTCATACTTGCCGGTAGAACGGGACTTCCCGTGTGGTTCAAAAAGAAAAAGGAGCTACGTGAAAAAATTCGTAGTGACCTTGCGGAAATAGGTTGCGAGGAGCTTGCCGACCGACCCTTGGGACGGCTTTCCGGCGGAGAGCTTCAACGTGTGATGCTGGTTCAGGCGCTCACTCCGTCACCGGAGCTACTGATACTGGACGAGCCTGTGTCCGGTGTGGACGAGGCAGGCACGGAGCTGTTCTACAAAATAATCAAGGAGCTAATCCACAGCCGTCATATGGCGGTTGCGATGGTGTCCCACGATCTGTCATTGGTGAGACAATACGCCGACAAGGTTGTGCTTTTGAACAAGAAAATACTTGAACAGGGAACCTGCGATGAGGTGTTCGCAAGCGCTGATTTCAAGAGAGAATTTCAACAGATATAAAGGAGTTTCTGTTATGATGTCCGGAGTTTTTGGAAAATTCATCACCCTTGTAGCTGGTATTGGTTATCTTGTTGCCGCAATATTCAGTGGCAACGGTTTCGATTCCACTTCTAACTACAAGAAGCATGTCGCAGAGTACACAAAGTACGAGAACACTCTTGAGGATGCCATTCCTCAGACCGAGATGTACAATTACATCAAGGACTTCCTTGCCGGCAAAACAGAGGGCAAGGAGAGAAAGTGCATCGTAATCGGTTACGACGGCTGCCGTGCTGATATGCTTGGCTACGCAAAGGACGGCGAAAGCGCTATCAACTATCTTCAGTCCGGCGCTGATTCACAGACCTTCCTCACCTACTGCGGCGGCACAAACTGGCCCTATTGGAACAGTCAGGCATCCTCCACAGCTCCCGGCTGGTGCTCAATTCTCACTGGCGTTTGGGCGGACGTACACGGTGTCACAGATAACGACATCGTTAAAAATCCCGAATGTCGCACACTTATCACATCCCTTGTTGAGGATGGCACAATAGATGCCTCCGCATTCATCGTATCCTGGAGTGGTCACTTCGACAATACTGATTCCGTGTATGATCCGGAAACAAGCGAATCCACCTACTGCGAGGAGAAGGACTACGCCGAAAAGAAAGGCCTCAACGCATCCTTTATTCGCTCCACCACGGACGATGTGGGCACTAAGGAATACACCCTTGCCGAAATCGCAAAGAGTGACTGCGCTGACTTCATTTTCTCCATTTTCGAGTACACTGACCATGTGGGTCACGATGTGGGCTTCTCCTACTTCAACAGCGATTATGAGAACGCCTTCTATGATGCGGATGCGACGGCTCTTGACATAATCAAGGCTATCGAGGCTCGTCCCACATACGAAAACGAGGACTGGCTCATTATTCTCACTGCTGACCACGGCGGTTCAACACTTGGACACGGCGGACCTACCATTATGGAAAGAATGACCTGGATTGTGTCCAACAAGACAATTGAGGATTTTACCTGATAAATTGAACTATATACACGAAATTTTTTCGTACCTGCCTTTCTCATGGACAAGCTACGGCTTTATGGTCAACGCCTTTGTTGCCATATTGCTTATAGCTCCTCTGCTGGGAATTTTGGGTACCATGGCAGTTAACAACAAAATGGCGTTCTTCTCGGACGCCTTGGGTCATTCTGCACTGACTGGCATTGCGATTGGCGTGATGCTGGGCATAGACAATATGCTGATTTCCATGATTGGCTTCGGCGTATTGCTGTCCCTGCTTATTACCCGGGTTAAGGCTGCAAATTCCGCATCAGCGGACACGGTCATAAGCGTATTTTCCTCCACATCGACGGCTCTGGGACTGGTTGTATTGTCCATCGGTGGCGGATTTTCAAAATATTCTCAATACCTTATCGGCGATATTTTGTCCGTATCCGGTTCGGAAATTCTGGTGCTGGTACTGACTCTCGTTGTGGTTTTGGTGGTCTGGGGACTCATCTATAACAAGCTGATGCTGGTGTCCATAAATCCCGATTTGGCAGCAAGCCGTGGTATAAATCACAGACTGGTGGAGAATGTCTTTGTGGTACTCGTGGCAGCGGTGGTTATGGTTGCCATAAAATGGGTGGGAATTATGCTTATCAACTCGCTTCTCATTCTGCCTGCCGCTGCAGCAAGGAATATTGCGAAAAATTCAAAGACACATCTGATTTATACGATCATAATTTCCGTATGTTCGGGAGTAATCGGACTGCTTGTGTCCTTCTATATCGACTCCTCCGCCGGAGCTACTATTGTCCTTACCGCTGCAGTTGTCTATTTCATCAGCCTGATATTTCGGAGGAAATAGGCATTAGAAGATAGGAGATAGGAAATAGGAAATAGGAAATATTCTGACTATAAGTCTATTTGTCATTTTCTTTGCGCCAGCAAGACTTTCCGCAGGAAGACTTTGCGCCAGCAAGACTTGGCGTAAGCCAGACTCAAATACAATAGAAAGAAGAAAACAAATGTCAACAGTATTATCACTTATTCAACCCACAGGAATGCCCACATTGGGAAATTATCTCGGAGCTCTCAAAAATTGGGCGGCAATGGCGGACGAGCATGACTGCATATTCGGTTGTGCCGACCTGCATTCCCTCACAGTGAGAACGGAGCCTGCGGATTTGAAAAAACGCACAAAGGAGCTGTATGCCCTGCTTATTGCTCTCGGACTGAAACCGGAAAAAAACATTATTTTTATACAGAGTCAGGTGCCTCAGCATGCCGAGCTTGCCTGGGTTCTGAACTGCTATACAATGTTCGGCGAGGCTTCGAGAATGACTCAGTTCAAGGAGAAGAGCGCTAAGCATGCCGACAATATAAATGTTGGACTTTTCACCTATCCTACGCTTATGGCGGCTGACATCCTGCTCTACGGTGTGGATTATGTGCCCGTTGGCGAGGATCAGCGTCAGCATCTGGAGCTTACAAGGGATATTGCGGACAGATTTAACGGAATTTATGGCGATGTGTTCAAGGTACCGGAGCCATTCATCGGCAAGGCAGGCGCAAGAGTTATGTCCCTGGCGGATCCTTCAAAGAAGATGAGCAAGTCAGACACGAATGTCAAGTCCTTCATTTTGCTGGACGATGACCCGGACACCATTATCCGTAAGTTCAAAAGCGCCGTAACTGACTCCGATACCCGTGTTTATATGAGCGAGGACAAGCCTGGAATTGCCAACCTTATGAATATTTATTCGGTCTGCACCGGCAAGAGCTACGACGAAATCGAGAAGGAATTTGACGGCAAGGGCTACGGCGACTTCAAGCTTGCCGTGGGTGAGGCTGTTGTTGAGGAGCTTCGTCCGCTTCAGAGCGAGTACAAGAAAATCGTCACAGAGAAGGCTTATTTGGAGGAATGCGCAAAGCATGGCGCTGAAACGGCTCAGTATGTGGCACAAAAGACACTCTCAAAGGTTTATAAGAAGGTTGGATTCTGGAAATAGATGATTTCCGGTGATTTTTTGCGAAAGATTAATTCTATTCGTTCAGTTAGAAAGAGTCTTGCTATCGCAAAGTCATCCTACGGATAGTCTTGCTTACGCAAGGTCGTGCATTGCACAGAACGCAACCGCAGGACTTCTTACAAAGGAGAAAATATTATGCTGTACAAAAAAAATTCATCACCGTCGCTGACGAGTGAGCTTTTCAAAAATCCCACCTGCGAATACCGTGGGACACCCTTTTGGGCGTGGAACAGCCGTCTGACGGCGTCGGAGCTTGAGCGACAGATTGACATATTCAAAGAAATGGGTCTGGGCGGATTTCATATGCATGTTCGTACCGGACTTGAAAACGAGTACTTGAGCGATGAGTATATGGACCTTGTGAATGTCTGTATCGACAAGGCAAAGAAGGAAGAGATGCTGGCGTGGGCATACGATGAGGACCGTTGGCCATCCGGTGCAGCAGGCGGAATCGTCACAAAGGATGTGAAGTATCGTCAAAAGGGACTTCTTTTCTCCTACGATAGGGCAAAGACCGAGGCATATTGGGATGAGCATAAGGGCAATCGTGAAAAAAATGCCCTCACCTACATCACAAGCTATGACATAGTTTTAGACGAAAAGGGCTATCTTAAATCCTACAAGCAAATTGGCAAGGATGATGCTGCCAAAGGGTATAAATGGACTCTCTATTGGTTCTATGAGACGGACAGTAGCTGGTACAACGATCAGGCGTATGTGGACACCATGGACAGGGAGTCAATGAAGCGTTTCATCGATGTGACCCATGAGCGGTACGCCGAAAAATGCGGCGATGAGTTCGATAAGACCTTGCCAGCAATATTCACGGATGAGCCTCAGGTTCTCCGCAAACAAAATCTCAACAATTCCTTCGATACGGACAGGGATATTATTATGCCCTGGACTCTGCGTTTCCCGGACGAGTACCGTAAACGCCATAATGCGGACGTTTTCGACTATCTTCCCGAGGTCATTTGGGAGCTTCCGCCCGAGGTAAAATCACCTCACAGATATTATTATCATGACCTTGTGTCCGAGCTTTTCACCGATGCCTTCGCCGACCAAATCGGAGACTGGTGCGAGGAGCATAACATCGCTCTCACTGGTCACATGATGGAGGAACCGACTCTCCGCAGTCAGACCGCCGCTATCAGTGAGGCAATGAGATCCTACAGAGGCTTCGGTATTCCCGGAATAGATATGCTTTGCAATCGTACGGAGTTCACCACGGCGAAGCAGTGTCAGTCGGCTGTTCATCAGTACGGCAGAGAGGCCATGCTGTCCGAGCTTTACGGAGTTACCGCCTGGGATGCGGACTTCCGTATCTACAAATTTGGCGGTGACTGGCAGGCGGCTCTGGGCGTAACCGTGCGTGTACCTCACCTTTCCTGGTACAGTATGAATGGTGAGGCGAAGCGTGATTACCCGGCATCAATTCACTATCAGTCGCCCTGGTACAAAAAATACAACCTTGTGGAGGATCACTTCGCAAGAGTGAATACGGCTCTCACGAGAGGAAAGCCGGTTGTTAAGGTTGGCGTAATTCATCCCATTGAGAGCTACTGGCTTCACTGGGGTCCCAACGACAAGACACTCCTTGCAAGACAGCCAATGGACGAGCGTTTCGAGGAGCTTACAAAGTGGCTTCTTGAAGGCGGAATTGACTTCGATTTCATCAGCGAGTCGCTTCTGCCGGAGCTCTGCGAAAAGGGTGATGCTCCGCTGACCGTTGGCGAAATGAAATACGATGCGATTGTCGTTCCCGGCTGCGAAACTCTTCGTTCCACAACTGTTGAAAGACTGGATGGTTTCCGTAAGGCAGGCGGTAAGCTCATATTTATGGGCTCTGCTCCAACCCTTGTTGATGCAATTCCTTCGGATATGGCGTCGAAGCTCTACGGTGAAAGTAAGACGATTGACTACAACTGCACGGAGCTGTTAAATTCTCTTGAGGACAACAGAGTTCTCACCATGAGGACAAAGAGCGGTCAGCTCACCACGGATTTCATCTATCAGATGCGTCAGGATGCCGATTGTCGCTGGCTGTTTATCTGTCGTGACAAGATTGAATACAACAAGGATGTTGCGGGCATATATGAGGCGGTTCTTACGCTTCCGGGAATTGTTTCCGCTGAGGAGTGGGATACCTCCGACGGCAGTATCAAGCCCTTGGATGTAAAATACGAAAGAGGTAATACCGTTATAAATCTTGCGATGTACAACTATCGCTCCTATCTCATAAAAATCACCGACGGAGAGAAGGTCACGGTGGCTGCAAAGGAGCCGGAGATGACGGACTATGTTCAGGCAGTTTGTGACGGCTATGAGCTTTCCGAGGACAATGTTCTGGTTCTGGACAGAGCCGAATGGAATGTGGATGACGGTGAAATTCATCCCGCAGAGGAAATTCTTCGTCTTGATAATATGGCAAGAAAGCTTGTGGGACTTCGCACAAGAGGTGGCGGAATTGTTCAGCCCTGGGTTGTGGGCGATGTTCCGTCGGAGCATAAAATCAGCCTGAAATTCACCTTCAACAGCGACATCGATTACAAGGGCGCATACCTGGCTCTGGAACAGGCGGCGGACTCCGAAATCCTGTTCAACGGCGAAGATGTGGATATAAAAATTGACGGCTGGTATGTGGATAAGTGCATCGGTAAGATTGCTCTACCCGAAATCAAAAAGGGTGTCAATGTTCTTACTGTGACACAGCCTCTGGGCGCACGCTCCAATACAGAAAATATGTTCATTCTCGGTACTTTCGGTGTCAGACTTGAAGGTACCAAGGGTGCAATTACAACTCTTCCCGAGAAAATTTACTTCACCGACCTTGTATATCAGGGACTTCCGTTCTACGGCGGTGCTGTCACCTATAAGTTCAAGGCGAAATCCATGGACGGCAAGCTCAACATCAAGGCAAACTACTACAGAGGCGCAGTTATGTGGGTGAAAGTGGACGGCAAGGATGCCGGAAGCATCATCTATCCGCCATATGTGTTGTCCATTGATGGCATTGAGAATGGCGAGCACGATGTGGAGCTGACGATTTATCTCAATCGCTACAATTCCTTCGGCCCACTTCATCTTGTGGATGAGATGAAGAGCTGGCACGGCCCGGATGCGTGGCGTCTCACTAATGACAGCTGGACGGATGAATTTGTCCTTCGCAGAATGGGTCTCCTGGGCGCACCGAAGATATTCTAATGAAAGAGTCATGCTAACACTAGGTCGGTTACCGGGAGTTTGCTGCGGAACGGATAATCTTGCCTTTCGAAACAAACTCCCTGTACCCGACTAATGCTCAATACCTGTCCCAAATGTAAATTTTTTTGAATTATTAAAAATAACTATTGAAATTTGCAAATATTTGTTGTATAATGGCTATGGTTAACTATGGATTAGAACGCAAAATATTTTGTGTTCTTCTTGGAAAGGAATGGAAGCTATGAAAAAATCCCGGTCTTTGATATGCATAAGTATCATCCTTGCGATTATAACTTGTGCAATGCCGGTAGTTGCCACGGCGGCACAGTCGGCGGCACCTTCGTCCGCAGTATCAGCGGGTTCGTGTCCTGTTGTTGTCATCAACGGCTATGAAAACAATATTTTGTACAATTATCCCATGTCCGGAGAAAAGGTCTCCGCTCGTGCGACACAGGCATTCCCGCCGGATGAAAACGATCTTTATATGTATGCAAAAATGATCGTTGAGTACATCATGATGGGCGAGGGCTACTATGATGAGGTTACAAACACAATATTCCCCGAGGTGTCGGAGATGTTCGTGAACCTTATCTGCAACAACGATGGTACCGTCCGTGATAATCTCGGTCCCAAGAAGTTGTACAGATCCCTGAAATACTATCAGAATGATACTGCTCTTCTTGAGGAGGTTGCCGGCGACATCGGTCTTGCCTGCGCAGAAGAGGCAGGTTATGACAAGGTGTTTGTCTATTCCTATGACTGGCGTCTGAGTCCCATGGATCTTGCCTCCGAGCTTAATACTTTCATTGAGGAGTATGTTAAGCCTCAGACTGGTGCAGATCAGGTTACAATCGTTGCTGAGGGCATCGGCGGAAACGTCGCTCAGGCATACATCACAACCTATCAGAAGCCTCTCGGATACAGCGGAATCAAGAATTTCGTCACAATCAATTCCACTGCACAGGGTATGACCATGATTGGCGCTTTGTTCACAGGTCAGATTGATGTGGATCCCAACGGCGTTGTAAGATGGCTTGATGACTGGTCGGATTATCTTCCCACCGCATTTGCATCCTGGCTTGTCAACTACATCATGAACACAGAGTATGAGCTGTATCATGCCGTCGGATGTGTGGATACCTATCTCATTCACGAGCTGTCCGATATTTATGATTTGTACATCAGAAATATCATCAAGAACAATGCTGGTCTTTGGGCTTGCGTTCCCTGGACAGATGACGACTATGCCTACTATGAGGCTATGGACTTCCTCTATCCCGCAGATGGTCAGCAGATGAATGCTACTCTCAAGTATAAGGTTGAGCAGTATCACGAGGTTCAGCGCACAGCAGCGGATGTCCTCAAAGAAATGAAAGAAGCTGGCAAGGGCGTTTCCGTTGTTTCCGGCTATGGTATGCAGTTCTATCCGATAGTTGACGGTCTTGATTATCAGAAGAGTGCCTCCGAAACAAGTGACGGTATCGTTGATACAAAGTATTCAAGCTACGGTGCAACCTGCGCATACCTCAACACAGAGTGGACCGGCTATCAGATTGACATTCAGCAGATTGACGATGGCCACAATCACCTCAATACACAGTACAATTCGGCGAGTATGTTCCAGGGCTCAATTGATGCCTCTACCTGCGCTTTGCCAGAGAATACATGGTTCATCTACGGACTTAAAAACGGCTATCTACACACAGCAAACGACGATGCCTACTACTTTATAAACACCCTCGTATTTGCAGATGCCGACTTTGATGTCTGGGAGAATCCCTATTATCCTCAGTATATGTACTACAACCGCTTCAGCGACAAGCTCTATGTCTATGACAAGCATGATGTGGATTATCTCTATCTTGCAGGCGACACAAACCTTGACGGTGTAGTTACAGCCGCAGATGCAAGACTTGCGCTTCGTCACTCTGCAGAGCTTGAAACTCTCACGAGAGCAAGACTCGTTAACGGCGATGTCAACGGCAGAGATGATGACGGCGTGAACGGTGTTTCCGCATCCGATGCAAGACTCATTCTTCGTGAGGCGGCAGGTCTTGGGGATGGTCTTACCTTGACGCAGGATCAGAACGGCACCTCAGCAACAGGCGGTACAAACGATAAAACATTTGCTCGTCAGATAAGCGATCTTGCAAAATACTGGATCAGCACCTGGGGTAACTAATCCGGAGGTACTATCTTGGCTGAAAATACGAAACCCACAGCGGCTCCGGAGAAGGAATATTCCGAGGAACAGCTCAATTATGTCTACGAAAACAGACGTTACGTAGGCAGAAAAGAGACCGTCGGATTTGTTCTCTGGGATGCCGCACAGAGCTTCAATATCAACACCTATTCCAGCAGATTTATCACAAATGTTGTCGGCGTCGACCTGGGCTTGCAGGCGATTTTGAGCGTTATCAACGGCGTTTGGGACGTTGTCAACGATATTCTGTTTGGTGCAATCATCGATAAAACTCGTACACGCTGGGGCAAGTTCAGACCCTATCTGCTTGCTCTTGCTATACCTGGCTGTATCCTGACGATTTTGTACTGGATGATGCCAATCCTCTTCAAGGGAACATCCGATGTGGATATGGTCAAGTTTGTGTTCTATTGCGTTTTGACCATCATTCGTGAAGGTGTCGGCACTTTCCAGAGCATCGCAAGAACAGGACTTTTGTCCACAATCACACCTCACCCGGTTGACAGAACTCGACTCATCACCATCGCAAACTTTGCTTCTGGTACCTTCGGTGAGAAACTTCCGGAACAGCTCATGACCATCGTTCTCGACCTCATCGACAACGGTGCCATCGGCAAAAACAAGACAAAGGCGGCTATGTACCGTCCCACATTCGTTGGTATGGGCATATTCACCACGCTTGTATCCTCCGGTATGAGCCTTTGGTTCTTCTTCAACTCCAAGGAAAGAGTTATGCAGTCGATTGAAAGTCCCAGCATTGTTCAGGGCTTCAAGTCGATTATCAACAACAAGCCGGTACTTCTTGTTACACTTTCGGACTTCCTCGGCGGATTCTCAGTGGGCGGTTCTAAGAGCGACTACTACATCGATGTCCTCCATTTCGCATCGATGACTCTCGTTGCAGGTATTCCGGCGGCGCCTATAAGCCCGATTTCTTACACATATGTACCCTGGCTTCGCAGAAGATTCTCAACCCGTTCTCTTTATATCGTTTCGGAGTACATCGACCCGATTCTCAAAACCGGTGTGTTCCTCTTCGGTATCATCGGTATGAACTGGAAGACCTTCGGTGGAATTGGCAGAGCAAAGCCCATGTATCAGAGAGTTATTCCCATGGGTATTGCTATGGCTCTCTGGGAAGTTTTCTGGACTCTCTTCTATGGTCTTCGCAGTGTTATCAACACCGAAATTTACAACGAGTGTATGGACTATTGCGAGTGGAAGAATGGCTACCGCACAGAGGCTATGACCTCCGTCGCAAAGGGTCTTGCTAAAAAGGTGGCAAGTATTGCGTCCAACTTTATTTCCACCATGCTGAAGAAGCTCGTCAATTACGACACAGGCGCATATATGGATGGCAGAGAACAGCCCGATAAGGTTAAATTCTACCTCTTCGCAATGTTCACCATCGTCCCCAGTGTCACTGGCGCTCTCGGTGTAATTCCCATTCTCTTCTATGACCTGACCGGCAAAAAGAAGGAGCAGATGTATGCAGACCTTCTCATAAGGCGTGCAGAAGTTTCCAATAAGGTTGGCTCCGGCGACGTCGAGGCTCTTGAGGAAGCAAAGAGAATTCAGATGGAACTCAAATAATTTGAAGCAATGCCGTATATTATATACGGTATTGTTTTTTTGAAGCGTGTGTTATTCCAGCACGCCCCCCTTTGGAGGAGAGGGCCAAGTTTTAGCTTGGCGAAGGAGGTTAAAAAGGTGAAAGGTAAGAGGTAATTTTTGTAAATGAGGATTTGCTTGTCGCAAGTAGTAAGTAGGAGATAGGAAATGTGGATGGCTGATTATAGATTGCGTTCCAATAGACCTTCGGAGCGGTTGCTATAATCAAATCGCAAAGCGATTTCCTTAGCTCTAGTGCCTAATGCCTTTTTTGCATCAATTATAACACTACATTTTTATCGGAAAAAAACTTAAAAAAGTTCTTGACATTTAGACTATTTGGTAGTATAATGTGCAAGATGTATCTAGTAGATACGAAACTATTGGTGACCCTGTTGCTTGCGGAGGGAGGGAATTTTAGTGAGTCAGGTTAAGGTCAAGGATAACGAGTCTTTCGAGAAAGCTCTCGCTCGTTTCAAAACTCAAACTCGCCGCGATGGTATTATACAGGAAGTGCGCAAGAGAGAACATTACGAGAAGCCTTCGGTAAGAAGAAAGAAGAAGTCCGAAGAAGCTCGCAAGCGTAAGTACAAATAATTTGCGTGAAGGACTCGTTTTGCGGGTCCTTTTTTTGGAGGGATAATGGTGAATTCGGCAATTCCGAAATATATGTACAATCTTATTACGGACATCACGCCGGAGGACCTCCGTAAAATGGGCGTGCGTGCCGTGGGTATAGATTTGGACAATACAACGGTCTATGACTCGGGACTTAAAATTCTTTCGGGTGTTCCAGAGTGGATTTTGAAGATCAAACAGGCTGGATTTTTGATCTGCATCGTGACAAATACCTTCACGCTCCGTGCCGCCATAATCGGGAAAAGACTGAATGTGCCCTACTACGCCATGTCCGACAAGCCCAAGAGCAAGAACGTGATTAAGGCAGCCCAAAAGGCGGGTATTGATATTTCCGAATTTGCTTTGGTGGGTGACAGGCTCTTTACTGATGTTGTCGCCGCAAATGAGGCAGGCGCAATTTCAATTAAGACGGAGCCGTTTCAGAATGAAAAGCTCTTCCGCCGTTCAATGGAGAAAAAACGGGACAAGGAGACCTCATTTATGATTAAGCATCGTCCCGAATTTCCGAAAATTATGCACAAGGACCGTGATAGGAATGACAAAAACAGAAAGCCTCGCCGCTTTACTTCCAGAGAAAATTGACGCTGCTCTTGTGTCAAGTGAGGCAGCACGGCGGTATTTCACAGCTTTTCCCGCAAGTGACGGCTACCTTGTTGTGATGCGAGATAGGGCGGTTTTCTTCACCGACAGCCGTTACACCGAGGCGGCGGAGAAGGTTATTCGGGATATTCCAGTAGTTTTGCAGAAAGATTTTCCGAAACAATTGAAGGCTTTATTAAATGAAAATAACGCCCGGAATATTGGGGTTGAAAATGCCACGATGACTCTCAGTGAATCCCAGAAGCTCGCTGAGGCAATGCCAGAAATTGAGCTTGTGACTGACGGCATTCTTTCTGATGCAATTTCCAGTCTTCGTATGGTGAAATCCCGGGAGGAAATTGAGTGTATTAAGACTGCCCAAGCCATTGCGGAGGATGCGTTTGAGTACATTCTGGGCAAAATCGAATACGGCAAAACCGAGAAACAGCTGGCTCTTGAGCTGGATTTTTATATGCTATCTCACGGTGCGGAGGCTGTGTCCTTTGAAACAATTGCGGTAAGTGGTGAGAACAGCTCTCTGCCTCACGGCGTACCCGGTAACCGCAAAATTCAAAAGGGCGACTTTATCACCTTTGATTTTGGTGCAGTTTACAATGGCTACCACAGCGATATGACGAGAACCATTGCAGTTGGACAGGCGAGTGACGAGATGAGGACTGTTTATAATGTCGTGCTGGAGGCTCAAAGGAGGGCTCTTGACTCACTTTGCGAGGGCATTTCCGGCATTGATGCGGATAAGGCAGCCAGGGATGTCATTGACAAGGCGGGATACGGCGATTATTTCGGTCATGGCACAGGTCACGGAGTCGGTATTGAAATTCACGAGGGTCCGAATTTGTCTCCGAAGTCCAAAAATATTTTGAAATCCGGCAATGTAATTACTGTTGAACCGGGAATTTATCTTCCCGGGAAGTTCGGTGTTCGCATCGAAGATATGGCTGTAATTACGAAAAATGGCTGCGAAAACCTCACAAATTGCCCCAAAGAGCTTATTATTCTTTGATTATCGAAAAAAAACTATTGCAATTTTGAATTATATGTAGTATAATAGACCGAGAAAATAGAAAGGAATTGATATTATGGTATCAGCCGGCGATTTCAGAAACGGCGTAACATTCGAGATGGAGAACGGAGTTTGGACAATAGTCGAATTCCTTCACGTTAAACCCGGTAAGGGCGCTGCTTTCGTACGCACAAAAATTAAAAATGTCATCAGTGGCGCAGTAATTGAGCGCACATTCTCTCCCACAGACAAGTTCCCGACAGCCTTCATTGAGCGTAAGGACATGGAATACTCCTATGCAGACGGCGATCTCTACTACTTTATGGATCCAGAGACCTTCGATATGGTTCCCGTTGGCAAGGACAACCTTGGTCCGGCATTCAAGTTCGTTAAGGAGAACGATGTTTGCCGTCTTTGCTCCTACAAGGGCAATGTTTTCGCTGTTGAAGCTCCCAACTTCGTAACTCTCGAGGTTGTTAAGGCTGAGCCCGGCGTAAAGGGTGATACAGCAACCAACACACTCAAGCCCTGCACACTTGAAACAGGCGCTGAGATTCGTATTCCGCTCTTCATCAACGAAGGCGACAAGGTCGAAGTTGATACTCGTACAGGCGAGTACATGGGCAGAGCAAAGGGCTGATTTCAGCTTGGAGGATTTAATATGAGTATTAGTGAAAAGGCTGCTTATCTCAAGGGTCTTGCTGATGGTCTTGAGCTTGATGCAAATGAAAAGAGCACCAAGGTCATCAATGGTATTCTTGATCTTCTCGCAGACCTTACCGGAATTGTGGACGACATCGACGAATCTGTTACTGCAATTGACCAGCGTCTTGATGAGGTTGACGAGGATCTCGGCACTCTTGAAGATGAAGTTTATAGCAAAGATGAGTGCTTCGACGATTTCTGCGATTGTCATCACGACTATGATTTCGACGATGATTGCTGCGGTTGCGGTTGTGACTGCTGTGATGATGAAGACGGCGAGGATATTTTCGAACTTGATTGTCCTGCCTGCGGTAAGACGATTTATTTCGACGATTCGATTTTCGACGAGGATGCAGAGGTTGAATGCCCCGAGTGTGGCGCAACTCTTGAAGGCATTTTCCTTGACGAGGACGAGGAAGACAAATAAGCAAAACGGGCTGCGGTATTTTATCCCAGCCCAATATTATATTATGGATTTCAACAAAACCTTATTCGAAAATACCCGTGAGCGTCCGCTGATTTGCGCTCACCGTGGACTTTCCGGCGGAAACATTCCCTGTAACACCATACCTGCCTTCAACGCTGCTTTGATGTATGGCGCAGATATGGTAGAACTGGATGTGACAAAATCCCTTGACGGCGAATTTTATGTTTTTCACCCGGGAATGGAGCCGGCTCATCTCTGCTCACATCGATACATTTCCGCAATGAAGTCCCAGAGAGTCAATGGACTTCGCTACACAAATCAGGACAATGCCGATACGATTTACCCGGTGAATACCCTTGAAGAGGTGCTTATTCACCTGAAAAACAAGTGCTATATCAATGTGGACAAGTTCTGGAAGGACATTCCGGGAATTACATCGATAATTCGTCGTTGCGGTGTGGAGAAGCAGGTCATCGTCAAGACCGACATCAAGGAGAAATACCTCTTTGACATCGAAAAATATGCTCCGGATTTGATGTTTATGCCCATGGTCAGAGATACGGACAAAATTACCGACCGACTCCGTGACAGAGGTATAAATTGCGTAGGTGCAGAGGTGCTTTTCGACAACGATTTGGCGCCGGTGGCATCCCTTGATTATATTGATTCCATGCACGAAAAGGGTATGGTGCTGTTTGCCAACGCCATTGTTTACAACAAGCATGATGTTATTGCCGCCGGACATTCCGACGACAGCGTGTTTATCAACGGACCTGAAAACGGCTGGGGCTGGCTCCTTGGCAGAGGCTTTGATATTATTCAGACCGACTGGTGCCACGAGGTGAAGGAGTATATGCTCCAAAATCGTGGTAAATAGATAGGAAATAGAAGATTCGGATTGTTGATTATAGATTGCGTTCCGAAAGTCTTATGGTCGAAACGAGCCATTGCCGTTTACCTTTGCAAACGACTTTGCGACAGCAAGACTTTCCGCAGGATGACTTTGCGTAGCAAGACTTGGCTTTAGCCAGACTTTTACATTCCGAGGTCGTGGAGAAGCGTGGAGAGAATGTATTTATCCCGAATGTCGGCAGTCATACGGAAGGTTTGCTCCTCTATTTCATCGGGAAGTCCGATGTCTGACGGCTTATAGGGCGCATTCAGCTGTTTTAGCATATCCTCAATTTGTTGATGAGTCGGTAGCTCGGTACGGATGATGTTGAGAATTTCATCCCAATGCTGAATTATTTTATCAAGCCGTTCCCTGTGCTTTTCGGAATTGTATCTGTCGGAGCTTGACAGTCCGTCAATTATTGGTTTCGCAGCAGAGCCGAGAAAATCCCGTAGCTGGACTTTGCGTTTGTCGATGTCGAAAGAGGCGAAATTTTCATTCGCAGTCTCCTTATCCGGGGTGATTTTCAGAAGCTGAGAGTACCTGCGTAGAGCCAGATTTGTACCGATTCCGCATTGTATTCCGTGAAGACTCCAGGGTGTGTCAAACTCCAAATGTCGCATATCCCAAAGGTGGGAATAATAATGTTCCACACCGGATGCAGGACGGCTGACTCCGGCGTAATCGGCGGCAATTCCGGACAAAATCAAACCCTCTGTGACGGCAATGATTGACCTTTCGTCACGATTTACAAGTCCGTCCTTGTTTGCGATAATCGTCCGCAGAGCCGATCTCATCATCTCTGCCACATCCTCGCAGTAGTATTCGCCAGTGACGATGTGACCGATTCTCCACTCACAGACGGAGACATATTTCGCCAGCATATCGCCGAAACCTGCCAAAATCATCTCCTGGGGACTATTTCGCAGAATTTCCGTATCCGCAATGATGACCTCCGGGCATTTGGAGTCCACCGAGACCTTCAAACCGTCACGAATTACCGATGAAGTGGAGGATGCAAGGCCGTCCATTGAGGGCGCCGTGGGTACCAGAATATAGGGCAGACCTGTTTGCTTTGCGAGAATTTTGCACAGGTCGTTTATGACGCCGGTTCCAACGCCCAAAATCATATCACAGGTGTAGTCAAAGTGGAGAGTGATTGAGCCGATTGCCTTTTCGTCTGGCTCTGCTCTGCCACTGCCCACCGAATGAAGCGTGTATGGGATTTTATTTTCAGCCAGAATTTGGAAAACAGATGCTCCGGCAAGGCGTGTATTTTCATCAGCAACGGCAAAAATCCTCCTGCCGTTGTATTTTTTGATGTATTCCGGAAGGCGTGTCACCGCATTTTTTTCGATGACCGCATCCCGCAGATGAGCCTTGTGAATTTTCCCACAGGAGCAGAGATAGGGCTCTTTTTTCGTCAGCTCCGATACAGTGTAATTGTTCATATTTTTTTGAGAATTTCAAGCAGTATGTCGGCAAGAATGATGTTTTTGCCGTCATTCATATCGGTGTAGTCGTCCATTGCGGTATCGTCGGCGTTGTCGGAGCATTTTCGGAAAGCAAAGAACGGCACGCCGGCATAGTGGCACACGCTTGCGATGGCGCCTGTTTCCATATCAAAGGCGTTGACTCCAAATGTGTCGATGTAGAGCTCCTTTTTTGCACTGTCCGTCAGGAAAAAGTCGCCGCAACCAAGCTTGCCCTGTTTCATTCCGGGAATGGTCATTGCAATGGACAGAAGCCTGTCGTCCGCCTGCCAGATGTAGTCCTGACCAGGCTTTGCACCCAGAGGATAGCCGATTGGCGTTACATCAAAATCACATTCCACGTAGCTTTCGCCGGCGATAAGCTCCCCACGATGAACTCCCGACATTGCGCCAGAGAGACCGGCATTGAGGATGATTTCGCATTTTTCATCCGCTATAAGGTAGGCGGTGGCGGTGGCAGCATTGACCTTGCCAATTCCGCAGTAGGTGGCGATGATTTCCTTGTCTCCGATGTTCCATTTTACGCAGTCACGTCCCCGGATGAGTCCCGTTGTTCCGCCCATTTCGAGAGCCCTGGTAAGTAGCGGATTGTATTCCTCGTTGTCAGCTATTACTATTCCGATTTTCATATTGTCTTCCTTTCGTTAGCGGCGGCGGTTACGGTGTTTTTCAGTAGCATTGCGATGGTCATGGGGCCTACTCCGCCAGGTACAGGCGTGATGAATGAGGTTCTGTCCTTCACATTATCAAAATCTACATCGCCACAGAGCTTGCCATCCTTGTCACGATTCATACCAACATCGATTACAACGGCGCCGTCCTTCACCATATCGGCGGTGACGAATTTCGCCTTGCCCACCGCAGAGATGAGTATGTCAGCGGATTTGGTGATTTCTGCGAGATTTTCCGTCCTGGAATGGCAAATTGTGACGGTTGCGTTTTCGCCCAGCATAAGCATGGCAACAGGCTTGCCTACGATATTGCTCCGACCGATTACAACACAGTTTTTGCCTGCAATTTCGATGCCCTCGTGATGAAGCATATATAAAATGCCAGCCGGAGTGCAGGGAAGAAGTCCGTAGTCGCCACAAAGCAGTCTGCCCATATTGTTGTGGGAAAAGCCGTCCGCATCCTTTTCAACGGAAATTGCATTTATGACTGCCTTTTCGTCAATGTGTTTTGGCAGAGGAAGTTGTACCAAAATCCCGTGAACAGCGGTGTCGCAGTTGAGACGGTTGATGAGTGAGAGCAGGTCGTCCTGTGTAGTCTCCTGGGGTAGAGCATACTCAAAGGACTCCATGCCCACCTCGGCGCATGCCTTCTTTTTATTGTTTACATATATCCTCGATGCGGGATTGTCACCCACGATTATTACCGCAAGCCCTGGATTTATGCCCTCACTTTTGAGAGCTTCAACCTGGGATGCAACCTCGCTTCGAACCTGTGACGCAATTTTTTTACCGTCTATAAGCTTCATACCTTGCCTCCGACCTGTTATTATAGGGATTATACCACCTTTTGAGACAAAATACAAGGGTAAATGTTACGAAAATATGAATTTTTCAATAAGTACTTGATTTTTTGAAAAAAAAGTGTATAATACATTTAGCACTCAAAAGAAGAGAGTGCTAATGTGCAAAGTCTTGCTATCGCAAATTCGATTAGCAAAGGTAAAAGTTAAGAGCTAAAAGGTATTTTCATCCTGACCAATAGACTTTCGGAGCTGTCACTATAATCAAATCGCAAAACGATTTCCTTATTTCTAATGCCTAATGCCTTGCAATGGAACGAATAATCTTTTCGTTCCGAAACAAATCCCCGGAAAACGACTATTACCTTTTTCGCTTACCTTTTACCACTTACCTTTTTAACGCAGGACAACCAAATACTTATACATAAAGGAGAAATATTATGACATTAAAGCCTCTCGGCGACAGAGTTGCCGTTAAGTTCACAGAAGCAGAAGAGACCAGCGCAGGCGGAATTATCCTTGCAGCCTCCGCACAGGAGAAGCCCCAGGTTGCAGTTGTTACCGCAATTGGTCCCGGCGGAATTGTTGACGGTAAGGAAATTAAGATGGAAGTTAAGTTAGGCGACAAGGTCATCCTCAACAAGTACGCAGGTACAGAAGTTAAGCTTGACGGCGAAACCTACACAGTTGTTAAGCAGAGCGACATTCTTGCAATAGTCGAATAAGGAGATATTAAAATGGCAAAACAGATTATTTACGGTGAAGAGGCCCGCAAGGCTCTCGGCGCTGGCATAGACAAAATCAGCAACACAGTTAAGATTACACTCGGTCCCAAGGGCAGAAATGTTGTACTTGACAAGAAGTACGGCAGTCCGCTTATCACCAATGACGGTGTTACAATCGCCAAGGAAATCGAGCTTGAGGATCCATTTGAAAATATGGGCGCACAGCTCGTCAAGGAGGTCGCAAACAAGACTAACGACCTTGCTGGCGACGGCACGACTACCGCAACTCTTCTTGCTCAGGCACTTGTTCGTGAAGGCATGAAGAATGTGGCTGCAGGCGCAAATCCCATGGTGGTTCGCAAGGGCATCGCAAAGGCAGTTGAGGCTGCAGTTGAGGCTCTCAAAGAGTCTTCCAAGCCCGTTACAAGCTCCAAGGACATCGCCAGAATCGGCACAATTTCCTCCGCTGACGAAAAGGTTGGCACTCTCATTGCAGAGGCTATGGAAAAGGTTACCGCAGACGGCGTTATCACCGTTGAGGAGTCCAAAACCGCAGAAACATACAGTGATGTTGTGGAAGGTATGCAGTTCGACAGAGGCTACATCAGCCCTTATATGGTCACAGATACCGACAAGATGGAGGCAGTCGTTGACGATGCGTTCCTTCTCATCACCGACAAGAAGATTTCCAACATCCAGGAAATTCTTCCTCTCCTTGAAACAATTCTCAAGGCAGGCAAGAAGCTTGTCATCATCGCTGAGGATGTTGAAGGTGAGGCTCTCGCCACAATTCTCGTCAATAGACTCAGAGGCACATTCACCTGCGTATGCGTTAAGGCGCCCGGTTTCGGCGACAGACGCAAGGAAATGCTCCGTGATATCGCTATTCTTACTGGCGGTGAGGTCATCACATCCGATCTCGGCCTTGAACTGAAGGACGCTACCGTTGCCCAGCTTGGTCGTGCAAAGCAGATTAAGGTTGGCAAGGAGAACACAGTTATCGTTGACGGCGCAGGCGATTCTGCTGCTATTAAGGATAGAATTGCTCAGATTAAGTCCCAGATTGAGGCAAGCACCTCGGATTTCGACCGTGAGAAGCTTCAGGAAAGACTTGCAAAGCTCTCTGGTGGTGTTGCCGTTATCCATGTTGGCGCTGCTACCGAAACTGAAATGAAGGAAAAGAAGCTCCGCATTGAGGACGCTCTCGCTGCTACAAAGGCAGCTGTTGAGGAAGGCTATGTCGCTGGTGGCGGTGTTGCTCTTCTCAATGCAATTCCTGCGGTCAAGGCTCTTAAATCCGATGATGCGGACGAGCAGACCGGTATCAATATCGTGCTCAAGGCTCTTGAGGAACCCATTCGTCAGATTGCTGCAAACTCCGGACTTGAAGGCAGCGTAATCATCGACGCAATCGCTCGTTCCAAGAAGACAGGCTATGGCTTTGACTTCGCTGAAGAGAAGTACACTGATATGCTTAAGGCCGGTATTCTTGATCCTACGAAGGTTACTCGTTCTGCGCTTCAGAATGCGGCTTCCGTGGCATCTATGGTGCTTACTACGGAGTCACTTGTTACGGATAAGCCCGATCCTCAGGCGGATGCAGCTCAGGCAGCGGCTATGGCTGCGGCAGCCCAGGGCGGCGGAATGTATTGATGATAATATAAACAAATATGCCTCGAAACCCCGGGGCATATTTTTTTGTGGGAATTGGGTAATAGTCTGGGTACTGGGAATTTGTTGCGATAGTTTAACCATTGACGAAGCCATTCTTGCGGAAAGTCTTGCTGCACCTTCAGAATAAACTCCCGTAGCGAATTAACCGCACGCCCCCCAAAAATTTGGATGCAGTCGCCCAGCCGTTCGCACGCCCCTGAATAAACTGGCGGAGCGGAATAACGCACGCCCCTTGAATCCCCGAGCAAAGCTCTGTAGCGAACCAACCGCACGCTCC
>R06__coassemble_59_pt1 | contig 44815 bp, 35 predicted proteins | sample R06__metabat2_low_PE_028 | metagenome-assembled genome bin R06 | reverse complement strand
TTTTGGACGCAGTCGCCCAGCCGACCGCACGCCCCCTTGGGGGAGAGGGCCAGGCGAAGAGCCTGGCGAGGGGGGTTCTTCGCTCGATTTGGAATAAAACCTACGGAGCGGACTCTATAACCAAATCACGCAGTGATTTCCTTAGCCCTAGTGCCTTATACTTCTTGCGACGAATAAAGCTTGATTTAGAAAAAAGTAAAACTCGTCAACATTTGCTATTTCCTATTTGCTATTTCTTTTTCGACCCCCTCGCCGCCTCAATCCTTGGCGGCCCTCTCCCCCTTTCAGGGGGCGTGCAGTCGGTTAAGAGAGTTTATTCAGGGATTTGAACGAAGAACCCCCCCTCGCCGCCTCAATCCTTGGCGGCCCTCTCCCCCTTTCAGGGGGCGTGCAGTCGGTTAAGAGAGTTTATTCAGGGATTTGAACGAAGAACCCCCCCTCGCCGCCTCAATCCCTGGCGGCCCTCTCCCGCTTTCAGGGGGCGTGCGAACGGCTGGGCGACTGCGTCCAAAATTTAAGGGCGTGCGATAAATTCGCTACAAGACTTTCCGCAGGATGACTTTGCGAAGCATGACTTGGCGAAGCCAGACTTTGCGCCAGCAAGACTCTTTGAGAGGTTAATTATGTCATTTATAAGAAATCGTGACCAGGAGCGTACCGGTTATCAGAGCGGTTCTCCTTTGGCACCAAATCATGACAACGCCTGTGACTGTGTATTTGTATACAGGCTTGATGAAACAATTATTGAACGCCTTCGTGCATTCAAGGCAAAGGGCTATGTTGTCCATTTTATGACCGGCATATCCTGGGGTAAATATCAGGATTATCTCAATGGAGAGTATGACGGAATAGAGCATTGGGACGAGGCACAGACTGATCGGGATGGCAATATGATTTTACATTCTCCTCAAGTGCCATATATGTGTCCCACCATTTCCTTTGTGGACTATCTCACGCAAAAGCTGAAGGCAGTTATAGACGAGGGCGTGGAAGCAATCCATGTTGAGGAACCGGAATTCTGGGACAGAGCCGGCTACAGCGACGCATTCAAGCGGGAATATAAAATGTACTACCGTGAGGACTGGCAGGCGCCTCATACAAGCGTTGATGCAAGATACAGATGCTCACGCCTCAAGCAGTATCTTTACGCAAGGGCAATTGACCGTCTTTCTGCATCCCTCAAGTCCTACGCCATGTCAAAGGGTATGTCCATAAGATTTTATGTACCCACTCACTCTCTTCTTAATTATACACAGTGGAAAATAGTTTCGCCGGAGGGCAAGCTTGCGGACATTCCATGTGTGGATGGTTGTATTGCTCAGGTTTGGACAGGCACATCCCGTGAAAAGAATTTCTTTAACGGCAAATATGCTGAGCGTACCTTCGAGACGGCGTATCTGGAATATGGCGTTATGCAGGAGCTTGTTAAGGGCACAGGTCGGCAGATGTTTTTCCTTCACGACCCGATAGAGGACAATCCCGTTTACGACTGGAATGACTACCGCAAAAATTACCTTGCAACGGTGACGGCATCTCTTCTTCATCCTCTTGTAAACAATTACGAAATATGTCCGTGGCCTGACAGGGTATTCAAGCGTGCATATCCAACTGGCTCACCCAATGCAGAGTTTATATCCGACGATTACAGGACTTTGCTTAACAATATGTTCAACACTCTGGGCACTATCGAGGGCGAAAATGATGGCGTTAAAAAGGGTGTTCGTACAGGCGTGCTTATGGCGGACAGTCAGCTTTATCAGCGTACATATCCCGATTCATGCTTCACAGAAAAGCAGGTTCAGAAAACAGGTACGGTACTCCTTGAGGATGACGCTCTACTTGAACGCTTTGATAATGAACTGTTCAAGGGCTCTGTTGACACCGAGCTTAAGCTTAAATTTATGCAGTCCAACGGTTTTCCCGGATTTTTTGGTCTTGCAATGCCTCTGCTTAAATACGGCGTGAATGTAAGACCGGTACTGCTTGACAATGTTCGCAGGTACGCAGGATACCTTGATGATTACGATGTGCTTTTGCTAAGCTTTAGCTATATGAAACCGGATTACCCGGATGTAAATACAGCCTTAGCCGAATGGGTGAAAAGTGGTGGCAAGCTGATTTTTGCCGACGACGGTAGAGACCCGTATAACAATATCCGTTCCTGGTGGACAGGCAAATACAACAATCCCGGTGAACATCTCTTCTCAATGCTTGGTTTGTCCGACTGTGACGCAAATAAGCTTTTGGATGTTGGCAAAGGCAAATTCATATATCTTCCTGTAAATCCCTGTGAATTTACCTATTCAAAGAAAAATGCGGACATTATCCGTAATGCCTTCAACGATATTACCGGCGGATTTGTTCCCTCGAATGTCCTTCGTATCCAAAGAGACAGATACATCATAGCTGCCTGTCTTAACGAGTCCGTCAGCAATGAGCCATATACAATTAGCGGCAAGTTTGCGGATATGTATACGAGTAACTTTGCTCTTATAGATAAAAAGACAATCGAGCCTGGTGAAAATACCATGCTCTGCCGTCTTGATGCTTTGGCAGAAAAGGACATCATCGGTACAAGTGTTAGAATACTCTCCGCCGATTTTGGAGATGATGAGATTCGCCTTAGAGTAAATGGTGCGGAAACTCCGGCTTGTATCAGGCTCAAGGTCAACAGGGAATACAGCAGAGCCACGCTTGATGGCGAGGAATGTGAAATCGAAAACCAGGACGGTACCATATTGATTAAGTTCAATTCCGTTCCCGGTGAGAAAGTTTTGATTATAAATTGATATGAAAATTACAGTAGTTGGCGCCGGTGAGACCGGTGAGAAAATAATCTCGGGACTTTGCAATGAAGGTCACGATGTAACTGTTATGGATACGGATTCCGAACAGCTTGAGGACATCGGAAATATCTATGATGTATTTCCCATAGTGGGCAACGGTACTAATATTGAGGATTTGGAAACGGCAGGAATAGAGGAATGTGATTTGTTTATTGCGGTCACAGACTCCGACGAAATCAATATGATTAGCTGTTTTCTTGCTCGTCAGCAGGGCGCAAAGAACACCTTTGCAAGAATACGCAGTCACGAGTATTCCGGTAGAAGCTTAGGCTTTCTGACCTCTCGTCTCGGGATAAATATGAATCTCAATCCGGAGTACGAGTCCGCCGATGACATATTCAACATAATACAGTTTCCATCTGCCTTCAAAATCGAGACATTCAGCCATCGTGTGTTCAGAATGGTGGATGTAAAGCTCCGTTCGGACAGCCCATTGGACGGTATGAAAATAGCCGATCTCAAAAGAAATTCCAAATATAACTTTCTGATTTGCACAGTCCAAAGAGGCAATTCAATCTGCATTCCCAACGGCGATTATGAGCTTAAAGCCGGGGATAAAATCGGTATTGCCGGTACTCAGAGCGAGCTCTTCGGCCTTTTGAAATCTCTTCATCTTCTTCGCAAGGAAATCAAAAATGTTATGATTCTTGGAGCTGGTATAACCACATTCTATCTGGCAAAGGCAATCACAACACAGACAAAATGCGATGTGACCGTCATTGAGAAAAATCACGAGAAATGCGAAAAGCTTTCCAAGGCAATAAAGGATATTTCGGTTATATGCGGTGACCCGACGGACAGAGAATTGCTCTTCGAGGAAGGCATACAGAAAACCGATGCGGTCATAAATCTTTTGGATAACGATTCGGAAAATGTCCTTATGGGTAGCTACGAAAAATCCCTGGGCATAGAGAATGTCATCGTCAGAGTAGACCACAGGGACTTTTCCAAAATTGCTGAGGAAATCGGTATTGATTCCGTAATTTCCCCACAGCAGACCGTTACCGACATCATAATTCGTAATGCCCGGGCGGTAAGCTCCACTCTTGATGTTCCCATTGAGAGAATGTACAGCCTTTGCGACGGCACGGTGGAGGCTCTGGAATTTAAGGTCGGACAGGACTTTCCGCTTCTGAATGTGCCGATTATGGATATGAAAATCCGTGAAAATGTTCTTATAGCCGGTATAATACGCAATAGGAATGCCATAGTTCCCGGTGGCAAGGATGTTATTATGTCGGAGGACAGGGTAGTTGTAATTGCCTCGGGTATGCGATTGTCACAGCTTTCCGATATACTGAAAAGAGGTTGATTATGAACCATAAAATGGTATTTTCCATACTGGGCAAATTGATTTTGGCAGAGGGTATAATGCTGACACTGCCCTGTATCGTGGCTCTGATTTACCATGAGTATACAGCCCTGACGGCATTCCTTCTGGCGGTCATAGTCGCCGGTGTATTGGGCGGACTTCTTACCCTGATATTCCGCACGAAAAATCATATAATTTACGCAAAAGAGGGCTTTGTAATCGTTGTGTTCTCCTGGCTCATAATGTCAGCCCTGGGAGCCTTGCCCTTTGTTGTATGCGGAGATATTCCCTCCTTTGTGGACGCCTTCTTTGAAACAGTCAGTGGCTTTACTACCACCGGAGCTACCGTCCTTGACGATGTGGAGGCTCTCACCCACGCATCCCTTTTCTGGCGGAGCTTCACCCATTGGGTCGGCGGTATGGGCGTTCTCGTATTCATAATGGCTCTCATTCCGAATTTCAGCGACCGTTCTATTCACATTATGCGAGCCGAAATGACTGGTCCTGTAATCGGTAAGCTGGTGCCCAAGGCGAAGGATTCCGCAATGATACTCTACGGAATGTATCTCTCTCTTACTGCGGCGGAGGTTCTAATCCTCACAATGGGCGATATGACCTTTTTCGAGGCGCTTCTTCACTCATTCGGTACGGCAGGTACAGGCGGTTTCGGACTACTCAACGACAGTATTGCATCCTATAGTCCCTTTAGCCAATGGGTCATCACCATATTTATGTTCCTGTTCGGCGTGAACTTCGGACTTTACTATCTGATTCTAATCAAAGAACTGACCGGTGTTCAGCAGAATACAGAATTGAAGGTCTATGCAGTTGTGGTACTTGCCTCCACCGCAATTATCACAATAAACACCTATTCAATGTACACTACCCTGGGTGAGACAATCCGTCACGCTGCCTTTCAGGTATCCTCCTTTATTACCACAACCGGATATGGCACCACGGACTTCAACTCATGGCCTCAGCTTTCAAAGGCGGTACTGCTTCTGCTGATGTTCTCCGGTGGCTGTGCAGGCTCAACTGCCGGTGGTATGAAAATTTCACGTGCCATTATGTTGTTCAAAAGCGTTGGGCGTGAAATCAAAAAAATGCTTCATCCACGCTCCGTTAATGTAGCCCGTATGGACGGCAAAGCCCTGGACGACAAAACCCTGGTCAGCGTCAATGTCTATTTCGCAGGCTATATGATTGCCATACTTGCGGTGTTTCTGCTTGTGAGTGTGGACAATCTCCCCTTTGAAGTGAATTTCAGCGGTGCGGTTTCCTGTTTTAACAACATAGGTCCTGTATATGGTGCGTCCAACTTCGGATGCTTCTCATATTTTTCAAAAATCGTTTTGTCAATCGCAATGCTTGGTGGCAGACTTGAGCTATTCCCACTTCTTATCGCTTTTGCGCCGTCCACGTGGAAAAAGAAATAGGAGGAAAATATGTCAATCGTAAAAATCATATCAATCCTTATGAGCTTCATCCTTTCCTTCTTTGCATCTATTGGAGCTATGTTCTCCGGTATGTTCGCAAAGGGCTCAGAGGTAAATACCGTGAAGGTGGAAAACACAGCACTTAATGTAAATTCTGGTGAATCAAATCTTGAAAATTCTGTAAGCTATGCGTCGTCTCTCAAAAATACCGTGCAATGCACCTATACAAGCAGTGACCGAAATGCATACAGAATGACAAATTCCGCCATTTCACTTGTACAGGACCTCTCTGGTACAAAATGTGCAACACTCTGCGACACCGACGGAAATGTCTATTTTGAGGACACGGTAAAGACCTTCTGGACTGATTCTCTCGGACTGCGTCACTATTTCGAGAACAGCGTAGCAGATGGCAGAACAAACACAATCCGTCTTGGTGAATATTACTACGACTGCCATGTTCGTGATATGGAATCTGGATTCTTCAAGGTGGACAAAAACTATCATGTCTGGGGCGATAAACTCTATTCCCAGTTTAGCATCTATTCCAAGAACGGCACATCTCAGTTTTCATCCTTCGGTACGGAAATTACAATTCCGCTGAATAAAATCCAGGATAGCAAGATATTCAAAAACACAAATGGCGAAATTGAAAGTGTTGGCTTTATAATCAAAGACGTGGGTGTGCTTGGCTTCATCGTGCCCTGTGACGGCAGTATGGGTGAAATTACCCTTGACGAAATTGCAGGAAAGCTTGTTCTCACCATGACTGCAAACTATGACGGTCATACAATTCCCGCCTATGATACCGAGGATTGGGACGGTGTGGATATGTCCAAGGCTCCGTATATAACCTTCGGTACAAGAATTTACACAGACTCCGCTGACAACTACGCAGGTCTCGAAAAGGCGACCTACGAGGAGAGAAATCCTCTCACCAATATCGTTGTGGGTGAAAACAATGCAGAGTGCCAATATGCCGGCTATGATTCACTCAGAGGCTGTTATACCTTCACCTGCACCGGTACTGACTTCAATATTTACTATTACAATCCCACACTCCAGTACTCTATGCCTGTAACCATTTACGGCGACGACGTTGACAGAAATATCAATATCCGTTTCTATGGCGAAATCGGTTGCCTTGAAGCTGGAGCAGTTCTCGATAACGAGGGCAAGCTTGCGGCGATTGATGTGGAGGTCTGCAAGAACTTCTGCGGTGACGGTGGCGAACCTTTCTACAGTGTAAAGGATTTCCAGTATGGCGACTCCTACTTCCCGCTTACCGTGAAGGCACAGGACAAGACGGAATTCACATCTCTTCATCTCTACTCCCATTGGGGTAAAAATTCCCTCAAACAGCTCTCCTCCATTGAGTTCCACACAAGCTATTATCACCTCTCTACAGGCTGTACTGAGTCCAACTGCATAGCTCCTTACTATGCTGGTCAAAGAGACGGCTGGCTTCTTCCGGACTTCCGTTCAAGAAGTGGTATTATGTGGGAAGGTCAGCCTCAGCAGAACAGTGTTGGTATACTTAAATATATGACCGATGGCGATGTTCAGGGCGAATTCTCCGGCTCAGTAATTGACTCCTGCGGTCAGTGCTATGCGGATGTAACAAACCATTTCACATCCGAGGACGGCACATATACCTACACAGTGCGTCATGTGGAATTTCCATCCACGGACGAGAACAGAACATTCAACACCTTGACAGTGGAATTCAACGAGGATGTGACAATAGACAATTTCTCCGACACATTTAGCCTCTTTGACTTCAACGGAAGATTTGTTGCCTACAATAAGCTTGGCTACCTCAACGACAGCAATGTCTGCACTGTTACCACAGCTCTTACCAACGGCAAATCCAAAATTCTCACCCTCGGCACAGACAGACCCTATTTCAGCTTCTATGCCGTTACGGATGAAACCTACGAAAAAGTTATTGAGCATTTCGGTTGCAACTTTGCACTGCTTATCAGAGATAGCAAAATCGTTATCGACGGTAAGGAGCAGAGTATCCCGTTTGCGGTTAGATACAGCGGTACCACCACAGACTCCAACGGCGCTCTCACTCTTTCGGCAGACAGTCTCAGCTTCAAGAAAGGCGACAGTATCTACATAGATATGATATTGCTTCCCTGGGGTATGGGCGATGAACCCACCGACAGCAATGCTATGAGCGTCAGAAATGAAATTCCTCAGCAGATTTCCGATGTACTTATCGGCGAAAAGGTTGAGGACGCCATAGTTCCCACCGTGAAGGCTGTTGACAATAAGGCTGAATTCACAGTAAAGGGCGGTATGAATATGGTAGCCGTTTGTATTGACGGACTCACCTCCTGCGAGATTCCGGAGTTCCAAATCAATACCGGCAACGGCTGGGAGACCTTCGACAACTCCGTACACGGCTATGACGGATATTCCATTACCACCAACGACGGTGCATACAGTATCTCATTCGTCTTTGAATCCGATGGCGGAGAGACTATGTTTAAGCTCGGTTAATCGGTTTTTAACGGACGAGGTCGGCTGAATATAGCCGATTTCGTCTGTTACAGTCAAAATTTTTGAAGAAATTTGCATTTTACTCTTGACTTTGTCTTTTTAATGTGTTAATATGATAAAGCATTAAAGTAAAGGCTGAAACAATTTATGAATACAGATATTTTATCAAAAGAAGAAAAAATTGCCCTGGAGCTTCGTTCCCTATATAATGAAAAGGGATTCAAACAGTATCGTATGAGCAAGTTCGAGGAATACGATTTATACGCAAAGAAAAAGGACTTTCTCGTCTCCGACAACATAATAACCTTCACAGACACAAATGGCAGGCTTATGGCTTTGCGACCGGATGTGACTCTCTCAATAGTCCGCAGTACCCGTGATTCCGACGGCATAAGTAAGCTTTATTATCACGAAAATGTCTATCGTCCCGGTGATGATTGCTTCCGTGAAATTCCACAGGTTGGTGTAGAGGTAATCGGCAGTATAGGATATTCGGAAATAGCCGAGGTCATAGCTCTTGCATGTAAAAGTCTTGCGGTACTGTCGGAGGAATATATTCTCGAGCTGTCCGATGAAATGCTTTACAAGAGCCTTTCGGATTTTGATTTTGCAGATAAGCTTCGTTATTCAAAGGGTGATGGCGAAAATACCAAATACTACAATGATTTGGTGTTCAAGGGCTATATTCCCGGGGTGCCGGACTATGTCTTGTCAGGTGGCAGGTATGACGGACTTATGCGTGAAATGGGCAGAAGCTCCGCCGCTATGGGCTTTGCGGTCTATCTTGACAAAATCGGCAATTTTGATGTGAGCGGTGATGATGGCTACCTCAATGTGGCTCTTCCAAAGGGCAGGCTCGGCGAGTCGGTATACTCTCTCTTTGCCACTGCGGGCTATGAATGTCCGGAACTTATGGAAAAATCCCGTAAGCTGATTTTCGAGAACGCCGAAAAGAAGGTAAGATACTTCTGGGTTAAGCCCTCGGATGTGGCAATATATGTTGAAAGAGGCGCTGCGGACATCGGTGTCTGTGGTAAGGACATTCTTCTTGAGTACGAGCCGGCGGTCTACGAGCTTCTTGATTTGAATATCGGCAAGTGCAGAATGGCGGTTGCGGCTCCTGTACCCTTTAAGGACGATACAAACAGGACTCTCCGTGTTGCCACCAAATTTTCCAATATAGCAAGAAAATACTACGCCTCATTGGGTCGTGATATAGACATAATCCACCTTAACGGCAGTATCGAAATTGCTCCGATTTTAGGACTTTCAGATGTTATTGTGGACATTGTTGAAACGGGTACAACACTTCGGGAAAATAATCTTGAGGTTAAGGAAGAAATAGTTGACATCAGCGCAAGACTTATCTCCAATAGAACTAGCTATAAGTTCAAGAAGGAACAGATTGACAGACTTGTCCGTGTGATGGAAAAACAGTAGGCGAAAGCATAGATTTGGGTAGAGTACTATGATTAAGATATATAAATATGGCGAGGTCTCCAACGATGAGATTTTCTCACGGTTCAATCCGGAGGCAAATGTAAGCGACATCGTGTCGGACATCATTGCAAATGTGCGGAAAAACGGCGACAGCGCATTGATTGAATACACAGAAAAATTCGACAAGGTAAAGCTCCAAAATCTCCTTGTATCCGATGATGAAATCGAGGAGGCATTCTCTCTTGTTGAGCCCCGTTTTATTGAAATCCTCAAAAAAGCGGCGGCGAATATCACGAAATTCCACAGTCGTCAGGTGCGAAACAGTTTCATAATAAACGACGAAGATGGCATTGTGACAGGGCAGAAGATAATCCCGGTTGACAAGGCAGGACTCTATGTTCCCGGCGGTACGGCGGCATATCCTTCAACTGTTCTTATGGACGCAATTCCCGCTAAAATAGCAGGCGTTCCGGAAATCGTTATGGTGACTCCTCCGATGAAGGACGGCAAGGTAAATCCCGTAATTCTCGCTGCAGCAAAAATAGCTGGTGTTGGCAGAATATTCAAGGTTGGCGGTGCTCAGGCGATTGCAGCTCTTGCATATGGCACGGAAAGTATACCGAAGGTGGACAAAATCGTAGGTCCGGGCAATGCCTTTGTTGCCGAGGCGAAAAAACAGGTTTTCGGACTTGTTTCCATAGATATGATTGCAGGTCCCAGTGAGATACTCATTGTGGCGGACGGCAAGACAAATCCCAGATATGCGGCGGCGGATTTGCTGTCCCAGGCGGAGCATGACAAAAATGCCAGCGCAGTGCTTGTTACGGATTCAAAGGAGCTTGCAGAACAGGTTTCCGATGAGCTTGAAAAGCAAATTCCTATGCTGGAAAGACAGGAAATTGCTAGGGCTTCAATTGACAACAACGGCAAGATTATTGTAGCGGAGGACCTTGAAAGGGCAATAGACATCGCAAACGAAATTGCTCCGGAGCATCTTGAACTCTGTGTTGACAATCCCTTTGACTATCTTGACAAAATCCGTCACGCAGGTTCAGTGTTTATGGGACGAAGCTGTCCTGAGGCTCTGGGCGACTACTTCGCAGGACCTAATCACACCTTACCCACAAGCGGTACAGCCAAGTTCTCAAGTCCGCTGTCCGTGGATGATTTCATAAAAAAGACACAGTATACCTACTACACCAAATCGGCCCTGGATAGAGTCGCTTCGGATGTGGGATTTTTCGCAACAAAGGAAGGACTGACCGCACACGCAAAGAGTGCCGTCATTAGAAGTGAAGATGAGTAGATTTTTGTCATCAAAATATGCCACACTTGAACCCTATACTCCCGGTGAACAGCCACAGAATATGCAATATGTGAAGCTCAACACCAATGAGTCCCCGTTTCCGCCCTCACCAAAAGCCATGGAATACGCAAAACGAGAAGCAGAGAAGCTTCGTCTGTATTCCGACCCTGAGTGCAAGGTGCTGGTGAACAAGCTGGCGGAGACCTTCGGCGTTGGCACGGAAAATATTATCTGCGTGAATGGCTCTGACGAAATTCTTGACTTTGCCTTCAAGTGTTTCTGCGACGATAAAACAGGCGTGGCATTCCCGAATATTAGCTACGGCTTTTACCCGGTTTATGCCCAATCCAATGGTATCAATGCCCTTGAAATTCCTCTTCGTGAGGATTTCACAATAAATCCTGATGACTATATCGGACTTGGCAGGACAATATTCATAGCAAATCCAAATGCTCCAACGGGTATTGCCCTCTCTCTTGATGATATTGAGAAAATTCTCATTGGCAATCCGGACAATATCGTGGTTATAGATGAGGCGTATGTGGACTTCGGAGCAGATTCGGCAGTGGGTCTTGTGAAGGAATACGATAACCTGCTTGTGACCCAAACCTTCTCAAAGTCAAGAAGTCTTGCCGGAGGTCGTCTGGGCTTTGGTATCGGCTCCCGGGAAATCATCAAGGATTTGAATACCCTGCGTTTCTCCACTAATCCCTACAACATCAACCGTATGACAATGTTCGCCGGAGTAGGCGCTCTTGAGGATGCCGAATACACCAGAAAAAACTGCAACACCATAATAGAAAACAGGGAATACACCGTCGAAAAATTGGAGAATCTGGGCTTTAAGGTTCTTCCCTCAAAGGCGAATTTCCTCTTTGCGAAGTCCGACAAAATCGGCGGTGAGGAGCTTTATCTGAAGCTTAAAGAGAGAGGCGTGCTTGTCCGTCACTTTACGAAGCCCTCGATATGCGAATACAACAGAATTACAATCGGCACAAAGGAGCAAATGGATATTCTCCTATCCGAAATTGCCAGGCTTTTGGAGGTATGACTATGCGTACAAGTGAAATTACACGGAATACTGCGGAGACTGAAATTAAGCTCTCCCTGGAACTTGACGGCAGCGGTAAGTCCGATATCTACACAGGCTGCGGTTTTCTTGACCATATGCTCACTCTCTTTGCGAAGCACGGCAGGTTTGATATTTCCGTATTCTGCGAAGGCGATACAAATGTGGATTATCACCATACCACCGAGGACATCGGCATTGCCCTGGGACAGGCATTTTCACAGGCTCTGGGCGACAAGAGAGGCATTGTCCGCTACGGCAGTATGATTCTGCCCATGGATGAAAGCCTTATTCTCTCCGCCGTGGATTTTTCCGGCAGAAGCTGTCTTTGCTACGAGACTCAAATTCCCACACAGAAGGTGGGCGATTTCGACACAGAGCTTGCCCAGGAGTTTTGGCTGGGCTTTGTCCGAAACGCAAACGTCACTCTTCACATAAAACAGCTTGCCGGGACTAATTCTCATCACATAATCGAAGGTATGTTCAAGAGCGTCGCCCGTTCGATAAAATCCGCCGTGGCGATTGACGAGGATTTTGCGGATGAAATTCCATCCACGAAAGGAGTTCTCTGATGGTTGCGATTATTGATTACGGTGTCGGCAACCTGTTTAGCCTGAAATCCTCCTTTTCCGCAGTTGGCGAAAATGCCATTGTTACAAATGACGAGAAGCTCATAGGTGAAGCATCCCACATCATTTTGCCGGGAGTTGGCGCATTCCGTGACGCCGCAAAAAAACTCACCGACAGCGGTATGGATGTGGTTCTGAAATCCGAAATAAAAAAAGGCAAGCCGGTTATGGGAATTTGCCTGGGTATGCAGATGCTACTTGACAAGAGCCTTGAATACGGCGAATATGACGGTCTGGGACTTATCCCTGGTGTTGTGTCGCCCATTGCAGATGATGTTTCTCCCGACTTGAAAATTCCACATATCGGCTGGAATGCCCTCCATTTTACGACGGATTGTCCTATATTCAAATATACAAAAGAAGAGGATTGTGTATATTTTGTCCACTCGTTCTACGCAAAGGACTGTCCGAATGTGGTGGCGACTACTGAATACGGAACAACTCTCACCGCCGCCGTTGCGAAGGACAACCTCTTCGGCTGTCAGTTTCATCCGGAAAAAAGCGGTTCTGTGGGACTTTCTATACTTAAAGCATTTTGTGAATTATGATTACTAAAAGAATTATACCCTGTCTTGATGTTCGTGACGGAAGAGTCGTCAAGGGCACAAATTTTGAGGGACTGAAAGATGTGTCCGACCCTGTGGGACTTGCCGAATATTACAGTTCAAACGGTGCAGACGAGCTGGTGTTTTACGATATTACCGCCTCTGCGGAAGGTCGTGGAATTTTTACCGATATTCTGAAAAAGACCGCCCAGAGAGTGTTCATACCGCTTACGGTTGGTGGCGGAATAAATACTGTTGCAGATTTTGAACGGGTACTGTCCTGCGGTGCGGACAAGGTCAGCGTGAACTCCGGCGCAATACGAAATCCGGGACTTGTTGAAGAGGCTGCAAAGCTTTACGGCGACCAATGTGTTGTTCTGTCGGCGGATATAAAACGGGTCGGTGAGGAGTTTCGTGTCTTTTCCAAGGGTGGCAGAGAGGATACCGGTATGGAAGCCATAGAATGGATAAGGCGATGTGTTGGAAACGGCGCAGGTGAAATCGTGGTAAACTCCATCGATACCGACGGCGTTAAGCAGGGCTTTGACCTGGAAATGCTCCAGGCTGTCTGCGATGCTGTGAATGTGCCGGTGATAGCCTCCGGCGGAGCTGGCTCCATCGGGGATTTCATCACCCTGTTCAATACACTTCCCAAGGTCGACGCAGGACTTGCCGCATCCATATTCCACTTCGGTACGGTGAAAATCTCGGATTTGAAAAACGCAATGTATGAGGCGGGAATACCGTCAAGGAGATAATTATGATAAATATAAACGAGCTGAAATTCGACAGAGACGGACTTATTCCGGCAATTGTGGTTGACGCAAAGACCAAGCAGGTATTGACGCTGGCTTATATGAACAGAGAGAGCCTTGAAATTTCCATGGAGAAAGGTCTTACCTGTTTCTTTTCAAGGTCCAGACAAACTCTTTGGCTCAAAGGTGAAACCAGCGGAAATTATCAGCATATCGTGAACATCACCTCCGACTGCGATAATGACGCACTTGTTATAAAGGTTGAGCCGGACGGACCTGCCTGCCACACCGGTACTACATCCTGCTTCACGCATCCTGTTTGGGAGAGCGAAAAGCTGCACGAGTTTACATACGAAGGACTTATGGAGCTTATCGAAGGCAGAAAAAAGAATCCCAAGGAGGGCTCATATACCACATACCTCTTTGAAAAGGGTCTTGATAAAATCCTCAAAAAGGTTGGTGAGGAGAGTACCGAGGTCATCATCGCCGCAAAGGATAAGGACAAACGGGAGACGATTTATGAAATTGCCGACCTTGCCTACCATGTGATGGTTCTGATGTTGGAGGCTGGAATTTCACTTGAGGATATTCACGATGAGCTGGCATCAAGGCATGTCATCGACCACAAGGTCAAGCAGGAGAAAATGACCTGACTTCCGAATTATAATTAAAACGGGAGTAAAATTTATTGAGTGGGCGAAAGGCTCGCTCGGAGCAACGGGTATTCGTGTGTCCGAGGTGCAGTACATCACAGTAGAAGCTGCAAAATCAGGGCGAACACAAATCTCACTCAAAGGCAAAATTCGTGATATCCTTTTGCCGGGAAAACTATGTAAAAAACTTCTCAAGTATGCTCATAAAAATAAAATCACATCCGGTGAAATTTTCATCACCAGAAGCGGTAAAGGTATGTCCAGAAAACAGATTTGGTCAGAAATGAAGGCACTTTGCAAGGATGCAGGAGTGGAAGAATCCAAAGTATTTCCGCATAATCTACGGCACCTGTTCGCACGGGTGTTTTATCGGGTTACACACGATGTTGCAAAGCTTGCCGATCTTTTGGGCCACAGCTCAATCGAAACCACACGCATCTATCTGCTCTCTACCGGAACCGAACACGCTGGACTGCTTGAACGGTTAGAACTTGTGCAATAGACGAAATTATATTGATGTTTCAAAAGTTACAATGTACAATACGGCACATCCAGAAACCTCCCTTAATACCGTTGAATATGAGACTGTATTTGACTTTTTGAATCCGAGTACAGTTACACCATCTTATCGTTATTGGCCGTCGTATCCCGATTTTACATTCAAGGTTGAATTCACCGGCGGTGATGATACCGTACTTTCCGATGTGTATGTTGTTACAACTGATTCGGCTGGTGAGGAAACATATATTCCGTGTTCGTATGATAGTTCAACTGGGCTGTGGATTGGAACGCATAAGTTTACTTCTCAGACAGTTCCTGATAAATTGAGAGTAGAATATGAAAATATAGCTGAAGAAGAAATTATCATATTGCAGGACGAACTTGATGATATAATTGAATCCTTTAATGGTTATATTGATAATTATGCTGGATTAATATTAAATGAGTGTAATGTTAATTTTTATCGAAAGGACATAGTGTCGGATAAAGATTATACTGTACAAGCAAAAGTTGCACCCAAGGATAATGATAATAATGATTCTTATGTAAATATAACCTTTACTGCAGAAGAAATTGAAAATTTTGAAGCTGATGAGTCATATTATGAAGTTATAACGGATGACGGTGAAAAATATTATTATTGCAGAGAACAAGATGATTATTCCGTTACAACTACTACCTATTATGCATCAGATAAAGTATATCGGACCATCAAAATAAATACACCGCCTGATTCAAGTTTCACATTAGAAGAACTTTTAAATTTATTTGTGAACAATTTACCTGATTGGATTGTAAAAAATTTACCTGATTGGCTTTCAGATTATTTGGATGAACTTCTTCCCGATATTACTGCAACTTCACTTGTTAACAGAGTTCAGAACATATACAATCAGATTATGGAAAATCTAGAAAATAACAGTTGTCTGACTGATATGGAACGTGAAAACATTAAAAACAATGTTGAAAGAAATTGCAGGGAAATTTATGATATTCTAGAGCATAATCCCAACAATACAAATCATAATAGCGGAGAGACATTCTTAGATACGCTCAGCGGTGCAGTTTCGGAACTAGTTGATGACGTGCCATATAGTAAGGCCGTAAAAAAAACAATTTCGGTAGGAACATATTTAGGATTAAGAGCTAATCTTTTTGATTTAAATAATCAATTCAAAAGATCAGCAGGCAAAGGAATATTGGGAGGACAAAGTATGGCCGAAGAATATGGTGCTTCTTCTGATCCCAATTGCAATTCTGGTCTTACTGGAGAGGTATTATCTACACTCGATTTTGCCGATACAGTTATCCTTGACCCATCAGGCTATGTGTACGAAGCAGTTCCTTCAAATCGTGTTGAAGGTGTAAAAGCTGAAGTGTATTATTATGATTATGAACTTGATGAATTTGGTATGCCCGCAGAAGAAAAAACGGATATTTTGTGGGATGCTGAAAACTATGACCAGGTAAATCCTCTTTACACCGATGCTAACGGCGAATACGCTTGGGATGTTCCCGTAGGACAGTGGCTCGTAAAATTCTCAAAGGACGGATATTATGACACTGACAGTAAATCTGTATCCGATGCAGATGAGGACGGCTACCTTCCTGTACCACCACCCCAAACCGAGGTAAATGTGGGAATTGTCTCAAAAAATGCACCTACCGTTAAGGATGTTTCGATATACGAGAATCAAATTCGTATTGAATTCAGTCAGTATGTTAAGCCCTCTACGGTTAACACAAGTAATGTCATAATACAAGTAGATGGCAATCAAGTTAACGGTTCCATCACTCCGTTAAATGCCGAGTACGATTTGAGCCAAGTTAACCAATACGCTTCAATATTTGCGTTTACTCCGGAAACAAATCTTACGGGTGATGTTTCAATTAAAATTAACAATGTAGTTAATTATGCTGGAAAATCAATGGAGTCGGCATTTAATAAAACAAGCTGTGCCGAAATAAAACCCGAAAGTATAAACGCCAACGACAACCTTACAGTTGCTTATAATTCTGGAGCATTGCTAGCGGTGTCTGTACTGCCTGCTAATGTTGGTTCTGGACATGAACTGACCGTAACCTCATCATCACCAAGCATAGTGGGAATTGCAAACAGTACCGTTACTACCGACGAAAACGGCTGTGCAAATATAATGGTTACTGGTAATCTTCCTGGTCAAGCTGAAATTACTATAAGCTTATCTGGAACCGATTTGAGTAAAACCGTAAATGTAACCGTCGAAGGCGTAGTTTCGGTACAAGATCGCTGTGATAAGGTTAAGGCAAATATTGTTTCTGGTACAACTGTAGAAAAAGGTACCTGTCTTGAATTGTCAACGACAACAGAAGGTGCTGAAATTTACTATACCCTTGACGGTACCTGCCCATGCGTAGTAGACAGTTCTTCCCGAATAAAGTATACCAGTCCTATAGAAATAACAGACGATATGTTTATTATCGCATATGCCGTTAAGGAAGGCATGACTGAAAGCTACACAGCAGGATTTACATATTTCGTATCTTCTCAATCCTGTGAGCACGCAAACATCGAAATCCGGAATGCTGTTGAAGTAACCTGTACCACCGACGGCTACTCTGGAGATGTCTATTGTGCAGATTGTGACGAATTACTTGAAACAGGTACAACAATTGTCGCAACGGGACACACCTACGGCGCATGGAAGACCACCAAGACAGCAACTTGCAAGGCTGCTGGTACCCGTGAAAAGGTCTGCACAGCTTGCGGGAACAAGGTAATTGAGAACGTTGCCAAGCTCACAACCCATACTCCAACAAAGGCAGTTAAGGAGAATGTGGTCAAGGCCACCTACACTATTGGCGGTTCCTATGACAGTGTTGTATATTGCTCAGTTTGTGGAAAAGAGCTTTCCAGAACAAAGGTTCTGACAGATAAGCTTGAATCCGTCGAAACCACCACAAAGAAGGCTGAAACAACCACCGCAAAGGCTGTTGAAACCACCACCGCCAAGGCTGTTGAAACCACCACAAAGAAAGCCGAAACAACCACAGCAAAGACTGTAGAAACTACAACGGAAAAGGTTGTTGAAACCACAACGGAAGTTGTTAAATCCGAGTTCACATATGGTGACATCAACCATGATGGCAAAATCAGAGCAAATGACGCAAGACTTGTACTTCGTGATTCTGCAGAACTTGATGTTTACGCTGGCAAGATACTGACTGAAATTGCCAGTGGCGTATTCCAGACCGAGGACGGCAAGCTTTACGACAGAACCCTCGCTGACATCAACCACGACGGCAAAATCCGTGCAAATGATGCTCGTAAAATCCTCCGAGCCTCTGCGGAGCTTGAAGATCCTACAACTTGGTAAATAAAAAAGTACTTGACTAAATTATGTTCTGCGGTATAATTTGTATTGTCCATAATGATGATTCTTTTCGAATTGTTGTGTAACAAACTCAATTTTACCATAGAACATTTTCTGAATTTTTACTACTACAACTTCATTTTACAATCTGCAGTTTGATTTGCGTTATAACCCGTTACAAAGGTAGGAAACTAATGAAAAAAATTATTACTCTTTTCTGTATTTTATTTATTGCATTGTCTATTATAGATGCAGGTGGGCTGAATACAAAAGCCGATTCCTCTGGTTACTTTACCGTAAATCTTACTGGAGACTGTGAATATGAGGAAGCTTATGCACTGCTGGAATATATCAATGCCGAAAGAATGAATCCGACAAAAGAAGGTTATTCTGCTTGTCAGCCATTGACAATTGACAACGAGCTTATGGAAATCGCAATGTTCAGAGCAGCCGAAATTTGTGCAAATTTTGATCATATTCGTCCGAACGGCAAACAGTGGTATAGCGTTTCATCAAAACTCCACTCTGAGAATATTGCTTCTGGTAGCTTTACAGCGAAAGGAACCTTTGAGCAATGGTATAATTCAGAGGGCCATTATAATAATTTTATGGATTCCGATTATAAATCTATCGGAATCGGATGTTTCATCTATAATAATTTTCCGTTCTGGGTGCAAAATTTTTCTAAAGAGGACGGCTCGGGTACATGCTGTGTAACAAATCAGGACGGCGTAACCTATCAAGTTGAAATTAGTTCAGATGAAAATTACCCAGTTGAATTTAACATAGATAGTGATATCAATCAAAGTTGTTCAACGGGTACATCGTTAGATTTGAATGTTTACAGAACAAATCCAGGTTGGACTTACATACGCTGTATTTTTGACGACGATTCCTTCAACTGGACAAGCTCTGATACGACTATTGCCACGGTTTCGGAGGATGGTGTCGTCAATTTCTTAGAAGCTGGCGAAGTGACAATCTCTGCCACACCTTATATTGGAACGGTGTCACCAATAACCATTGCATTCAATGTCATACAAGAGTGTCTTCACGAGAATACGGAAATTTTCGATGCACAGTCTGTCACTTGCACAGAAAACGGATATTCCGGAGATGTATATTGCACGGATTGTGGTTATCTAATCGAAATTGGTGAAATTATTCCAGCTTCCGGGCATATATACGGCGGATGGCAGATCGTTAAAGCACCATCCTGCGCTGATTATGGAACAATTGAAATGGTCTGCGTTGTATGTGGAGATACTATTACCGAAACAATTGATATTACGGATACCCACACTCCGGGAAATGCGGTTAAGGAGAATTTGTTCGAGGCTACCTATACCACTGAAGTTTCATATGACGAGGTCGTATATTGTGCGGTCTGTGGCAAAGAGCTTTCAAGAACGAAGATTGTGACGGATAAGCTTGAAACTCCTGAAAACTCTACAGACTCGGAAACTACTACAGTAGAAACCACAGAGAATGTTGCAATTGAAAGCACAACTGAGGTGAGCACTGTAATCCTCGGCGACATCAACGGCGACGGCATAATCAAAGCCAATGATGCCAGAAAAGTGCTCCGTTTCTCAGCTGAGCTCGAAACTCCAACAGATGCAGAGTTCCAAGCAGCCGATGTAAACAAGGACGGTCAAATCCGTGCAAACGATGCCAGAAAAATCCTCAGAGCCTCTGCGCAGCTTGAAGATCCGTCAACATGGTAAAACTTTAGGGACTGCAAAAAAGTCCTTGATTAAAAAAATAAGTCGCAAGCTCAAAAGGTCTTGAGTTTGCGGCTCTTTTGTGACATAATTAACTTAGCATAAAAAAATATCACGGATATATTTTTATATCATTTCAAATGAAATTATCGGTGGATGTTTATAATTATGAAAACAGTAAAATAATTCGTTTTCTCAAAAATCAAACACGAGCGAATAATTCGAAGGCAAATTTCGGGTAAAATAGAAAATCGGCAAAGGAATAAGTCCTCTGCCGATTAAAATTGCTGTTTTCACAGCGCAATTTTTTTTGATTTGTTAAGCCTCGACTTCGCCGTTGGTTTCCGTTGCAGCTCTTTCTGCTCTGGAAATGGCAAGTTCTGCATACATAACTTCTCTTGTCTTTTCGTCGATGTTGTAGAAAAGCATCGGGATGAAGCAGAGGGCATCGAAGATAAGCTTTGGACCAAATGCGGTGAGGAAAAGTCTCCAACCAGTCTGGTCGCCGGGAGTGATTTCTGAGCCTGATTCAAAGCCTGCCCAACGCTCAAGGAGGTTAGCATTGAGGATGTTCAGGAAGATGTTTTTAACCTTTGTGAAGTAGCCGGTGAGAAGGTTAACTGTTGCCTCAACTCTGAAGCCGTTTTTCCACTCACAGTAGTCCAGAACCTCGTAGTTAATCTCGTCGCCGATAACCTTACCCGAGGCGTAGAACAGCATCTCGATACAGTTGCCGATAGCAAATGTGACGGACATTGGAATTTTTTTCAGGTAGAGACCTTTCTTCTGACCGCCGATTATGCCCACAAGGAAGAAGAGAGTTTCACGCATAAATGTTGAGCCTCTGTTGAAGAACCAGATTGTCTTTGTGGAGAACTTTCTGCGAAGCTTGGGAACAAGTGCGTAGCTGTAGTATGAAACGGGTGAACCAGGAATACCGGCAATGGTTGTAAGTGTGTTGAAGTGAAGAACGTCGTTGTAGTACAGGTCGCCACCCTGACCTATGTTGATGTCGTCGATGAAACCGGAGAGTGTGTACACAAGAAGAGGTCTGTTGCGGAACACGGACAGGATACCTTTTATGGGCTGTGGCGGTTTTTCGGACTGAGGTACTCTCTCTTTACTGTTGATGTACCACATCATTGTGGGAATCATTGAAATAAGCCAGACTATCCACTTGCCGCCGACGAAGAGGTTCGTCATTGAGATATTGATAATCTTGTTGTTGTAAAGGTCAAGTATGATACCGAATAGCTGTGATGGGAATTTACTTAGCAGGTCGCCCACAAATTTTGCGCTGACCAGCAGGCTCGTTCGTTCATTTGGGTTAGGCGTGAAAACATTGTTGATGTATCCGCCACCACCGAAGAATGCGCCGATGGTTTCGTTTGCGTAAGCCATAACCATATAGGCAATGAGTCGCTGACTTGCATCAAGGGCGAAGTGATTCGCAATGACCGGAAGCATACAGGTGTATATACCCATAATTACGCTGGGTATGAGTGCCAGCCACTGGAATGGTTTGAATTTACCCCAACGGGTACGCATATTATCAATGATTGCCGCAGTCAGCGGGTCATTAATCATATCGTAGATGGTCAGAGTCGCCGATGCCTTGGAGAAGGCAACCGGTTTGAGACCGAACATATCGTAGAGCCAAATTTCAGAGCCTACATCGTATTTGCCCAGGGATGTGCTACCGTAGGCGGAGTAGAGAATGTAGGAAACACGCTCTCTTGTGGAACAGAAAAGGCGGTTCATATACGCACCGTTTATTTCTGGTGCTACATCCTCTTCAAGGACGGCATTGTTGATTTTTTCATCAGCCATTTCCTTCCGCCTCCTTCTTCATTTCTTCTTCAGCCTTCTTAGCCTCGCTCTCGTCCCAGATTGCCTGAAGACGCTTGTACTGCTCAGCTCTCAGCTGTTCCTGTGTCCAGCCCTTTTCTACAAGCTCAAAGTACTCCTCAATAGGAATACCACCGCAATAGCACTGGGCATGCTTGATTTCAATACCCTTAATGAGTACGACAAAATCCAGTCCGGCGTTAATGATTTGAGCCACGAGATACAGGTATGCGCCGATACCAAGTGTACCGGTGACACAGCCTCCATCGCCCATCATTGCGAACAGGACGATAGCCGCAACAGTGGATGCAAGGTAGATAATGTTGATGATTGTGTTGCGAATCTTTCCTTTCGGTGAGCAGGCAAGAGTGTTGAGTGCGAAGTGCAGTACCGTTGCCACAAGTGACAGTACGAGGAAGATTACCGACAGAGCCAGCATCAAATCCGCCTTGTTGCCTGAACCGAAGAAGTCGAAGATTTTTGTCACTTCACCGATGTTCTTGTAGATTTCCATGATGGTGAGCTTGCCTTCGTATTCAGTAAAGGGTTGGGTGAATTTTGCATTGGCAAGTGCCAGGAAAAGAGGACCTACCGGAAGAATTGATGTAAAAATTCTTGCGATTGCCAAGGGCGAGCCTATAAACGCTCCCTTGACTCTGTCAACCTTTTTCTGGAAGTAATAGTGCTGGACCTCTGCCTTGTCGGCATCCTGCATCCATCTTTCCTGCAAATCGTAAACAAAAATGTTTGCGCCACAGTCGGGACAATGCTGTTTCCAGTCGATGAGCCGAAGATGTCTTCCGCATTTCGGACATTCAGCCATTAGATCACTCCTTAAACAATATTTATTAACAGTATAACATACTTTTTTCCATTTTTCAAGTATTATTTTACAAATTTTGTTCAAAAAATAAAAAAACAAGTGTAGACATTTGGGTGGAAAAGTGGTATACTGCTTGTAATGAAAAATATAATCTATATTTGTGGCGACGAGGATTACCTCAAAAAGACGGCTTTTAATGGCGTATTGACCTCTCTTTCCTGTGATGAATTTGATATTCACACCATCGATATGGACGAACAGGATATTTACGATATTGCAAATGCGGTCATACTCTACCCGTTTATGTCTGAGTACAATCTTGTCACCGTGAAAAATTTCCGTCTTGAAAAACTGAATAAAGCCGAAAAAGAACAGCTTTCGGCTGTGCTTTCCGATATACCAGAAAGTACGGTTTTGTTGATACTTGAAGCCGGAGATGTTTTCGTCAAGGATTTCTTCAAGTTTAAGGAAGTCACCGATATATTCACCTCCAAAGGTGAGGTAAGAGAATGTCGCACCAAGACCGACAGAGAGCTTTGTGACATTCTGGTAAAGGGCGCCGTCAAACGGGGATGCGTGCTGAAAAAAGACAATGCGGAGCTACTTATACGACTTGCGGGAAACGACCTCCTGGTACTCCAAAATGAGCTGGATAAGCTCTGCGCATACAAGAATTATTCTGGTGAAATAACCGACTCCGACATATCCTTTGTATCGGTGAAAAATACCGAGGCGGATGTGTTCTCTCTGGGCGAAAACATAATCAAAGGCAACGGTGACGCCGTGGTGCATATATTGTCCGATTTGCTGTTTTTACAGACGGACGAAAAACTCATTCTCGGTACGCTGATTTCATTCTTTGCGGACATATACAGGCTGAAGCTTGTGGAAAATGCCTCAAAGCTAAACAATATGTTCACCTATAAGGATGCCTCAAAATCCCTTTACTACAAACAAAAATTGACCAGCAGATACAATTCAGCTGACTTCGGTAAAATATTCTCCTTTTTGGACGATGCGGACAGAGAGCTTAAACGCTCTCCAGTTCCCGGAAGTGTTGTCCTTTTGAAACTGTGTGAAAATCTTATGACAATTTAGGTGACGCTATGTTAGTGACGATGAAAAGCCTTCTTGAAAAGGCTGATAAGAACAATTGTGCCGTCGGAGCCTTCTCCGTTGGCAATATGGAAATGGTTATGGGCGCTGTGGCGGCTGCCGAGGAGACTAATACGGACATCATTTTGCAGATAGCTGAAAAGAGACTTGCAAATTCTCCTCTTGACCTGATGGCACCCATGATGATAAACGCCGCAAAAAAATCAAAAGTGAACATTGCGGTGCATCTGGATCACGGACTTACCCGGGAATGCGTTGACGAGGCTCTCTCCTACGGCTTTACCTCCGTAATGCTGGATGGCTCGCTCCTGTCCTACGAGGACAATATTCTCTTGACGCAGGGAGTAGTTTCGGCGGCAGCGAAATACGACGCAACCGTTGAGGCGGAGCTGGGTGTTGTTGGAGGAAACGAGGGCGATACGGCGGAACACAAAATCACCTGTACCGACCCTACAGTTGCAAAGGACTTCTGCGACAGGACAGGCATAGATGCTCTCGCTGTTGCAATTGGCAACGCCCACGGAAATTATCCGGTACTGCCATCTCTTCGCTTTGATGTGTTGGAAGAGATTGACAAGGCCTGCGATACGCCACTTGTACTTCACGGTGGCACCGGTATCACTGATGATATGTTCCGCAGAGCCATTTCCCTGGGTATTCGCAAAATAAACATCGCCACGGCAAGCTTTGACAACCTGGCAAAATACGCCAAAGTCTACTGCGACAGTGTTACGAAATGTGACTATTTCAAGCTCTCCGCAGAGATGGTTAACGGCGTATATGAAAATGTAAAACGACACATTCTTGTGTTTAATAATAAGTAAAATCGGTAAAGGAGATACTTATGAAATACATCGAATTCGACAAGACAAAGAAGTATGCCTGCATTCCTGTGGGCAGAGTTGCGGTGGATCTCAATCCCGTGGATTACAACTGTCCGCTTAACGAAAGTACAACATTCAAGCGTTACCTTGGCGGTTCTCCGGCAAATGTGGCTGTCGGACTTGCAAGATACGGTAAAAAGGTTGGCTTCCTTGCAAGAGTTTCCGACGACCAGCTGGGCACCTTCGTAATCGATTTCTTCGACAAGGAAGGCATCGACACAAGTCACATCGTCCGTTGCAAGAACGGTGAAAAAATCGGTCTTACCTTTACTGAAATCAAATCTCCCACAGAGTCAAGCATCGTGATGTACCGCAATATGGCGGCAGACTTAAAGCTTGACGTGGAGGACATCGATGAGGAGTACATCAAGGAAGGCGCTTCAGTGCTTATTTCCGGTACGGCTCTTGCTGAAAGTCCTTCAAGAGAGGCATCATTAAAGGCTCTGGCGCTTGCAAAGAAGAACAATATTCCCGTAATCTTCGTCATTGACTACCGTGCATACAACTGGAAGAACGAGGACGAAATCGGTATTTACTACTCACTTGTGGCAAGAGATGCTGATATCATCATCGGCTCTCGTCCGGAATATGACTTCGCAGAGAGATTTGCCGATCTTGACGGCTCCGACACAGCCTCAGCAAAATACTGGACCGATATGGGTGCAAAGATTGTAATCATCACCCATGGCAAGGATGGCTCCACAGCCTATACAAACGATGGCAACAGCTTCTCAATCAAGCCTTTCCCGGTAAAGCTTCTCAAGAGCTTCGGTGGTGGCGACGGCTACACAAGTGCTTTCCTTTACAGTCTTATGGAAGGCAAGGAAATAATCGACTGCCTTGAATTTGGCTCTGCTGCTGCGGCAATGCTGGTGGCAAGTCACGCCTGTTCACAGGATATGCCCAATGTTCAGCAGGTTGAGGAATTCATCCGCAAGGAAAAAGAAGAGTACGGCGAAATGGTTGCGAGAGTGTGAGCTATGTTCGAGAAAGCAAATTTTATTGACAACAGTATGACTCTCTGTGAGCAGAATGGCAAGAACTCCGATATGCTTATGGATATTAGAGTCGCAAGACTTACTCCGGGCGATGAAATTTCACTTTTCAGCGATACAGACGAATATGCAGTAATGCTTATTGAAGGTGAAATTGAGCTTTGCGCAGAGGACAAGAAACTCTCCGGCAAAAGACTGTCGCCCTTTGACAAGTCGCCCATAGCCGTACATACCTGCAAAGGTGTTGGAATTTCCGTCAAGGCTATTGCGGACAGCGAAATTGTAATTCAGAGTACACTCAACGAAAAGACATTTCCCACGGAATTTTACACTCCGGAGAATGTTCTCTATCAGGAGTTCGGCAAGGATCAATGGAACGGTGCTGGCTACCGTGTTGTATCCACACTCTTCGACAATGACAATGCTCCGCTTTCCAATATGGTTCTGGGCGAGGTGTACAATCAGCCCGGCTGCTGGTCCAGCTATCCGCCACACTCACATCCACAGCCAGAGGTGTATTATTATAGATTCGACAAGCCACAGGGCTTTGGTGCCTGCTTCAATGGTGACGAGGTATATAAAAGTACCGACCGTTCATTCTCCACAATCCGTAACGGGCAGTGCCATCAGCAGGTTGTGGGCCCAGGCTACACTATGTATTATGTTTGGATGATAAGACATCTTGACGGCGATACATGGTACAAAACAACAAGAAATGTACCTCCGGAGCATCAATGGATGCTTAAAGAGGATTGGTCAAAAAAATAGGAGGATAGAATATGCCAAAAATGACAATGGCTCAGGCACTGGTGAAGTTCCTGGACAACCAGTATGTCTCCTTTGACGGAGTTGAAACGAAGTTCGTTGACGGTATTTTCACCCTTTTCGGGCATGGTATTGTCTGCGGTGTAGGACAGGCTCTGGATGAGGACAGAGGCGGTCTTAAAGTATATCAGGGCAAGAATGAACAGGGAATGGCTCACGCTGCAACCGCCTTTGCCAAAATGAACAACAGACGCAAAATCATTGCCTGCTCTTCGTCCATAGGTCCCGGCGCTGCAAATATGGTGACTGCGGCGGCTACTGCCACGGTTAACAACATTCCGCTTCTGCTTATGCCGGCGGATACCTTCTCCACACGCCAGCCGGACCCGGTACTTCAACAATTTGAACAGCCCTATTCTCTTGCCGTCACTACAAACGATGCCTACAAGCCCGTTTGTCGCTATTGGGACAGAATTACTCGCCCAGAGGTGCTTATGTCGGCTATGATAAACGCAATGCGTGTTCTCACAAATCCAGACCACACAGGTGCGGTATGTATTGCCATCCCTCAGGATGTTGAAGGCGAAACCTACGACTATCCCGAGAGCTTCCTTGCAAAGAGAGTTCACAAAATTCCCAGAATTCGTCCCGACAATGAGGAGATTTCCGAGGTCGCTAGCCTTCTTAAATCCGCATCCAAACCGCTCATTATCTGCGGTGGCGGTGTGAGATATTCCGAGGCAGGCAAGGCTGTAGAAGACTTCTGCGACAAGAATAACATTCCCTTTGCAGAGACTCAGGCGTGCAAGTCAGCGGTGCTTTCATCCCACAGAATGAACCTGGGCGGTGTTGGTGTTACAGGTAACTCCGCTGCCAACAGAATTGCGAAACAGGCGGATGTGATACTGGGTATCGGTACCCGTTTCAGTGATTTTACAACAGCATCCAAATCCCTCTTTGAGAACAACGATGTTAAGATTGCCACAATCAATACCTCCCGTTTCGACGCATACAAGCTTGACGCTGTAAAGTGTCAGTGCGATGCAAAGGAAGGCGTGGAACTTCTCTCCGTACTTATGGGTGATGATTACTCAAATCAATGGGGCGACGAGATTGCCGCCGCAAAGCAGGAGTGGTCAGAGGAGATGGAGCGTCTTGCAAAATATGTGTATGACGAGGACTTCAAGCCTCTTATCAAGGCTCGTGACGAGAGAACAATTCCTGAGTTTATCGAAGTTACAGGCGGTACGATTACTCAGACCTCGGCTTTGGCTCTTATCCGTAAGACAATAGATGATGATGCCATTGCTGTTGCCGCAGCAGGCTCACTCCCCGGTTGTATGCAGAGAATGTGGACCAGTGATGCCAGATATTCTTATAATATGGAATATGGCTACTCCTGTATGGGCTATGAGATAGCCGGCGCATTCGGTTCTAAACTGGCTCATCCAGATAAAGAGGTCTATGCCTTCTGTGGTGACGGTTCATATCTTATGCTTCATAGCGAGCTTGTGACCTCCGTTCAGGAGCATGCAAAGATAAATGTACTTCTCTTTGACAACAACGGCTTCGGCTGTATCAACAACCTTGAAATGGGTCAGGGCGAGGGCAATCTTGCCACGGAGTTCAGATACAGAGATAATGATGGCAATCTCCTGGGTGACATTATTCCCATAGATTTTGCCAAGGCTGCATCGGCATACGGCTGTGTTACATATACTGCCCATACTCTTGATGAGCTTAAATTTGCTCTCGAGGACGCAAAGAAGCAGACTGTGTCCACACTCATTGACATCAAGGTTCTTCCCAAGACCATGACGGACGGCTACGGCGCATGGTGGCATGTGGGCGTTGCATCCACAAGCAATAAGCAAACAGTCAAGGACGCATACGAAAATATGCAAAACAATTTAGCGAAAGCGAGGAAATACTAATGCTTGACAAAAACAAGGTAAAGCTGGGCATTGCTCCCATAGCATGGACCAATGACGATATGCCCGATTTAGGTGCGGAGAACACCTTCGAGCAGTGCGTAAGCGAAATGGCGCTTGCAGGCTTCACAGGTTGTGAAGTGGGTAATAAGTACCCCAAGGATCCTGCAGTTCTTCACAAATACCTGGACATCAGAGGTATTCAGATTTGCAATCAGTGGTTCTCTTCCTTCATTCTCACAAAACCCTATGAAGAGGTTGAGGCTGAATTCGTCAAGCAGTGCCAGTATCTTCAGGCTATGGGCGCAAAGAGGATAGGCATTTCCGAGCAGAGCTATTCAATCCAGGGCACAGACAAGGCTGTCTTTGATGAAAAGTATGTTATGAACGACGAAGAATGGGATAGACTTTGCGAAGGTCTTGGCAAGCTCTCCGTAAAGAGCCTTGATTACGGCATTGTCACAACTTTCCATCATCATATGGGTACAGTGGTTCAGACTGCCGCCGAAATCGACAGACTTATGGCTAATACTCCCGATACCTTCAACCTCCTCTTTGACTCTGGTCATCTTGCATACTGCGGTGAGGACTATATGTATGTTCTCAAAAAGTATGTAAACAGAATTAAGCATGTCCATCTCAAAGACATCCGTCCGGAAATCGTCAAGAAGGTCAAGGACGAGCATCTCTCATTCCTTCAGGGCGTAAGACTGGGCGCATTCACAGTTCCCGGTGACGGTTGCATCGACTTTGCTCCCATATTTGCAGAGCTTGAAAAGGCAGATTACGAGGGCTATGTCCTTGTTGAGGCAGAGCAGGATCCCGCAATCGCAAATCCCTTTGAATATGCGGTTAAGGCAAGAGCCTATATCAGAGAAAAAAGCGGTCTTTAAGGAGTAGAATAATGGCTGATAAACTCAAATATTTCATTAACAACGAGTATGTGGAGTCCACCACCGAGAAGTACTATGAGCTTCACAATCCCTCAACAGGTGAGGTTACGGGATATGCTCCCAACTGCACTAATGACGAAGTTCTTGCGGCTATCGAGGCTGCCAAGAAGGCATTTCCTGGTTGGAGCAGTACTCCTGCAATCAAGCGTTCCCAGATTCTCTATAAGGTAAGACAGCTTCTCATCGATAATATGGAGGAGCTTACATACCTGGTTGCCGAAGAAAACGGTAAGTGCTGGAGCGAAGCAGAGGGCGATGTCCTCAAGGCAAAGGAAGGCACAGAGCTTGCATGCCAGGTACCCTCACTTATGATGGGCGAAAGTACAATGGATGCTTCCCGTGGCTATGATACAGTTCGTTACAGAGAGCCTCTTGGCGTATTTGCTGGTATCGTTCCCGTAAACTTCCCGGCTATGATTCCTTTCGGCTGGATGACTCCAGTATGCGTAGCTTGCGGTAATACAATCGTTCTCAAGGCAGCATCTCTCACTCCCAGAACAGCTCTTCGTATCGCAGAGCTCTACAAAGAGGCAGGTATGCCCGATGGCGTTGTCAATATTGTAACCTGCTCCCGTAATGAGATTAACACAATTCTCGATCATCCCGACATCAAGGGTATCACCTTCGTTGGCTCCACTCCTGTTGGCAAGCTCATTTATGAGAGAGCCGCAAAAGCAGGCAAGAGAGTTCAGTGCCTCACACAGGCTAAGAACCATGCCCTCGTACTTGCAGATACACCCATTGAGAGAACTGTCGCAGGCGTTATTAACTCCGCATTCGGTTGCGCTGGTCAGAGATGTATGGCTCTTTCCTGTTGCGTAGTTGAGGAGAGCATCGCCGATAAGTTCGTTGCAGAGCTTAAAAAGCAGGCCTCCGCTATAAAGGTTGGTCCTGCATACGACAAGACCTCAAAGCTTGGTCCCATTACCTATGAAAAGCACTGGAAAGAAGTTCTTGCTGACATCGACAAGGGCGTTTCAGAAGGCGCAGAGCTGGTACTTGACGGCAGAAACTGCAAGGTTGAAGGCTTCGAAGGTGGCTATTATGTAGGTCCCACAATCTTCGACAAGGTCACAGAGGATATGACCATCGGCAGAGATGAGGTATTCGGTCCTGTTCTTTGCATTAAGAGATGCAAGGACTTCAAGGATGGACTTGCCATTATGAACGCCAATCCCTATGCAAACGGCTCGGTTATCTTCACTCAGAACGGCTACTATGCCCGTGAGTTCCAGCGTCATACCGACGGTGGTATGGTTGGTATCAATGTTGGTATTCCTGTGCCCATCGGATTCTTCCCGTTCACCGGTCACAAGCAGAGCTTCTTTGGTGACCTCCATTGCCTTGGTAAGGACGGCTACCTCTTCTACACAGAGGGCAAGTGCGTAACTACCCGCTGGTTCGATGAAGAAGAAATGAAGAAGACTGAGGTTTCCACCTGGGACGGAACGATATAAGATAGATAGGAGATAGGAGATAGGAAATTCTTGTAAGACGGTCCGTCTCCTATCCCATATTTCGTTCTCAAGTTGAAAACCGGATTCTCCTGGTTACGATGTTGAAACTGCTCTTTTCTTGCTTAAACAATAATGATATTCTATCATCTAACAAAAAATTATAAAGAGATATTTTTGAAAGGTTGAAACAATGCTTAAAATAGGTTTAATCGGATGCGGTGCAATCGGTAAAGACCATTGCCGCAGAATTATAGACAACATTCCCGGAGCTACCGTAGTAGCAGTTTCCGACTACTATGCTCCTGCAGCTGACGAAACAGCCGCAAAGTACGGTATCAAGTCCTACGGCAACGACTGCAACGGTATGATTGCCGACAAGGATGTTGAGGCAGTTGTAATTTGTTCCTCCGACCCCACACATCACGACTACGTTATGGAAACCCTCAAGTACGCCAAGTGGTGCTTCTGTGAAAAGCCTCTTTCACTCACCGGTAAGGAGTGCGAGGAGATTATCGCTCGTGAGCAGGAAATCGGAAAGCGTCTTGTCCAGGTTGGATTTATGCGTCACTACGACAGAGGCTATGCCGAGATGAAGAGAATTATCGACTCCGGCGAGCTTGGTGCACCGCTGGTTATCAAGGCCTGCCACAGAAATGTTGCACAGGGTCCTGGCTTCAAGACAGAGAATGGTATCACAAATGTTGCTATTCATGAGCTTGACATCTGCCGTTGGCTTCTTGATGACGAATACGAGGACGGTCAGGTTGTGAAGGTTCGTCAGTCCGCAAATTCCACAAAGGGCTATGACAATCCCCAGGTAGTTCTTCTTCGTACAAAGAAAGGCTGTTTCATCGATGTTGAGGTTCAGGTTGCTGACGGCTACGGCTACGACATCCAGTGCGAGGTCGTCTGCGAAAAGGGTACCGTAAAGCTTCCCGATCCCTATGCAGTTGTCCGTCGTTCTCGTCCCGGTGAATGGGATGCCCTCTCACCTGCTGAGTCCATGCCCATTATGACTGACTGGAAAGAACGTTTCATTGAGGCATACGATATAGAGTTCTGCGACTTCATCAAGGCTGTTGAAAACGACAAGCTCACAGGTCCTTCAAGCTGGGACGGTTATGTCGCCTGTGTTGCCGGTGACGCTCTCAATGCATCCAGAGGCACAAGCGAGTTCAAGAAAATCGTTACCATTGAGAAGCCCGAGATGTACAAATAAATAGAAAATGGGATGTGGTTTCGGCTGCATCCCTTTGGTGTGTTATGTTTTCATATATTTGGCCAATAGGTCTTGTTGTACTATCCAATGTCCTGTACAACATCTTCACAAAATCTGTATCCTCTGAAATAAATCCCTTTGCCTCCCTGACCATAACCTACCTTGTGGGAGCCATATTTTCAGCGATACTGTTTTTCGTTCTCAATCCCGGTGAAAATCTCATCCGTGAATACACAAAGACAAATGCAGCACCATTTTTGCTGGGACTTGCAATTGTGGGACTTGAAGTGGGCTATATCTACGCATACAGAAACGGTTGGCAGGTCAGCACCGCTGCCGTTGTTCAGGGCGCTTTCCTCTCTGTGGCGTTGATTTTTGTGGGAGTCCTCATTTATAAGGAAGCCCTCACCTGGAACAAGCTCACCGGTATTGCATTCTGCCTTGCGGGACTTGTGTTTATCAACCTAAAATAGCCTCAGAATTTTGGACGCAATCGCACCCAGCCGTCCGCACGCTCCTGAATAAACTGGCGTAGCGAATTAACCGCATGCCTAGTGCCTGATGCCTAGTGCCTATTGTCTAATGCCTAATTCTTCCTCATCCTATTTTTGCGAATATTTCCTCTTTGATTTTCGTGTATTTCTTTTCTGGTATTGGTATTTCTCTGCCGTCCTCCAGAAGAATTTTGTAGGGTGAAATACTCTTTATCTTTTTTACATTGACGATATATCCTGAGTGACAGCGACAATAATAATCTGGCAGCATATCGTAAACATCCTTTATCAGCATATTTGCGGTATAATTCTCACTTGCCGTGTGGATTATGGATTTAACTCCGTGACCAGATTCAACAAAAATTATTCTGTCCTCCGGGATGAAAACAGTCTGTCCGTTTTCGCATTTTATGGAAAGCTTCTTTATATTAAGTCTCTCCCGGAGAAAAAGTTCGTAGTTGCGTCGGTCCTCCTCGGAAATCATCATATCGTTACTGTCAGATTTGACATTGTGAAAGTCTGTGTTGGACACATGAATAAGCGGACAGGTGAATTTCTCTACACCGTCAATTACCCGTTTCCGAAGGCTTATGAGCATATGCTGGCGAAAGGATTTAACCTTGCCGTTTTGGTGAAGAGTGGTAAGGCGGTATTCAAGCAATATAATCAGGGCATCAAGTCGCAGAGGAAAGATATTCGTATGAACATCCGTAACCGTGATGTTAAGCTTGCTTTTGCGGTAGGTGAGAGCGGCGATGAGCTTTTCCTTGCCACATACAACATGACCTTCCAGAGGTCCGTACCAGGTCACATTGTCATCGAGAAACTCCGCAAAGCTTATCTCGTTGTAGGTGTAGTAATTTTCCAGAATACGGATGCATTCCTTTGTAATTTCGTTTGTCATTTTATAAAAACAAGGGGCACAAAGCCCCTGTATAGCTATTTAGGGAAGGTAGTTCTCGGGATTTCTTCTTGAACCGTTTACACGAACCTCAAAATGAAGATGGGGTCCTGTGGAGTTGCCGGTACTGCCTACTGCGCCGATGACCTCGCCCTGTGATACGCTCTGACCCACAGATACATAGAGGGCTGAGCAGTGAGCATAGTAGGTGGAAAGACCGTTTCCGTGGTCGATTACGATGTAATTACCGTAGGACCAATGCCAGCCGGCAATAATGACTGTGCCTGCGGCTACTGCCTGAATATCCTTACCCATTGCAGAGGGCATAGTTATATCCGTACCGCCGTGACCTGAATATTGACCATAGTGACAGGAAATGTACACTCCGCTGTATTGAAGTGGCCATACAAAGCCGGATGAGGACTCGCCTGTACCGGTGGAGCCTCGTTGTGATACAAGGGCATCAATTTGTGCTGCGAACTCCTCTTTTTCCTTTTCTGCCTTTTCGTTGAGAGCCTTGTATGCATCGCTCTCCTGGTCAAGCTCGGCAATTACTGAGTTGACTGCATCCCAGTTTGCTTCAATCTGATTTTTGGAGGATTCGAGAATGGCTTCGTTCTCGTCAAGCTCGTTTTTGGCGACCTCAACCTCAGCCTTTTCCTCCTCAAGAAGTGCCTTTGCCTCTTCAACAGCTGCCTTACTCTCCTCAATACTTGCCTTTTTGACTGCCAGCGACTCAACCTCTGATTTTATGTCGTTGATGATGGCAGTATCGTGCTTTGAAATTGAGTCAATAAGCTCAAGATTTATGAGGAATGATGCGAAATCCGTGGACTCGAAGAACACCTCAAGTTCATTCATCTGTCCGTTTACATAGAGTGAACGAATTCTTGATTTGAGGATGTCGTAGTCCTTCTCAATCTCCGCTTCACATTCTTCAATTTCAGCTTCGGTTTCGGCAATCTGTTCTTCAAGGACGATAATCTTATCGCTCTTTTCTTTGATTTCGGCGTTGAGTGTGTCAATGGATGCCTGCAACAGAGAAATCTGCTGGTCGAGAACATCAATCTGGGATTGGAGAGCTTCAATCTGTGCGTTAAGCTCTGCGGCGTATTCCTCTTTCTCACCGATTTGTTCGGCGAGCTTGTCGATTTGCTCCTGATTAGCCGCAATTTGGTCATTCAAGGCGCTGATTTTTTCTTGCAGAGCTGCCTTTTTTTCTTCGGTAGTTTCGGCGGTGGGCATAATTGCCGAGGAGGCAACTGCCACTACGGAAAGCAGACCTGCAGTGAATTTCAATAAAATTTTCTTATTCAATGGTAATCACCTTTCCCTGTTCCTTGAGGTACTTGCCCATGGAAACGCCACTTCCGAAGGTACCGGTGAATATACCGATAGCCAGGAATACAACGAGGATAAGCACCGCATTCTGTGAGAACGGAACTATGTCGCTGTTGAACAGAACTATCATTGATGCGAACTGATTTGAAACGGCGGTGTACAGGACATACAGCACGCCTTCGCCCAGGAGAGCGGAGATAATTCCGAGAGTCATACCTTCGATTATAAAGGGCAGACGGATGAAGCCGTTGGTGGCGCCCACAGCCTTCATAATGCTGATTTCAAGCTTTCTGGAGAACATAGTAATTCTGACCGTATTGGCAATGATGAATACTGCCACGAGGAAGAGCAGGAGTATGATGCCTACGCAGATGTAGGATACGGAGTTACGGATTTCGGTGAGCTTGTCCGCCAGAGCAGAGTTTTCTCTAACCGATGCCACTTTGTCAATTTGCTTTACTGCGGCAACTGTTTCATCGAATACGGACATATCCGCAAGAGTGAGCTTGTAGCCGTTGGGCAGGAAGTCGCCAGTAACACCTTCCAGCAGGGAAGCATCTGTACCCATACTGTCAAGCACCATATCGAAGGCCTCGTCGTTGGAGATGAACTCGCATTTAGCGATATTTGCTATCTCCGCAAGGCTCTTGCCAACCGTCTCTGTCTCCTCATCGGTAGCCTCATCCTCAACGAAAACCATAATTACATTCTGGGATTCTACACCGTCAAGAATGGCGTCGATATTGAGGAAAATCATAAAGGCTGCGCCGATAATCACAAGGCAGGACATAAGCACCGTTACGGATGCCAGTGACATAAGTTTGTTGACACGGATGTTGCGGAAGCCCTCTTTTGTGAGATAATTGATTGAACCTATCTTCATTATTGAGCACCGTCCTTTCCGTTGTTATCCATATACTTTGAGTAATCCGGAGCATCGGGAGTACCCAGGTCGCTAGCAAGACTTTTGGAGATTTCGTCTGCGATGCTGTCATCCTTTGCCTCGGTAGGCGTAAACTTCACCACATTAGCAGCCCTATTGCCATCCTTTGCGTTGTTGTATTCGTCAAGGAATTCGCTGTAATAGTCGCTGTTGGCGGCGTCATCGTAGTAGCCCATAATCTTGGTGGAGGCATGATCTGGTGAATAATCCGGTGTCATATCCTTGATTTCGGGATGCTTTGTATCCTTAACTACTGTACCATTCTTGATTTCCACAACACGGTTGTTGAAATGCTTGATGAGTTCATGCTCGTGGGTGACCATGATGACGGTTGTGCCCTTTTCTTTATTGATACGGTCAAGAAGTCCCACAATTTCCAGGGACATTGCAGGGTCGATATTGCCGGTGGGCTCGTCTGCGATGATAATATCCGCATCGTTTACAAGAGCTCTTGCAAGTGCCACACGCTGTTGTTCGCCGCCGGAAAGCTCGTTGGGAAGAGATTTTGTCTTTGAAGAAAGTCCCACAAGGCTGAGGGCATAGGATACACGCCTGCTGACATCCTTTTCCTTTGCGCCAATGCAACGCTGTGCGAAGGCAACATTATCATAAACCTTCATCTTAGGGATCAGCCTGAAATCCTGGAAAACAATTCCCAGATGACGGCGATAATAGGGTATTTTCTTTGCCTTGATTGTATTGAGATTTATGCCGTTAACTGTAACCTCGCCCTGAGATGCAACCTCTTCACGCATTATAAGACGAAGGAAGGTACTCTTGCCGGCACCAGATGCACCGAGAATAAACACAAATTCGCCCTGGTCAATGCTGAGATTGAAGTCCTTTAGAGCCTTTGTGCCGTTGGGGAAGGTTTTTGATACATTCTTAAATTCTATCATAATCCTTTTCCTTAAACAAAAATTAAAGTAAACATGAATATATAATATAAGATTTTACTTTAATATTATAACACGCAGTCGGAAAAATGTCAAGAGAAAAATTTTCATTGCAAGTTATACCTTTGTTAACACCGTCGTTGTATTATTGTTGCAAGATTATTGCGGAGGCAAAAATTATGGGTAGATACAGACTTCAAATGAACAACAAGGGCAAGTATGAGCTTGTGGACACAGCCGAAAAAGAATACGGCAGAAGAATTCGTCTTAATTGGATGAATGAAATGTACCGCAAGGGTGATGCAAAAAAGCTTGACGATGCAATCAAGGCCAAGAATGCCAAGAGAATCAAGGCTGTAAATAAGGCAAGCAAGATGCTTAAAGCAGGATTTGCTCCGGATGGCGTATGGCGTAGAGGAAGCATCATTGCCGACATTGGTGAAGGCAGTAAGATGGTGGGTAAAGAAGCAACTGGCAAGTCTAATCCCACAAGACAGGAAATCATTGATGCCTATGCCGAGAGAAGAAACATTAAAAAGCCACAGGGCTATGATATAAAAGAGAATACTGAAGAAATGCGTAAACACGAGGAAAATCGTGTTCAGTATCACAGTCATGACTATCCTGTAAACAATAAGAATGACGAGATACTCAATTCACTCAACGAAGGCAAGAATCCGTTCGTTCACAACAGAGTGGACAAGTACACCACCCAGTCTTCAATCAAGTTCCAGACAGGACTTGAAGCCGTCAATGAGGCTGAGGAAGAGTTTGAGCAGGATTATGATGAAGTCGGCGTTACCAATCCCTTAAAGACTGCTCTTGACCGTGACAGACGGGATATGAAATTGAGCAAAGGTCAGTTTGATTTTGAGAAAGAGGCGGATTTTGCGGACGAAATGTTCGACAAGCTAAACTCAGTGGACCCTGGGTATGTTCGCTCATCGGCGCAGTTCAGGGCTCTCAAAAATTCTCTCAACGAGTATAGACAGCTCTGTGATGCTCTCTATCAGCAGAATGACGATCCAACTGAGGCATATTATCATGCTGTTGAAAAGAGTTACAACAATTTCGTCAAACAGGCTAATGATTATTTTGAGTACAAATCCAATCCCAAGAACTGCTCTGGAAGTAAGCTTGAAAAGAGCAGAATTGCCTGTGTAAAGGAAATTCTCGAAACCATAAATGAGCGTCATGCGGATGTCAGAAGCGTGAATATATTCGAGGGTGCCGATAAGGTATGTAAGGCTGTCAACCTTTCAGAAAAAGCTCCCGAAACCGCATTCGAAAAGACTCAGGCAACCCTTAAACAGTCCATGCTCCAGTCCTACACAAATCTCTATGAGATGTCCTCAAAGGAGAGTCTTACCGCCCAGGAGAAGCTTCAGGCGAAGGAAGACATAGTGGGCATAATAGCAAAGCAGGATGCAATCGGCGAGCTGGATAAGGCTCTCAATTCCTACAAAACTGCCATCGCAGAAAACAAGGTTCCCAATGTGAAGCTGTCGAAATTCTGGGAGCATAAGAATGGCAATATAGAATTCAATGAGGCGGCTTTTTCTGAGAAGAACATCAAGGATATCGACGAAAACAATATCACTCCCGAGCTTGTGGGAACCTTCCTTAAAAAGGGTAGTCCTGCAAAAATTATGGAGGCTATGCAGAAATCCTCCGAAAATCAGCCTGAGGTGGAGTCCATATCCAAAGATGACAAAATCATCGAGGCTCCACAAAATAAAATCCCTGGATTATCATAATTCCGTTGACTTTTCGGCTAAAATATAGTATAGTAGGTAAAAATCTGGAAGGCACATTAGATGGGTACACAGAGGATGAATACATACACAATTAAAATTGAGAAAAATGAATACTGGTGGGGCGGTACTACAATCCATGATTATTGTCCCATTGGTGAATGTTCCGAATATCATCTCAACCTTGCCATTGAGACACGCAATCAGACAGCGCCGTTTTTCCTTTCGAGTCACGGCAGATACATCTGGAGTGATGAGCCCTTTAAGATAGATGTGAAGGACGGCGTTATATCCATTGCCGGTGAGGATGTAATTCTCGAAAAGGCTGGCAACACCCTGAAAGATGCCTATCTCGATGCTCAAAAAAAGCATTTTCCCTGTGACGGAAAGCCTCTTGAAAAGACATTTTTCAGTGTTCCGCAATACAACAGCTGGATAGAGTTTGCCTATTATCCCACTCAGGAGGGTATTCTTAAATATGCCCACGAAATAATCGACCACGGCTTTGAACCTGGAATATTCATCATAGACGAGGGCTGGCATATTCATACTGGCTACGGCAACTGGGAGTTCGACTTTGCAAGATTTCCCGAGCCGAAAAAAATGGTGGACGAGCTTCACTCTCTTGGGTTCAGGGTTATGCTGTGGATTACTCCGTTCGTAACTCCTGTAGGACCGAAATATTTCCGTTCACTGCATCCGCTTATTGGAACAGATCCTGAATCAGCAAAGCATATTTATAAACGCAATCAGGATGGCGAGGTTGCCATAATGCGCTGGTGGAATGGTGTGTCCGCAATTCTCGACTTCACAAATCCCTATGACTGTGAATATCTTGACGCTCAGCTTCGTCATCTCTGTGACGATTACGGTGTGGATGGTTTCAAATTTGACGGCGGAAATGTGGACCAATACAACGACGACCATGTTATCAACGGCGTTTATGCTCCCGGCGCAAAACCTGCGGAAATTAACTCTGCATGGAACGACTTCGGCAGACGCTTTGCCTTTCATGAGTTCAAGGATACCTATAAAGGTGGCGGAAAAAACTGTATTCAGCGACTTCATGACCGTGACCACAGCTGGACTGACAACGGTATCAATGAAATTATTCCCTGTGCAATAAACGCTGGACTTCTTGGACATCCGTTCATCTGTCCTGATATGATAGGTGGAGGAGAGTGGCTCAACCGCTACACGCCTGGCTTCAAGACGGATGAGGAACTTTTCGTCAGAATGGCGCAATGTTCGGCTCTCTTCCCGATGATGCAATTTTCCTGGGCACCCTGGGAGGCTTTGAACGAGGAGAATACCCAGCTCTGTATAGACTCCGCAAAGCTTCACCTCTCTATGTCGGAGGACATTCAAAGGCTTGTTGACGAGGCAACTGTTACCGGTGAGCCTATAATCCGCTGTCTTGAATACAACGACCCAGGACAGGGCTATGAAGAGATTAAGGACGAATTTATGCTGGGTGAAGATATTCTGGTCTGCCCGGTAGTCACAAAGAATACCACAAGCCGTAAAGTTATCTTCCCGAAAGGTAAATGGATTGATTGTCAGGGCAATGTTTATGACGGTAGAACAGAACAGCTTTTGGATGCACCGTTAAATAAACTCCTTTGGTTTAGAAAAGTAATATGAGTAAAATAATTTTTCACAATCTCAATGAGGCAATGATATACTCCGCTGCCAGCGAAACCTTTCGCATAAAAAAGGGCACGCTCTATGAGTATGGCGTAAATCCCAGTGAGGTCTGGGCAATTATGCTCAGAGGTACAAATCAGTCCTGGGATTCAAACGATGTCCTCAGTATGCCCACCTGTATTAAAAACGCCATGGGACGCCCAAATAACTACCTTTCCGCAGTAAAAAAATCCGCCATTGAGCAAATCCCTGAAGGTGCGAATGTTATGCTTATCGGACACTCTCTCGGTGGTATGGTGGCACAGCAGTTTATTGCCGACGAGGAAATGATGAGCCAGTTTAATCTTCTCAATGCTCTTGCAATCGGTTCACCCTATGTAATCAAGCGTAAAAGAGGATGTCCTCTTCATCGTTGCTGTGAACGAGGTGACATCGTGTCCACTTTGAGCCTTCCGATGCTTGCAAATATGATTGTCGGACACGTCAGAACCGAGGCAGGCGGATATTATTTTAATTTTCTCGGCGCACATTGCGAATCCTATCGCTACTCACCTGTTTGGAATGAGTACGATGTTTTTGGCGTACCCTACGGCAGACGAACCTTCGAATTCGAGGACGAGGAGTAGATTTTTGAATAAATTCCCGTAGCCCATCGCACGCCCATTGATAAACTGCCGGAACGGAAGTCTATTTGTCATTTTCTTAGCGTTAGCGTGATAGCAAGACTCACCCTAACCGACCTTTTACTATTTCCTGAAAATTCTCCTTATCCGTATCGCCTTCGGTTGAGAAGCAGAGTACAACGGAGCTTTCGTTCAGCGACAGCTCTTTTTTGATTTCCTCACATTCAGGATTTGTCATAATATCAATAACCGCACCAGTAGTGGAGGCTCCGCTTTCTCCGGAGATAACCCTCCTGTCACCATCCGTTGCCAAATATAACGCTCTCATACCCTTTGCGGCTGAATCATCGGAAATAGTGATGAAATACTCCGCATTTTTTCGCAGAATATCCCACGCCATGGGGCAGACTTCACCACAACAAAGTCCTGCCATCATTGAATTCATTTCACCTTCGCAGGCATGAAGCTCACCGTCCTCAGCCTTTGCAGTAAGGTACAGACAATTCGCCGAATGTGGCTCTACAATCACTATTATGGGCTTGTAGTCGCCGTAGAAATTACTCACATACGCCGTTACCGTAGCCGCCATAGACCCAACTCCAGCTTGAAGGAAAATATGTGTGGGTCTGACGCCATTCAACTGCTCAATAGCCTCGTGAACCATAGTCATATAGCCCTGCATAACATACAGCGGAATGTGGGTATTTTCGCCGTAAACCGTGTCCTGTATGAGTACCATACCCTCCTCATTTGCCTTTTTACCTGCAAGTCTTACGCAGTCGTCGTAGTCAAGGTCAAGTATGTAGGCTTGTGAGCCAAGCTTTCGTATGTTTTCAAGCCGTTCCGAAGCCGTACCCTTTGGCATATAAACGATACTTTTCTGTCCAAGTCTGTTTGCCGTCCAGGCTACACCTCTACCGTGATTTCCGTCTGTTGCGGTTATGAATGTAATATCGCCCAGTTCATCCTTGACTGTCTTGCTTGTCAGCTTATCGCTCGTAAGCTCTGAAATATCCATACCGAGCCGTTTTGCGATGTAATTTCCGATTGCGAAGGAACCGCCCAAAACCTTGAATGCATTCAGTCCGAAACGGTAGCTCTCATCCTTTATGTAAAATCCGTCCAGATCCAGATTTTTTGCAAGACCTTTGAGTTCTACCAAGGGAGTGACGGAATACTCCTCAAAACTACGATGATAATCCACCGTCTTTTTTGCCTGTTCTGTGGTAAAATATTTGCCATATTCCGTTTTTGGGTAGACATTTGTATTATTTTTGAATATATTCATATAATTTTCTCCAGTTTTTTTTATTTGTATTTTATGACATATTCTCCATTTTGTCAATACTTTTCTCCTATCCAATATGAAACTGTCCATTTCATCACTTTACAGACGGTAAACATGCCCATTATTAACACTGTATTCATCTTCGAATTCATCTATATATCTGCGTAGTGTTTTTGTGGCAACACCCATATATTCAGCCATAGTTTTAAGACTTGCTTCACCATATTCCTGACAGATATTAAAAGCTGTTTCCAACGTATTCTGGCGTCCTCTAACCGTTGTTCGTTTGCCTGACCTCTGTAAATTTGCAAAAGACGAACCTTCCGCATAAGCTTCCTTGAGATTTTCGTCATCCACTCGATGTATCGGATATTCAAACCAGAAATTCTTCGGTTCGAAATTCTTAAATTCTCTGAGTGAACATTCCAGTCGCCATGCAGTTGTTTTCTCATTACGAAGATTGGCTATCATATCATCGGTCAGTTCCAGCTGAATCATATCAAGATGCGCATCTGGGTCTCGAGCGAATACACCACTTCCGGAGGCTCTATCCATAACCCTCTTGTTGCCTTGTGTGCCCTTGGAATGATGGTGACAGTAAATAGTTGCACAACCAGTTTCTGTGCAGATTTTGTCAAACTGATTACAGAAAAATGCCATATCCGTAGCGTTGTTTTCGTCTCCTGTAATGACTTTATATATCGGGTCGATAATAACAGCATCGTAGTGTTTATTACGCATACGACGAATGAGCTTTGGAACCAATTCATCAAGAGGCAATGCCTTCCCTCGCAAATTCCATATGTCCAGATTGCTATTTTTTTGCGGCTTAATTCCCAATGCCCTGTAAATCCTCACAAAACGGTTGATACAAGAATTGCGATCGATTTCTAAGTTGACATACAGCACAGAGCCCTTTTTACAATTAAAACCGAGCCAGGACTTTCCTTCGGCAATAGCGATGGCAAGCTCCATCAGAAGGAAGCTCTTGCCAGCTTTTGAGGAACCAGATATCAACATTTTGTGACCACAGCGAAGAACACCGGAAATCAGCTCTGGAGCAAGAGAAGGTGGATATTCTAACATAGAGGTGTCAAATGTATCAATCTCTGGTAGCTCGTCAGATTCGCCTTCCACAAAATCCATCCAATCCGTCCAGCTTTTACGCCCTATATTTTCTGCTACGATATACTGCCTATTGCCGTTTCTTGTAATACCGGGCATTCTCGATAGTCTACTGGGATTGCGGTTCTGCTTGTCAACCTTTACACCATTCTTTTCAAGAAAATCGTAAAGAAATGAAACTCTCTGTCCATACTCATCAATATCATTTGCATCCACTCGCACGATAGCATGAAGTGATTTACCGCCGGAGTGAACGAGGAAAACAATTGGCAGTTCTAATTTTCGGTACATAGCATCCTGGTCGGATATAGACATGGTGTCAGATTCCACCAAGGCATAACGGAAAGACGTCACATTTTCGTTTTTGACACCTTTACCGTCAACAGGATTAAAACGAATCCATGCACCTACCTCCGGCTTCCAGTCGCCAACAGTCGCTCCCAAGTCATCCGTGTGTTTTTTTATAGATGCAATCAACTCCTTGGCTGTTCTGTCAAACACACCTCTGCCAGGCGACCATTTGCCGTCCTTGTCCTGCCATACATCTCCCGTTACATATCCAACAATATCCTCCTCGTCAAACAGAGTTTCGATATAGTGTGCGAGCTGTTCGGCAGGATTCCATTTATTCAAAGCAGGCTCAAAATCATCGCTGTCATAAAATATAGTATCGTTCCAGTCCATAATGCCCTCATCTTCGTAATTTTTTGTGTTGCAGCTGAGGTCCTTTGCTATCTGAGCAATGGTGGCAATAGTCACTGGATTTGAGCTTTTACCGAAGGTATTCCATTTTTTCTCACATTCGCCAGGATGATAACGCCTGTCATTTCTGCTCCATTTGTCCCACGCTTCCCAACTACAACCTTCGTGCTTTAATGCCATACCTATTCGTAGCCATTCATCATAGGTGGTAACGGATACAGGTATCTGCTCCAACAATTTTTCTATTTCATTCATATTTGTATTCCTATTCTTTATTTATGATTTTATCAAAAAGGAAGAACATCATCTTCATTAATCTCATCAAAATTGAATAGAACTCCATCCTTAAAGAAATCTGGATTGTAATCGATGAATTTATCCACTACGTTGACAGTTCTTTCATTGCCGTTTTTGTCAATATACTTGTTAGGTTTGAAATGGGCTCTTCCGTAGGAGCCAAGCACTTTGTCCCAATTCATCGTAAGTCTTTCGCCTTGCTTTTTCTGACCGATGCAACGGAAGAAAGAGGAGATTCTCCATTCCAGAGAACGACATAAAATAATGTCAAACTTAACCATTGCGTCACCCTTTTCGGTAGAAATCAATGTGGTGATAGTTGCCTTGTTGCAGGGCGGAAGTTTCTGAGAGCCTGGGAAACGGCCTCTTTCAAAGCCAGTGACGAAAAAATTGTAGTCGCCTTCCTCAAGGGTGATAAAAGCCTGACCATCATTTTCGATGGTGTCGTTCCAGTCCATGCCCATATCCTGTGTGTTGTTAAGGTAATTTTCCATTTTGATAATCCTCCAAATTGTTTAGTCCCATGTGTTGCAAAAGGAAGTTTTTTATTTCTTGTTTGCACAGACATAATATCACAATAGTTCCGATTTGTCAAGTAGTTATCTCAAAAAAATTCAAATTATTTTTTGCATGCAAGAAGAAACGACTTAATACCTTCACAAAAGACACATCACCAAGTTCAAAATTTCTTCACGCGTTTGTCTCTGTTACACCTTGCGGGACAATGGCTGGC